>Ga0247817_10000907_pt1 | contig 15713 bp, 1 predicted proteins | sample UWRJL212509R1_FD_178010 | JGI IMG/M metagenome (GOLD analysis project Ga0247817, IMG submission 178010) | Plant litter microbial communities from Arlington Agricultural Research Station in Wisconsin, United States - UWRJ-L212-509R-1 | ecosystem: Environmental > Terrestrial > Plant litter >... | reverse complement strand
CCCCTTTTCGCTATCTACAACAGGGTCGAAAATCGACCACTCCAAGCACATCTCCTTAAATACGTAACTATTTACTACGTCTAAGGCCTTCAACCGCTTACCAAGCTCCTTTTTAGCCTTCATTATCTGTTCAATACCACCAAATCGCTCATTTAAGTCTAGTCTAACCTTCATCCTCTTCCTTGGCCGTAGTCGATCAACTTCAGCCTCCAAGACACGAATTCTCTGCTCCTGGCCAGCCAACTTAACTACTTGGTAGTCTAGACTCTTACCTACCTTTTGGAAAAGAAGCCTAACTATAAGGTCTGTAGCCGTAAGCCCCCGGATAGCCTTATTAGAAGCCACTAGACTATAAACCTCCTAACTCCGACTAGAAGTTATAACCTTCTTAAGTACTTGTCGGTTGGCTTGTCGACTAGCTCGTTAACTAGCTGGCTGACTAGTTGGCTAACTGGCTAGCTGGTTAACTAGCTAACTGGCGAGCTGGTTAACTGGTTAACTGGCTTCTTTAAGAAGTAGTAGGCTTATTAAAGGTTTGGCTTGGTTAACTGGCCATAACCCTAAAGCCTTCTAACCACTCCGGATATTCCTATCTGTAAGACCCTCTTTTCTGGCTATTACGTAGGAAGCCAAGAAGAGCCTTTTTCCAAGAGGTACGCAGTTAGTTATTATAGCTAAGTTGGTAATCTAACGGCGATAGGCAGCCTTAAGGGGTAAAAAGACAGCTACATCCAACGGCTGGAGGAGGTAGGAGGCGTATACTGGAAGGAAAAGAAGGTGGATATTATTAGTATAATAGTACTATATAAAGTCGTCGGTCTCGTAGCTACCGTAGCCGTCGACGACGAGAAGTCTAGTAGCCGTAGTCGTAGTAGATGGAATAAAGACCTTCGTTAACTACTCTAAGGCGATAGAATTGCTGGTCCACCCATTCTCGCTTATTATAAATCGCCACGTACGTAGTGGATCGAAAGCGTTATCGTCGTCGGGGAACCACTATTGTTGTATATCCTTACCTTTAAAGATAACCAGTAGTAAAAGACTAGCCCCTGTAGCAGAAATATACTCTACGATTATAGTCCAAATACGTAATTCTAGGTATTTTACCAACGCCGTCTTCGTAATTAATAAACCCATACACAAGCCGTTAATTCCAAGGCCTTCTATTAAACCGGTCTTATCCATATTCCACCTATCTTACGGCTTAATCTTATTAATCTCGGGGATAGCCAGAAGGTAAAACTACTCCTTAAGTACGTTAACACTAGTTCCCTTTAACCGCTTAATATCCATACGCTTTTACCTCTTAGTCTTAAGGACTAGGTACCTACGTATCAACTTCTGTAACCAGTACTTACCGACAACGTACTAAAAGCCAAAGGCGTAAAGTATTCGGTTAGCAAAGGTTTAAATTTAAGCGTAGTTAACTGGAAGCCCTAAAGCTTCTTACGTAAAGACCTAGTTAACTAGATAACTCTCTTAATGTGGACTAAGCTTCTATATTACTTTAGCTTCGTATTAGCCTTTTAGTTACGTATAGTTAACGAGTCTATACCGAAGGGTAGAAAAGGGGACCCCCTACTACTTACTAGCCTTACGTATTAATTAGCCGTTGTTAACGGCTACGATAGCTCCTTAGATAAGGTCTTCGTTGGCCATATTAATAGCTCTGGAAATAAGGATTGTAAAGATAGTAGTATAGCTGGATTTAATATAGTCTAACTACGTAGCTTATGGTGGTTAAAAGGGGTAAGGGGGTCGATAATTTTAATCCATAGGTAGCCTAATCCATTAGTAAGTGCACGGACTTAAGGGCCGACGCCTTTTAACCCGGGCTCGGGACTAAAAGCGTCAGCTCTCCTATACTACTCTTTAGTACCTAGGTAGATTAGTATAAAAAGACTAGTAGGCAGCCCTTATATAAGAAACTAGTTCTTATTCCTTACGTAAGCAATATATATTCTCGTCTATAATCTTGTAAGCACCTTCTTTAAGCTCTTTATAGAACACCCTATTAAAGACGACAGTACAACCGCCTGGACTTTACGCAACCTTTATTCACCCTTAGTACCTAGAACCCCTAACGGCGTACCGCCTTGCAGTCTAACTCCTAGAGTACAGGTTGTAACAAGCAGGCGGTTTGACGCGTATATAGTAGGATGTATAAGTTAGGGGTTCGGCCGTAAAGATGGCAAAAGATGTAAATTAAATTAACTATCTTACTCTCCTTACTATGCTTAAAGGGCCTAATAAGTTTAATTATACGTAATTGCGTTACGTGGACTGCTGTAATACGTAAGAGAGGAGTGGTATTAATGTTTAAACTAAAACTATCGAGGCGCGAGAAACGAATAATATACTACCGCGTTAGTAGCTTAGCCGGCTAAAACGCTACATCTACTACCCAGGGGCGGGAACGCTATATAGGGTGCACCCTATACCCTAACTTATTATACTATGCCTAACTGTACTATACCTAATTATATTATACCTAACTATATTATACTTAACTATACTATGCCTAACTATACTATAACTAATTATATTATACCCCGATTATCCTAATTATTTCTGTAAAGCCCTGTACTAGTCGTACGACTATACTATCCGACTTTAAGATACTATTACAGCACGAAAGCAACATACTATACTGTTATATTACTTAAAGTAGAACATTATACAATTATTATAACCTAGTCCTAAGACGGGATAACTAGGACCGTAGGACTAGGGAGGCCTAAGGCCGTTATAATAGTTTAATAGGAAGGGGCTAGCTAATTAGCTTAGCTAATTAGCTAGGAGCCGATATATTTTAACCCGGTATCGGGACAGTTTATATCGGGTCCTCCTATACAGCCAATTAGCTAAAGGCCGACGCCTTTTAACCCGGGCTTGGGACTAAAAGCGTCGGCTCTCCTACACTACTCTTTAATACCTAGGTAGACTAGTATAAAAAGACTAGTAGACAGCCCTTATATAAGGAACTAGTTCTTATTCCTTACTTAAGTAATATATATTCTCGTTTATAATCTTATAAGTACCTTCTTTAAGCTTTTTGTAAAATACCTTATTAAAAACGATAATACCGACCGCCTAGACCTTACGTAACCTTTATTTACCCCGTTACCTAAAACCGTTACGGCGTATTACCTTATAGTTTAACTTTTAAAATATAGGTTGTAATACGTTACTTACGTCCCTAATACCGAATAAACGTTATATCTAGATATATTAAAATAATATTATAGTACTCAGAGGATTAGTCGTAGGATCGGACGTAAAGTCTCTAACGATAGTTAAACTCGCGGCTTAACTGTTAAAGCTATTTATAGCTTATAATAAAGTAAGTAATAAGTTTAAGGAAATCGAGAATACTAAAGAAGGGGTAAAAGAGTTCTAGCGTAAGTTGGTTAAGCTCCCCCTCCCCTTTCGGTTTAAGGGAAATCCTATAAACTTGGACGGATAAATCCTATAAGTTAAGATATACCTCGAGTATAATAATGTTAAGTTCGAAGATAACGAGGGTAAGACCTACTTCGTTACGGCCCTACTTAATAAAGTTGTTACAAAGTAGTTCGAACTTTTCCTAAGACGTTACTACGAGTATAAGGATAGTAACGACGAAAAGAAAAAAGAACTTTTAGCCTGTTACCTAAACCTAACGGAAATATTTAATAACCCTAAGGCTTTATTTGTTAAGCTATAAACGGAATTCGGAAAGTTAGACGCTAGGCTCCGCGCCGAATAACGCTTTATAAACCTTTATTAAAGAATATCGGTTACTAACTACGTTATTAACTTTAGGGTCGAAGCCTTTAAGACGGACTTAGGTAACGAGGCCTTAGTTATACTCTTTTATAACGGCCTTAAGAAGTACGTTATCGACGAAATTTATAAACTCGATAAACCTAAGACGTTATAAGTTATAATCGAACTCGTAACTCGAGTCGATAATCGATACTTCGACTACTAACGAAAGTTTAACTACGGTTATACGAAAGGAAATGGCTATAAACTTAGGTACGAAGGAAATGGAAAAAATAATTACTAGTAGAAAAACCGTAATAGTAATAACTGTAACGGTTAGGATTATTAGTAGTAGTAATTAATCCTAAGTACTTTTACCGGAACTTATATAGGACTTATAGATATCGGAGCCGCTTAGGGTAATTAAGGTAGACGATAAAATAATAAACCCTAAGCTGATAAATCTACTATTAAATATTATAACTACGATAAGCTCGGATACTATACGCGGGAATATAGAAGCTTAAAGAAAAAAAGATGGAAACTAGTACCTAAATAAAAGAATACCCGATTCGTAGCTGTTAACGATAAGTTTGTTAAAATAGCTAACTTTAGGGATTATAACGATTTAGTAAGTTCTAAGTACTACGAACCTAAGTATATATACCCTGACTCCGACCTAAAACGATAGGAATTTAGCTCCGACGAGGAAGAAGTACAGGTATTACGGTGCTGATTAAGGACTAGGTAAATAAACTTAATATTATACGAAGAGAGGAAGAAGTAAAGCTTTACGTCTCTCGCTAGATATAGGTTCTGTATGCGACGTGTTATATAACTACGTAATATATTATATAACCGCTTACGGTCCGCTACCGGTTTAGTGCCGTAATAACAGGTTAAGTATAACGGCTTAGTAAATAACTCCTTAGGAAATTTAATAGGAGAAGCCGTAAAAATTTTAGAAGTTAAAGAAGCGACAGTAGTCGGGGAGGAAACGGAGTAAAAGGGGGATACTAATATTCGGCCTTAAATACTAGTAAAGTATATATAAAATATTGTAATAACTAACCCGGTTTAGGAAGATTTATACTAAACCTATACGGTAGTAATAACGGAACTTACCTAAACGACGAATAAAGCCGGGACTAAGATCGTAGCCCGAGCCGAAGCCGTTAATATTACGGTCGTTATAACCTTTAGACGGCTAAATAATATTACCGAAAATTCCGAGGAGTAAGGCTTTATAAACGAGGAGGAAGGAACGCTGGGAGAAAGGTACGAAGACGACTATTAGATACGCCTTTACGAAAGATAACGAGTTTTAAACTATACTAGAAGTTACCTCGAGTATAAAAACGAGCTCGATTACGCCCTAGACCCGGAAAAACTTAAAGGTAACGTATTGTAATTCGACCTTAGTTATAAAGATTATAAGTATATTACCTAGTTTAAATATTACTATCCGAAATACTTAGATTATAAATAGTAAAAGCTTTAATACTACGTAAATCCTATTAAAAATATTTACGAACCTACTACCCGAGTTTACGACTTCGATAATAATAAAGAATAGGATATTAAAGTACGAGAATTATACTCGTAGAAAGGAAACTTCGGAATATATACTAACTTCCGTATTATCGAAATTAAGGCGATAGCCCTAAATAACTATATCTAAGGACGAAACTCCTACTGTATATACCCTAATATTAAATATATATACTATTAGTATAATAAAGTATAAGATTAGTACGAGTTTAAATCGGAACGCGAAGAATACGAAGAAAAAAGAAGATAGGAAAAGGAATAAAGGGACGTAACGTACTAATAATGGAAAAGGTTTTGACGAGGTATAATTACCGATATTTCCAAGGAATTGGGAAAAGACTAAAGGGGTTCGTACGCCTTTAATAGGTAGTACTAAAAAGTAAAGCTTAGGCTAAAACTCGTACCCGAAGGTAGCGAGCTAAGCTTTTAGAAAGACCTTTAAAGCCCCTTATAAATAAGGTAGTAGCCCGAGCTAATACGGCACGAAATAACGCGTTATACTTAGAAGTATAATACCGAACTAGAGACAGGATACTAATAATAGTAATAACGTTAGTAAACTTAAGAAGTTTTATTAATATTATTAACCTTAAGTTCGTAAATTAATTATAACTTTCTTAATTATAAAAAAAAGTACTATATAATATAAGGACTTATAAAGGAAATAAGGCCTTATATAACGAAGGACGAAGTTAAAGGGAATCGATACTTTTAATTATAGTAGGCGAAGACTTTTAAAAAGTAACTCTCGATATCCTACTAATAGGACTAAGATGTAATATTATCTTAAGATTCCTATAGTTAAAGAAATATAACCTATAAATAGATTAGGAAAGTAGTTACCTTAAATCCCAACCTAAAGGAGCTAAAGGGATAAAGCTCCTAAGCGTTTAAAGGATATAAAATCCTTATAAGCGAGACGATCGATCGATTTACGATAAGGCGACAATATATAACTACGAACTATATAAAATAGTTATATATATTAGGATAAATAAAGAAAACTATTTTAAGAAACCTGAAAAACGATAAGAAGACCTCGAAGAAGTACCCTTAAAATACTACGTATATCTAGTATTTAGAAAAAAAATTATCGATAAACTTTTTAAACGGACTTCTTTCGACTATAAAATCGAGCTTAAGGAAGGAGCGGAGCTTAAATACTATAAGGCTTATTATCTTAAACCCCAATAAAACGAGGCTTTCTAAGAGTATATTTAGGAGAACTAACTTAAGGGATTTATTAGGGAATCGTAATTACCTACCGTATTCCCGATTTTATTTATCCCAAAAAAGTGTTATAACCTATACTCTAGGAGTCAGACTACAAAGCGGTACGCCGTTAGGGGTTCTAGGTACTAAGGGTAAACAAAGGTTACGTAAGGTCCAGGCGGTTATACTATCGTCTTTAACAAAGTGTTCTATAAAAAGCTTAAAGAAGGTATTTACAAGATTATAAACGAAAACATATATTACTTACGTAAGGAATAAGAACCAGTTCCTTATATAAAGGCTACCTACTAGTCTTTATATACTAATCTACCTAGGTACTAAAGAGTAGTATAGGAGAGCCGATACTTTTAGTCCCGAGCCTAGGTTAAAAGGCGTCGGCCGTTTACTAATTAGCTGTATAGGAGGACCCGATATAAACTATCCCGATACCGGGTTAAAATATATCAGCTCCTAGCTAATTGGCCAAGCTAATCAGCTAGCCCCTTCCTATTAGATTATTATAACGGCCTCAGGCCTCCCTAGTCCTATAGTCCTAGTTATCCCGCCTTAGGACTGGGTTATAATAAAAAGGGAATTATTAAATTACGGCTTATAGTAAACTACCGATAACTAAATAATAATATAATTAAGAACCGTTACCCGTTACTCTTTATTAGGGAAATAAAGGATCGACTAATAAAAGTACGATAGTTTACTAAGCTTAACCTCCTTTAAGGATTCGGGTATATCCGGGTTAGGGAAGGAGACGAATAAAAGATAACCTTTCGAACTCGTTACGGGTACTTTAAATATTAGGTTATACTTATAGGACTTACTAACGCCCCTACGATATTTTAAAGTATAATCGACTATACCTTACAACCCTTCCTAGACTAGTTCGTCTTTATATATATTAACAATATCCTAATCTACTCGAAAACCCTTAAAGAATATTAATAATATATATACTAAGTGTTATAGAAATTGGCAAAAGCTAACTTATTTATATACTTTAGTAAGAGCGAATTTTATATCCAGAAAATAACCTTCTTAGGATTCGAGATTACTTTAAGAGAAATTAAGATAGAACCCGAGAAAATAAAGGTAGTTAAGGACTAGCCGATATCTAAGAATAAAAAGGAAGTAAGAATGTTTATAGGATTTATTAACTTTTATAAATCCTTTATTAAAGGATTTAACGGTATCGTAAAACCCTTTTACGAGCTTACGGGAAAAGGGAAAACTTTCGAATAAACTAATATATAATAAAAAGTATTCGATAAACTACGCGAAGTAATTAGTAAAGAACTAATACTATAGATACTAGACTTTAGTAAGCTTTTTTATATCGAAACTAATACTTCTAACTTTATAATAAGAGCTAAGTTATACTAGAAATACGAAGATAGACGATACCCCGTAGCTGTAAGGGGAATCGACTAGTTATAACAGAAAGCGAGGGTTCTCTGGAGAATAGAAGTTATCTATAGGAATCTAAAGCTATAAAAAAAAAGAAGGGAGGAATAGAAGAACGTAAGCTACGCGATAAAGTATGATATATAGGGTGGTCTGTATACCCGAGGGGTCCTTAGGTACTAATAGCTACCACGGTTCTAAGGCTACGATAGGTAGGCGGCGCTATATACCGTAATAACCCCCCCCCTCCGGCGAGACTCGTCCGTAAGTCTCGAAAAAGAAACAAATTCGCCGCGAATTCGCTACGGAATCGCTCTAAGTCCTCTGTACAAGATCTCCAAAATTATTAATCCTCCTCGTATTCTATTACTTCTTACGCGTTAACCTCCTTATCGGCTTTCCTATAGCTATAGCCTTCTCGTTATTAACGTAATCCTCTACGAACTAGTCGTTTAGTACTACTTCGATCTACTAGTCGAGTCTTACTAACGGCCTTACCTATTCCGGATTAGCCGTATAAAACTCTTTAAGCTTTATTACTACGTTTTTAAAGTCGTTAGTAGGGTACTAACTATCGTCGTAATTATATCTTTATTATTAAACTTAGTATTAAAACTTATTATAAATAACCTTATTAGCGAGGATCTTCTCTACAGCCTATTTAGTATTATTACCTTCTTTAAGGATCTCGCTTTCTAGATTCTCTACCTTTTAACCTAGTAAAGGGTTATCTAGGTATAGCCTTAAGCAGTCCGTATAGAAGGTATTAGTTCCTTTATACTTTAGCGGTATCTTTAAATAAAAAGTAGTTTCGCTAACCTTTTTAAGGATCTCGTATTATTATTACGTAAAGGGATAATCGAGCTTACGGCTTAGCCGACTAGTTAGTTCCGTTTACTTAATAATAAAAACTTTATTACCAACGCCGAAATCGGGCTTACGGCGGTACTTATTCGCTTACTTTACTTATATAGCCTACGCTTTAAAGATAAGGTTCCTAACGAAGTTAACGTATTCCTAGATACGTTAAGCGATTTCCTAAGCCTATTATTTATTAACCTTCTCGTATTTAAGTATATACTAAGTAAGGTCCGTTCTATCTTACTAGTTAAATATAAACGGTATAAGGTAGCCTATTAATACCTCGTACGGCTTTACGTTAGTCGAGTCGTATAGTATACTCCATTATACTACGTCGAGGGCGGGGATCGTTTTAAACTAGTTATTTTAATAGTAGCTAACGAACGGCCTTAAGTACTAGTTAATCTATTCGTTTATATTCTCGACTTAACTAACGGTTTAAGAATAACTCGTTAAAAAGAGTTTCTAAGTAACGCTAAGGATCTTAAATAATTCGTTAGTAAAGTCGGAGACGAACTAAAGGCCTCGATCCGAGATAATCTCTTTCGGTAAACTAAAGATATAGTATAGTCCTTTGTAGTATAACTTAGTAGCTACCTTAACGGTTACTTTCTTTATATAAAGGATATACTATAAGCCTTTAGTTAGCCGGTTAATTATTACGAATAAATTATCGTATCCGTACTAATCTTTAAAGAGCTTATTAAAGTTAATTACTTGGCGGCGTTAACCTTTTAGTAGTAAAGGGACCGGGTTAAGGAAGCTAGGTATCTTATCTTATAATACCTTCGTAAGGCGGTAATCTATATAGTTAGCGATATATTAATTAAAATCCTTAGCTATATCTAACTACTAATATCGATCTCGTAATAAACGGCTAGTCTTATTCCGGCCTAAGTAGGCTATTATTAACCTACTATAGATTTCCTTAATAAGCTTAGTACGGAGATTATTAATCTCTAGTACTACTAACTTACTAAATCTCGTTAATAGGCCATTATTAATATAGAAGTAGTTATCGCTATAGCGAGCCTTTTTACAGTAGCGTTTTAATTTAAAGTCCTTTCGGTTTACCTTTAGAACTTAGTTTATTAAGATAAACCCGGAGTCGTTAATAGGTTCGATATCTTCGTAAAGAATATAAATCTCGGTAGGTCCTGTAATAGTAATCGAGTTAATCGCGGTAGTATATAGGTTACTCTCCCCCGCTTTAAAGACCTGTCGGAAGATTTAAATCGTACGATAGGCTTCCTTACGGGCTTTAAAGGTCTTTAAGTCTTCGGACTTACGTATTAACGCGTTTACGGCGACGTTATTACGTCTTAGTTTATATATAATGGCGAAGTGGTATTAAGATATTAACTTTACCTATCCTACTTATCGTACGTTAAAAAGTCTCTTCGTTAAGAAATACTTAAGGGCTTCGTAGTCCGTAATTACGAAGAATGGTCTCCTAAGCCCGACTAGCTCCGTACGTTAGTAGATAAAGGCTTTTACTATAGCGAGAAGTTTCTTATTATAAATAGGATAGTTTATCTTAGCGTCGTATATAGTTTTTAAGAAGTAGGAAATAAGGTACTAATCTTTATTAACTAGCTGTAATAAGACTTCGGCGATAACGTTATCTAAGAAGTTTATCTCGACTTTTATATTACGATCGTAGCGGAAGTATGTTAATATTAGTATAGTTAAAAAGCGGAGCTTAAGCTTATCGAAGGCGTTTTAATATCTCTTATTCTAACTAAACGTCTTACCTTTCCTTATTAAGTTATTTAACGGCTACGTTATACGTTTATAATCCTTAACGAATCTATAATAGAAGTTATAAAAGCCTAGAAACGATTATATACCTCGTAAAGACTTAGGGGTCTTTTAGTCCCTAATAACTTCGATCTTTTCGAGGTCGACCTTTAGGCTATCGGTACCTACGATAAAGCTAAGGTACTTAATATTCGTAACGTAGAACTCGTACTTATCGATATCGGCTTAAAGTCCTACTTCTCTTAACTTAATAAAAACCTTCTTAACGTAAATTTAATATTCCTTTAAATTATCGGAATAAATAAGGATATTATCGATATATACGCTTACGAAGTTATCTAAGTACTTTATAAGGATACCGTTAATAAACCGTTAAAAGGTTACAAGACCGTTAGTTAATCCGAATAGTAGTACTTTATATTTATATACTTTATATCTCGTCCTAAACGTCGTTAAGTCGATCGTATCTAACTCGAGCCTAATCTTATAAAAGGCTTACCAGATATCGATCTTAATAAAGATTTTAGCCTTAGCTAACTAAGCTAAGGTCTTATTAATTAAAAAGAGTAAGTACCGGTCCTTCTTCGTAATAACGTTTAGTTTACAGTAATCGACGTAGAACTAAAGTTTACTATTCGCTTTAGGTATAAAAAGGATAAAGGCTACCTATAAGGTATTACTACTTTTAATAAAGCCTTTATAAAGGTTTTCTATAACGTACTTATAATAAGCTTTAAGCTTATCGGTAGTTATCTTATATAAGGGGCTAAAGCTAAGGTCTTTTAGTCTTACCTTATTAATAAGCTCGATCTTATAGTTATATTTTAGTTAAAATAATAATAGCTAGTTTAAGACGACTTTACTAAATACGTTAAGGTATTAGTAGTATTCCGGGAGGACCTTCTTTAAAACCTTTTAACAGAAAGCCTCTTCGTTATCGTTTAATCCCTTTTCTTACCGACGTTTATCCTCGATAAAGCGGTCGATCTTATACAGGCTAATAATACCTATATATATACGATTAGCGAATATAAGGAACGACTAAGCTCTTATAACGGTAACGTCTAGGGGTCGTTCCTTATACCAGGACTATCCTTAAAAAAGGTAGTATAGTCCTTAATTATCGTAAAGGGGATAGGTATCTAGCGTCTTCTCTCTTAATAGGCGCTAAGGAACCTTCTCCTTTAGCTCGGAGTCGTTAGTAAGTCAGGGTGCAGGGTGCACCCTGTATGGCGTTCCCGCCCCTGGGTAGTAGATGTGGCGTTTTGGCCGGCTAAGCCACTAACGCGGTGGTACATTATTCGTTTCTCGCGCCTCGATAGTTTTAGTTTAATCATTAACACCACTCCTCTCTTACGCGCCATAACAGCCTACGCAACTTAATTACGTATAATTAAGCTTATCGGGCCCTCTAAGTATGGCAAGAAGAGTAAGATAGTTAATTTAATTTATATCTTTTACCATCTTTACGGCCGAACCCCTAACTTATACGTCCTACTATATACGCGTCGAACCGCCTACTTTAGTAACGACGACCCGTATACACCGATTAGAGTAGGTATAGGGTATTTGTTTAAGGGTATAAAAACCCCTATTTAAATAGTGGACTATACCGGATAGTTATATAGCCTGGCTTTCCTGGCCGGAAGATTCGGAGGCCTTTTACCAACGCAACGCGATACCGTTTCCCTTAAACGATAGCGATTACCGACGATAGTAGGTAGTATACCTTAGCTCTAAGTACAACCAAACGATACCGACATCGACGATATATAAGGTAACACCGAAAGAATACCGAGGTAAGACGTTAAGAGATAGGAGAAGAAAAGATTTAAAGACGGAAGGAAGACGCTTACGAAGTATAAGGACGACTAGTAAGAGTTGGAAAATATGTTTAGTACTATAAGGATAACGGGCGGATAAGCGATATGGAAAAGTAGGAGATAAAAAGAGAAGGAATTAAGAGAGAAGGAAGGAAGGTAGGAAAGGGATAAAAGAGTAGGCTTAACCTAATATAAGGTATTATAAAGGAAGGATTATAGTTAGGCGCTTAATTCCTTTAGTATCGTTAAACTAGAAATAATAAGGACGCTGGGTTAGGAGTCGTTCCGGCTTCGACGCCGAGTAACGGGACGTTAGCGGCGTTTATAGTACTCTGATAAGGCTAGTAACCCCGACCGAGGCGCTAAATAGTGGGATATTAAGCGAGGGGCGGAAAGCGAACGGCTAAAGGCCGCCGCGGCCTTTAAGGATTGGTAGAAATAGGAGAACGTATAGCTAAGCGAGCGCCTAGATACCGTCGTTAGTCCTTATCGGACTCCCGATAGCTAAGAGGCGTTTATTGTAACGTTAGACGCCTGTATAAAGCGGTTAATATGGTAACGCTGGACGATAGGGGCCGAGTTAGTAGGGGCTGGATATTAAGGTAAGGGGATGGATAGGCTTGTTCGGCGTAAAAAGCGAGATGGTAAAGACTTGTAACGAAGGTAAGGTTAGATCGAAGAGGTAGTATAGATCGTTTTATAGTTAGTAGTAATAATCCTCGTAATCTCGTTTACCGCCGTTACGAGATAGAGCTAAGAAAGTCGAGTATAGATAGTAAAGTTTCGGGGCCTTAGACCTACTTACGGAGAAAGGGAAGCTAGGACTTAAAATCTTTACTTCTGTTACTTTAAGTAAAAACTTAGTATTACTAATATACCCGGTAATTAAGGAGAGAAATTATTTAAAGCCCTAAACCGTCTACTTACCCCCGCGATTAACCAACCTATACTATTCTTATCCCTAACGTAAAGATATTACGAAGCCGAGATCGTAACCTTATAAGACTTCTCCCCGATTAAGCTCGATACTTTATTTCGATAAGGACGATATATACTAGCCAAACCGCCCCGAGACTTTAACTACCGCGACCCTAAGCCCCTCGACGTCTACTCCTGTACAAAACTAAGCGAAGAATCTTAATCCCCTAGCCGTAGCTTACTATCCTCTATTAGTTTTATACAAAGTATTAGTTAAGTTATTATAACGGTTAATGTTAAAGGATCGCCTTAACGTATCCTTAGTAAGACGTTTAAGAATACCGACCCGGGCGATACTCGTACGGATACCACCGAGGTCCCCGTAGCCCTTAACGATAGGGCGGGCGTAGGTAGGACGTTATATATACGAACCAGCGAGTGGCTAAAGGTTAAGAAGTTCGTAGGTAGTATATTTAAGGGGAGGGAGATTATTAAGTTTTTGGATACTTTTAAGGAAGCCGTTAAGTCTCTCGACGCGTTTAATAAAACTAAGGCCGATATCTAGTTTACCTAGTACGATACTACCTACAAAAAGATCGCTAAGGACGTCTACAATTAGTTAAAGGACGAACTTAAGGGTAGAAACGGGTAAGTAGTTTAATAGGCTACTATTAGGGAGGCTTTCTTAAAGTAGTAGAAGGCTAACGACTTAGCCTAATACGAAAAGCTAGTTAAGAAGTTAGACGCGTTTTACCGAGCGATAATTAAGAATAACGCTAATACCTTAGGTAACGTTATCCTAAAGTACGATACCCTATTTATAGATATCCCGGAGGATAAGCGTAAGAACTACCGTAACCAAGCCCCGGAGAGGTTTTATAACGCCCTTTTACCGGAGCTTTAAGAGATTATTTGTATAAAGTAGAACGTTAAGGAAGATAACGTATACGAAATAAAGTATCGGGTCTTCCGAGATAAGCTTATAAACCTAATAGTTTAAGGGTTTTCTTATAAAGGTAAGTTTACTAAATATACTATAGTTACAGACTTTAAGGATAACGAGGATAATTCGGATCTTAAGTCGGAGGAGGAGGAGTTAGTTAAACGAAGCCGTTCGCGTAAGGTAACGCTTAAGAAGAAGGCTAAAGTTACCGAAGGAGGATTTAAAAAAGAGGTAACCGTACTATTCGAGAAGGTTACCCCCGTCGAAGAAGTTACCATTATAGTCGCTTTAAGTAACGGTATAAGTACTATTAAGAAGCTAACGTAGTTAATAAAGGAGCTTAAGATTATATAATAAAACTACTTCGAAAGCCTTAATAAACCCTAACCTTTACAACTTAGTATATAGACCTAAGTTAACACTTTACTATAAGAGGTAATAGGTAATTACTACTAAGAAGCCGGTAGTTTTAGTAAAGGATAAGGCCCGAGAAGTTAGCCTAGGTATATAAGCTAAGGTTAACGCCCTCTCCCGAAGTACTTTTTCTATAACGCCTAGACTTACTAGATAAGGACTTGTAACAACCGTACTAGCTTTATCTTTATAGGCTTCTTCTATAATAAGTTGATCTAAAATAGGGAGATAAAGCGAGTAATATAGCAATTTTTTCTTAGACTACCACCTAAGTACGGTAGCGAGTTAAATAAGGCGTTCCAAATTCCGGAAGAACTTATTAACAACGTTAGGAGGATGGGCTCGATTCGCGACCTAATCGTAACATATACGTTAGGTACTAACTTAAATCCCGCTTATAACGCTGTGGCGGACTAGCTTTTATACCGCCGCTTTAAGGGTAATAAGGACCTTATCCGATAGGACTTAGCGGGAATCTAAAACGGGTAAAAGCCGGCCGTACCCTTAGTAGCCCCCGTAAAGACGAACTACCTAACCGTATTAAATACGGACGGCGCCCCGAAGTATATATACCCGTAAGCTAACGAGACGTTAGAAGTAATAAGTAAGCTAAGCTCGAAAACGTTCCTACAAACTTTATACTGTAACGATAATAGTAATAAGCCCTTAGTTAACGTTAATAAGAACTTTACAATCCTACGCCGCCCGAGCCTAATAGTATAACCCCCGATAAGGAATAATAAAGAGGTAGAAGGCGAGCTTTAAAGCCCTGTAGTCTTAATATCCAACGCTTAAGAATATAAGCGTCGTCGGTAAATATAGGACGATACGATAGATTAAGAGGAGCTTTTTATATTAATACCCCCAGAGATCCTTAAGAAAGCGGCTACGGTTACTAAAGGCAATATGTAACAAAATACCCTAAGCTTTAAGTATACCAAAGAAAGGGTAAGGCTGGTATTATCTAATACTAAGTAGAAGGGGGAGGACTTTATTTCGACTACTTTAAACCGCTTCCAGAAACTTATAGATACTAAGATCGCTTATACCTTTAACGATATTCTTAT
>Ga0247817_10000906_pt1 | contig 15715 bp, 8 predicted proteins | sample UWRJL212509R1_FD_178010 | JGI IMG/M metagenome (GOLD analysis project Ga0247817, IMG submission 178010) | Plant litter microbial communities from Arlington Agricultural Research Station in Wisconsin, United States - UWRJ-L212-509R-1 | ecosystem: Environmental > Terrestrial > Plant litter >... | reverse complement strand
TTTTCCAGGCGGTAAGCGAAGGGAAACTGGCGAAGATGTCCGTGGAGGAACAGGATAATTTTCGAAAGGCACATGGTTTTGAGCGGGTAGGTCCGGCATTGGAATACATGAAAAAATTTTGATCAAACCCGGATCAGTCAAGGCTGATCCGGGTTTGATTTTTATTTTTTCACGATCGGTAATACCACTTTTGAAGGATACTGCCCTGAATGAAAAACCTTGTTATGAGCAATGACTCCTTTGGATTCGTCATAATTATTGCCGCCTGTATTTAGGTTTCTTTCGAATCTTGGAAAATTGCTGCTGGAAATTTCCACACGAACGCGGTGCCCGGGCCCGAAGAAATTGCTTGTGGACATCGGGCTAAGCGTCAGCTTGTAAACCTTACCATTTTCCATCATTACTTCTTTGTCAAAACCTTCACGGAAACGTGCCCGAAGGATTGTTTCATCAAGATTGTAGGCACGTCCGTCCGGATATACATCGATTAATTTAACGGTAAAATCAGTGTCTTTTGCATCCGATCCTACATACAAAGTTGTTTCAATCGAGCCGGTCAATTCCACACCATCCTTAAAAGCTTCCGTTGTATATACGAGAATGTCCTGGCGGGTTTCCATTTGGTGCTGATCAAATGAGCCTCCCTGAATTGCGGTTCCTGTGCAGCAGACATTTCCGCCATATGAAGGAACCGGAAACGCCGGGTCATAGGTAAATGCGTCCGGTTTTTCGTCTTTTCCCAATAATTTTGTTGTTAACTTTCCGTCGCCATACAAACTGTTTGCGCTGCCTTTACTGGATAAATAATAAGTAGTCGGCTCAACATTTGCAGGAGGCCAGGTTTCAGAATATTGCCATTTGTTTGAGCCCATTGTATAATATTGAACACGGGGAGTTTTTTTAAGCATGTTATTATCCTCCCCTTTCAGCCAATAATCAAACCAGCCATAGATCAGCCCGTCGTAGTCAAGGCGCGCATCGCCGACACTTCTTTCACCTACAATTGTATTCTCCGTGGCCCGTTTGTAGGCACAATGAAGCGTTGGGGCTATCACTAAAAACTGCCCATCTTTAACCTGTTGATCTGTACCGTTTTTTCTGACATGATTAAACAGCGCAAGGTTGGGACCAGTGGAAACGTCGTACCAGGAAACAAACCAGTAACTTGGTACTGCAAAAGGCATATTATCATGATACAAACCGCCTTTGTACCACTCCGGGTCAGATGGTTTCCGCACAATCATTTTTTCATACGTTCCTTTCGGTCCATTCACATTCTGGATGATATCCTGAACCGGTAAATGTTTCAAGCCTTGTGCCCAATCGACCTTTGGCATTTCGGGTGCCAGATCATAAAATCTTGAAATTCGGGTCAGATCTTCGCTTGTTGCTTCTTTCGGAAAAAGCGGACGGGCCATGTTGTCAGTTTCAGTGCCGTATAGCCATGTTGTGAAGAGCATTTGCTGCGCCCCTCCGCGATACCAGTTTCCTTGTTCGACAAACTCACCAACTTTTCCAACGCCTGCGCCAAAACCCATGGGTACCATAGCGGCATGCGAAGGATGGTCCAAAGCCGCAACCGCCATTTGCCATTCCGCCGTAGATGAACACCCGAGCGTTCCGATTTTTCCGTTACACCAGGGCTGTGCAGCCATCCAGGAAAATGCATCGTATCCGTCGGTCGTTGGCGGACCTAATATTTCCCAGTTCCCTTCCGAAAAAAACTTGCCCCGTTCATTTTGTACAACATAGGTATAACCTCTTTTAACAGCATCCAAAGCAGCCTGATACGTACCCGATTTCATTTCTCCGTCGCCCCATGAATTAAAATTGTAAGGAGTTTTGGAAAAAATAACCGGTACTTTTTTATCTGTTTTTGGTCTGTAAACATCTGTTGCCAAACGAACACCGTCGCGCATCGGCATCATGATCTTTTGCTCAATGACCGCTATTTCTTGCAGCTGTTTCAATACATCCTGTTGCGCAATAAGTGGATTTGCAGCAATCAAAAATGTTAAAACAAAAAATAATGTGGGAGTAATCTTATTTTTCATAAAAAGGTGGTTGGTGACAGGAAGTGATCTTGAAGCTAGGAATTTTTCAGGAAAAAAAGTTTTTCACAGGTGGGAATTTTCTTAGAATTAGACATTTAAATTTGGGGCAAAACTAAAAAAGCAGACCTTTGCGGCCTGCTTTTTTAAGTTCTTTTAAAATCTGAAATTCTTATTTTTTCTGTTGAGAAAGGAAAGTTATCAGAGAGGCGAATTCTTCATATGATAATGCATTCGCAAGTCCGGTTGGCATCATTGAATCTTCTAGTTCTTTACGGGAAATAATGTCCGAAGTTTTAATCGTGTAAAGCTGCCCTGTGATATCACGCATCACCACCTTTGCAGCTGATTCCTGGGTAATAAAACCCATATAAGTTTTGTCACCCTTCGCTTCAATCACAACCGACGCGAAACCCTGAGAAATCGAAGCGTTTGGTTTAAGGATCGATTCAGCGATTTGTTCGCGGTTCATAATCGACCCGATCTGACCCATGAACGGACCTTTCATCGTTTCGCCTTTTGTGATACTATGGCAGGCAACGCATCCCTGTTTAGTGAAAAGTGTTTTTCCCAAAGCAGGATCTCCGTTGATTTTCGCCATCGCCAACATCACGTCTTCAATCGATGCTTCACCAACCTGGCCTTTTTTATTTCTTATCTTATCAAGATCCACTTTCACTTCTTCTTTCGCAGCAATCACTTCATCACCACCAAATTCCGTAATTTCCATCCGGTGTCTGCTGTTCAGGTCTGCGAAAAATTGCTTTCCGGCAGCATCAGATTTATTGAATTCTTCTGTTAAAATCGCTTTGATTGCCGGAGAAGATTCCCAAGTGATTGCCTTGTAATATGGGCCGTGCGAATCTGGTCTTGTACTCCACCACCACGAACCGTCGTAGTCGGCTTCTTTCTTGTAAAGCCGGGAAAGTGTAACCAAAATCTGTTTTTTCAAAGCTTCATCTTTCGATTGTTTGAAAGCGGCGATCAGTCCGTTAACTGCTTTCGGGTCATGCATATAGCGCAAAGCCCATAACGCGATTGTAGAATTTTCAGTACCAATTGCGTTTACACATGCGTCAACTGCATTTAAGCTGACCAGCGAACGCACAGCAATATGCGGAGGGATAATCGCCGAATTAGGCGTTGCATGCGGTCCTTCCACGTCTTTTGCCGGCGGAACGAAAGAGGCAGGGACTTTTACCTGCAATAAAGCTGTCGCAGCCTCAACGCGTCCCAAACGTCCCAGTCCGATCGTTGATGCAATCTGAACACGGGGAGAGGCGTCTTTCAAACCTTTCAAAAATGGTTCAGTGGGTACGTTTTTAAGATTTCCTTTGCGGTCAGACACTGCGCGTAAAGCATATTCACGCATTGCATCTTCTTCAGACAATTTCAAAAGATTTGCTGTTCCTTCCGCACCTGCGATTTGTGCATAAGTATACATTCCCGCAACACGATTTTGAAGGGGCAATTGTTTATCCGTAGCTATTTTCCAGGAAACTTCGGCCGCTTGTTTAGCCGGACGGGTCAGTAATTCCTGCTGCGCGTCCAGACGGGCAACTGCACTTCCCGATTTCAGCAATGCGACAAGTTCTTTAACAGAGGCTTTTTTTACATTTGAGTAGGCCTTGTACTTCCAGTTTTGGGGTACCGCGCGGACGATAAATCCTTTGGCCGGGCTTCCTGAGTATCCCGCACCATCCCAGGCTGAAAGGTATAACCTTCCCGAACCGTCAACGTCGAGATCCGTAATTTGAGACAACTTGATAAACTCTTCGTCCTTCTGCGTAAAAGTCGCTTTGTCGGGCGTAACGCGATGGATGAATAACTGGCTTCTTCCCCAGTCCGCCATCATTGGCACCTTATTATATTTTTCGGGCCAAGTCGCTTCGTCCATATACAATGCGCCTGTTCCTGAACCGCCGCCAAGATCAACAAGCGCAGGAATAATTTCATCGGTGAAATGTTGGAACAAAACAGGATATCCATATTCTCCCGATTGAATCTGATTGCTGAAACGAATATTCCAACCGCCGCCGTCATTCGTATTTCCACGCGTAAAAATGTTCATGAAAGGGTCAATGGCGACGTCGTAGATGTTACGCATTCCGTGTGTGTAAACTTCCATTTCAGTTCCGTTTGGTCTTACTCTGACAATTCCGCCACCGAGCATTGTCATTTTTTTACCCGTTCTGTCAACGGCATCATGAAAACCAAAATCTCCCACTGCGATATAAATCCATCCGTCAATTCCCATCCGGATTCCATTGGTCGCGTGGTCAGTTCCGCGGCTCTGCAAAAATTTCGGAGAGCTGATATGCTGGATTAAAGGCTTTGAAGGCCCGTCGGCTACGCCATCGTGGTTTTTATCTTCAAAAACAACAAGATCCATTCCGGTTGCGATCTTGGTTTCAGGGGAAAAAATAGTATGCAAAACGAAAACCTGATCGCCCATCGCAATGATTCCGCGAGGATTATCGGCCATCGCGAAAACAGTATGTTTGTCAACTTTGCCGTCGTTATCAGTATCGACAAGTTTGATAATACTGCCCTTTCCAGGATCTTTTCCAAGCGAGCCGATCATATCAACGCCCACAAAAACTTCACCCGTCGCAGCAACAGCGAGGCAAGATGGGCTTGGGGTCAGATCGGAACCTGCAAAATGGTTAATTTTAAGTTCACTTGGCCAACTGCTTGCGTTGGGAAGCGAGTCAGCACGATAGAGGGATTCTGAATTGTTTTGTTTGCCGGAGTCTATATGCTGTGGGCCAAACCACATAAGCATCAGAAAAGCAGAAACAAGGCTAAAAGTAATTTTTAACATGAGGTTGTTTATAGATAATAGGATTCAGGATTTGTGGAAAATCTGCAATTAAAGTCGAAAATTATGAAAGAAATCTTTGAAATCAATGTGTGAAGGCAATGCAATAAGTAGAATTTTAACCTTAAAGAGTATTAATGTTAAAATTGATGTTAAAATTCAACCAGTTTGGGTTAAAAAATACTTAAAAGAAGTTTCAGGTCATGTTTAGTTTCCTTTAATCAATAACTTCGTTCCTGGTTTTTTGAAAAAAGGAATCATCGAAATTTCAGTAAGCATACATGGATAAATATGATAATATGTCTGGTAAAATATTGGTTATCGGAAGTTCAAATACAGATCTAGTTATAAAAACAGAAGACTTTCCGAAGCCGGGAGAGACGGTACTTGGTCAAACGTTTTTAATGAATCCGGGAGGAAAAGGCGCTAATCAGGCTGTGGCTGCGGCGAGACTGGGAGCGCACGTCCGCTTTGTTGCAAAAACCGGAAATGATGTTTTTGGAAAACAGGCTTTGCAAGGTTTTAAAAAAGAAAATCTGGACACGGAATTTATTCTGGAAACCCCGGATTTTCCTTCGGGAGTTGCTTCGATCCTTGTAAACAGTCAGGGAGAAAACCAGATTATTGTGGCTTCCGGGGCAAACATGGATTTAAAACCCGCCGATTTGCCCGACGTGATTTTTCAGGATATTGAACTGGTTCTTGTTCAACTGGAAATTCCAATTGAGACCATTACCTATGTTATTGAAAAATGTCGGGAGCTCACTTTGAAAGTAGTGCTGAATCCGGCACCCGCGCAGAGATTGCCGGACAGTTTATTAAAAGGTATTTATCTGATTACACCTAACGAAACCGAAACAAAAATTCTGACCGGGATTTTTCCGGAAGATGAAGAAACATTAAAACAGGCGACTTCATTTTTTCATAAGAACGGTATTGAAAACGTAATTATTACGCTGGGGAAAAAAGGTGTTTTTCTATCCAATAATAACTATAACCAAATTATTCCCGCAGAGGAAGTGGAGGCCATCGATACTACCGCTGCGGGTGATGTCTTCAATGGAGCAATCGTAACGGCACTTTCTGAGAAAAAAGATTGGGTCGAAGCTTGTCAGTTTGCATGCAAGGCTTCGGGAATTTCCGTCACACGGATGGGCGCTCAAAGTTCAGCGCCTTATCAACATGAACTAAAATAACCATGAAAAAACTACCCATTATAATTGATTGTGATCCGGGGCACGATGATGCTTTGATGTTAATGCTTGCCTTCGGCAGCGGATTATTTGACATAAAAGCAGTCACAACGTCGGCGGGAAATCAGACGCAGGAAAAAACACTGGCAAACACGCTCAAAATTCTTTCTCTGATTGGCGCTAACGTTCCTGTTTACCGCGGATCAGAATCTCCAATTTTAAGAAATTTAGTAATTGCGGAATATGTGCATGGCGAAAGCGGTTTGCACGGAGTAGATTTTGCAGAGGCGACATTAAAACCGGAGACTATTTCGGCGGTTGAAGGGATTGCCAGAATCCTGGCTGAAAGTGAGGAGAAAATCACGATTGTTCCCACAGGTCCTCTGACTAATATTGCTGCTTTACTTTTAGCTTTTCCAAACCTGAAAAAAAAGATTGAAAGAATCTCGCTTATGGGTGGGGGGATTTTCAGAGGAAATATGACACCACTGGCCGAATTCAATATATATGTTGATCCCGAAGCGGCATCTATCGTTTTTAAATCGGGAATACCTATTACCATGTGTGGACTGGATGTTACGCACAAGGCAGTTATTTACCAGAAAGATATAGACCTTTTTAGAGCAATAGGAAATAAAACGGGGGAAGCGGCGGCAGGATTGCTGGAATTTTACTCTCTTTTTTATCGCGAAAACAGAATCGAACTGGAAGGTGGGGCTGCACTTCATGATCCCTGCGCGATTGCCTGGCTGATTGATCCGCACATGTTTACTTCCAAGCCTTGTTTCGTTGAAGTGGAGACAAAAGGGGAATTGACTTCAGGAGCCACGGTTGTCGACTTTTACAACGTATTGAACAGAACTCCAAATGCAGAAGTTTGCTACGATATTGTTCGGGATGATTATATCGAAATACTTGCCGCGGCAATAAAAAATCTGCCTTAAACTTGCCTTTTTTAACCGATATTCATCAATAATTGGCAAAACAAGTAAATAGTCTGATGGAATCCCTGCAAAGTATGATACTTTTGAGGCGTCAAACAAATTAACTAAATCGATAAATAAAGTTCCGACCAGAATTTTTTCTATAAGGTGGTTGGGTAATGAGGTGAAATTAAATTTTATGAAGGAGCAGTTAAGAAAAGAGCAGGCACTGGATTATCATGCCAAAGGCAGGCCGGGAAAAATTGAGGTGATCCCAACAAAAGATGCAAAAACACAACGCGATTTGTCGCTTGCATATTCGCCGGGCGTAGCTGAACCCTGCATGGAAATTTACAGAGATGTAGAAGATGTTTATAAATATACAGCCAAAGGGAATCTGGTAGGGGTTATTTCTAATGGAACCGCTGTACTTGGTCTTGGAAATATTGGCCCCGATGCCAGTAAACCGGTAATGGAAGGAAAAGCGGTTTTGTTCAAGATTTTTTCTGATATCGATGTTTTTGATATTGAAATTAACGAAACGGATCCTGACAAATTCATTCAGATTGTTCTGGCGCTTGAACCAACTTTTGGGGGTATTAACCTGGAAGATATCAAAGCGCCGGAGTGTTTCTACATAGAAAAACAGCTACGGGAGAAAATGAAAATTCCTGTAATGCATGATGATCAGCACGGAACAGCGATTATCAGCAGTGCTGCGTTATTAAATGCACTGGAATTGCAGGGAAAAGATATTGCGACTGCAAAGTTTGTTGTAAGTGGGGCAGGAGCAGCGGCGATGTCGTGCGTATTGCTATATAAATCGCTTGGTGCAAGCGCTGAAAACTTTACACTTTTTGATAAGGATGGCGTTCTGCATAGCCTTCGTACAGATCTTGACGACGACAGAAAACAATTTGCTGTTTCGGCGACACCGGAAATGACACTTGCGTCGGCGATGAAAGATGCGGATGTATTTCTGGGATTAAGTGTAGGAAATGTAGTAAGCCCGGAAATGATTCAGAGTATGGCGCCAAAACCGATCGTTTTCGCGATGGCAAATCCGAATCCTGAAATTTCATACGAAGCTGCTACTGCCGCCCGGGAAGATGTGATTATGGCTACGGGACGCAGTGATTATCCAAATCAGGTTAATAATGTACTCGGATTTCCATTTATTTTCAGAGGAGCTCTGGACGTACGCGCGACTCAAATTAACGAGCAGATGAAACTTGCTGCGGTAAAAGCTTTGGCTGATCTTGCGAAAAGTGCCGTTCCTGATATCGTTAACCTTGCCTATAACGAAAAAACAATATCATTCGGGAAGGATTATATTATTCCAAAACCATTGGATCCAAGATTATTATCGACCGTTGCACCGGCTGTGGCTCGCGCTGCAATGGAAAGTGGCGTGGCGAAAAAAGGGATTCAGGATTGGGATGCGTATAAAGAAGAACTGGATCATCGTCTTGGCCTTGATAATCAACTTCTTCGTGTGATTGGAAATAAGGCACGCCTTGATCCGAAACGTCTGGTATTTGCGGATGCCGATAACTGGAAGGTTTTGAAAGCGGCGCAAATTGTGTTTGATGAAAAAGTGGCTTATCCGATTTTACTGGGCGAAGAAAGTAAAATAAAATCGGTTGCCGCAGCAAATGGAATTGATCTGGATGGTATCACGATCATCGACCCAAGAAGTGACGAGCAGGAAGAAAAAAGAAAACAATATGCAGACCTTTATTTCAAGAAACGTCAGCGTAAAGGGATCAATGAATATGAGGCAATAAAGGCTATGAACGACCGGAATTATTTTGGCTGCATGATGGTCGAAACCGGTGATGCCGATGCGATGATTTCAGGCCTTACTAAAAATTATCCTGACACAATCCGTCCTGCTCTACAAATTATAGGAACCGAAGAAGGTGTCAAGAAAATTGCCGGAATGTATCTTTTGATCACGAAAAAAGGTCCGTTGTTCCTGGCAGATACAACCGTTAATTTCAATCCGACACCGGAAGAAATCGCGGATATCACAAATCTTGCGGCAAGAGAAGTACAAAACTTCAACCTGACTCCGCGTATTGCATTATTGAGTTATTCCAATTTTGGAAGCAGTGATTCGCCGGAAGCAAAGGTCATGTCGGAAGCTAGAAAACTGATCAAGAAAAGATATCCTTCGCTGATTGTGGATGGTGAAATGCAGGCAAGCGTTGCGCTAAATCCGCAAATGCTTAAAGATAGTTATCCATTTAGTGAGCTGGTTAATCAGGATGTCAACACGTTGATTTTCCCAAATCTCGCGGCAGGTAACATCGCTTACAACTTATTGAAAGAAGTCGGTAATGCCGACGCGATCGGACCGATTTTGCTGGGTCTTAAAAAGCCCGTACACGTTCTGCAGCTGGGAAGTTCTGTGCGCAGTATCTATAATATGGCACTTGTAGCCGTAATTGATGCACAAATGAAAAGCAAAACGAAGAATGCTGAAACAGCTGGAAAAATCTGATTAAACCTTGCTTAAATCTAATAAACTCTTGTTTTAGTAGACAGGAGTTTATTTATTTTTATGACTTTAGTAAAGATATAATGCAACTTAATGTATAATTTCGTCGTAATAATTCTAGAAAACCGATGGGTAGCTTTCTATCCGGTTAATAGTTTTTTATTGCACGCTACAACGCTTTTCGCATAATTTGTGTCGTGAAAGTTACACAACGATACCAATTGATTTTTCACATTACATGAAATACGCTGTAAAAAATTTACTTAATACTTCTAGGAAATATCCAGTTTCGACCTCTTTAAAGGTCTGTCTGTTAATACTTTTCATCCCTATTGGATTGTATGCACAGATCAATCTTACTGCTCCTTTGGAACGTGCCGTTTATCAACGGGAAAATGGTGGATCTGCGGATGTAACCATTAGCGGAAGTTACTCCATCATCCTTGATAAAATAGAGGTGCAGGCCACACCTGTTGCTGACAATCAGGGTGAGCCTGTCAACTGGAAAACATTGCAGGATAAACCAACAGGAGGTGTTTTTAGCGGCACACTCCGTCTTAAAGGCGGGTGGTATAAAATTGAAGTTCGCGGAATCAGAGGCGGAGTAATGGTAGGTAACATTCCCTCTGTACAACGGCTTGGAGTCGGAGAAGTTTTTATTATTTCCGGACAATCAAATGCTCAGGGAATGGATTATTCGAGTCCGGTAGCCAACGACGACCGGGTAAATTATGTTAGCTATAATAATGAAATAGGAAATGGTTTGGGCGATCTTCCTGCGCCAACTTTTTCCCGTATGAATAATTCTAATATTACCATGGGGCTTAGGGGCCACGGTACCTGGTGCTGGGGAATTTTGGGCGATTTGCTAACTCAAAAATTAAACGTTCCCGTCATGTTTGTGAACACAGGCTGGGACGGGACATCTATAAGGAACTGGTGGCAAAGCGCGCAGGGAATTCCGACAGCGAGTGTTTACAGCAATCCACAGCTCCCGTATCCAACTTTGATGCCTTATGCTAATTTGCGTTTGTCTGCTCAGCATTATGCGAAACAGTATGGGGTTCGTGCGATCCTCTGGATGCAGGGAGAAACGGATAACTCTCCGTTGAATATGAGTTTTGGTGAATACAAAAATAGCTTGCAATCCTTAATCGGCAAGTTAAATTCAGACATCAACCGACAAGTTCCCTGGGTTATTGCACGTACTTCTTATGTTGATTACCGCAGCAATCCAACGATTATTTCTGCTCAAAACTCGGTAATCAGTGATTTGCCGGGAATTGCTTTCGCAGGACCTGAAACGGATAATCTACCCGTACAAAGGATAGACGGGACACACTTTTATGGAGCCGTGCAGCTAAATACGCTTGCAAATGCCTGGGGTGAAGCGCTTAGTCTTAATTTTTTCTCAACGGCGAATCCGGTTCCGGTTAGCCAGGAACCAAAAATTACAAGTACTTGTGCCACCGATAATGGCTCGCTGAATTTGTCTTTGCCGGAGGGTTATTTAAATTATGAATGGTCGCTATCTGTCAATGGGAATACGCAGTACCGCGGAGCAAGGTCGATAACTGTGTCAAGTCCCGGCACTTATACAGGAAAAGTGAAAGATTCCAACGGAAACACGCTTCGGACTCAGACCATGATTATCAATACGACGGTGAAACCTGCGAAACCTACCATACGCGAGATCGGTTCACAGCAGGCCTGTGCAGATTCTTCGTTTACTTTTTCTATCAACGGTGGAAGTGATCTTTACAATTGGTATCGCCAGGGAGCTAATAATTCTTTGCTGACAGGAACGTCATTAACTGTGAATGAGGGAGGAGCTTATTATGTAAGGAGCGAAAACGCATTTGGATGTTTGTCTGACAATTCTGATGTTTCGACTTTATTATACAGGCCGCAAGTACCTACACCGTTAATTGAAAAAGTAGGTCCTTTTACTGCGCAAGCGTCTGTTAACCAGACCGGCCTGAATGAAAAATATGATTGGAGGAGGGATGAGCAAGCACTTACCACTTCTGTAACCAACACGTTGAGAACTACTCAGACGGGTTTATATTCAGCGAGAGCTAACGTAACTTATGTGCTGGGAAGCAATTTGCTTACCTGTTATTCGCCTTATTCGAATCAATTGCAGGTTATAACGGAAGGCGAGTCGGATATTGTTGTTTTCCCAAATCCTGGTGCGAGGGACAATGTATATGTTGAATCCCGTGATGATATAGCGAATGCAGAGATCATTGTTTACGATATGTATGGCAGAGTGGTAGTTACACAAATTCAGGATATGAAAAGCAGAGTGAAAATTTTGGTAAGAAATCTGCCTTCGGGAAAATATATCGTCAGGATCAAAGGTGCAAATATAGACGTCAAAAAACAATTGGTAGTGTTATAGTATTGACGAATCATATAACGGAAAACGGGTAAGTCATCGATGGCTTACCCGTTTTTGTTTTTACTGAGAAACCGAAAATTATTGTTATCCGGTCCGGGAATAACATGAAAGTTAAAATCGGGTAATAACTTATTAATTACAGAAGAAAATATTCTGACAGTTCCTTCTAAATTTGAATTCGAATATTCCCCTTAATCCTTTTCGTATGAATTTATACTTCCTGACTATGTTGAAAAAAAGTTTAGCTCAAGCTTTATTATGTTTCAGCATATTATTGCTTCTATTTCTTACCGGTTGCAAATCCGGGTCAGATGAAACGGATACAAAGTCGAATGAATTATTCGAAAAATATTCAGCATCATTTATTGAAGCGCTATGGAAGCAAAATCCGGACTGGGCGACGAACGCAGGGTATCATAAGTACGACAGCATTTTGATTGTGCCGGATTCAAAATCGATTCAGTCATCCTTAACATTTGCAAAGCAACATCTTGATTCTTTGGAAAGCTTAAATCCGGATCAATTATCGGCCTCCAATAAGACTGATTTTTATCTGATAAGAAACCTACTGAAAGAAAACCTTTGGACATTAGACACCTTAAAGTCATACCAATGGGATCCATCGGGTTATAATGTAAGCAGTTCTTTCGCGTTTATTTTGAATGAGAAATATGCGCCTTTGGAAGAGAGACTGACCAGTATCAAAGGAAAGCTTATCAATGTACCGGATTATTACAAAGCCGCGAAAAATACTATTTTTAATCCCGTTCCGGAACTTACTACCCTGGCAATAGAGCAAAATCTGGGAGGTCTTTCTGTTTTCGAAAAGGACCTGTTGGATTCTGTAAGAGTTTCTAAGCTTAGCAGAACCGATAAAAATCAGATAACAGAACGAGTAACACTTGCGGTTGCTTCAATTAAGGATTATGCTGCATGGCTCAAAGAAATTAAAAGTGAAAAGCCACGCAGTTTCCGGCTTGGAAAGGATTTGTATGCCAGAAAATTTGCTCATAATATTCAGTCTGCCTACACTGCGGATCAGATTTACGATTCCGCGGTAGCAAGAAAAGAAGAAGTGCAGTTAAAAATGGCAGTGCTTAGCAGACAATTGTGGCCAAAGTATTTCGGTAGCAAACCCATGCCTGCTGACTCGCTGGAATTAATAGGTAAAATGATTGACACGCTGTCTGTGAATCATGTTAAACAAGCAGACTTTCAGACAGCCATTTCTGATATTATACCAAGCCTCATTAAATTTATGAATGAGAAAAAACTGATTGAGCTTGATCCGACAAAACCGCTCATCGTTCGCAAAGAACCTGCTTATATGGCTGGTGTCGCAGGTGCTTCGATCAGCGCGCCAGGTCCGTACGATAAAGGTGGAAATACGTATTATAATGTGGGTAGCATTGCGAACTGGCCAAAAGAAAAGGCTGAAAGTTATCTTAGAGAATACAATTACTACATTATGCAGATCCTGGATATCCATGAGGCTATCCCGGGACATTATACACAGTTGGTTTACGCCAATAGATCTCCCAGTCTTATTAAATCTCTTCTTGGAAATGGCGCTATGATTGAAGGTTGGGCAGTCTATACCGAGCAGATGATGCTTGAAAATGGTTTTGGAAACAATGAGCCGGAAATGTGGTTGATGTGGTATAAATGGCATTTGCGTGCAGTTTGTAATACCATACTGGATTACAGCGTTCACTCGGGAGCCATGACAAAGGACGAAGCTTTGCATCTTTTGACCAAAGAAGCATTTCAGCAACAAGCGGAAGCGGAAGGGAAGTGGCGCAGAGTAAGCGTAAGCAATGTTCAATTGACAAGTTATTACACCGGATACAAGGAAATTATTGATCTACGCTCGGCTTACAAAACCAAAGTTGGAGACAAGTTTGACCTTAATCTTTCCATGAAAAATTCCTGAGTTATGGAAGTGCGCCGGTTAAATTTATTAAAGAATTAATGTTGGAAAAGCAGTAAAGGATGTTGTTGAAAAGGGAAAGTATTTAACAAGTATATAAAGATTCAGAGATGTTTAATATTGATATATATAAGGAAAGAAGAAATGTCCTTAAGAAGGCTGTCGGAAAGGGGCTGATCGTTCTTTTTGGAAACGAAGAAGTAGGTATGAACTATAAAGATAATACCTATCATTTTCGACAAGATAGCTCATTTTTATACTTTTTCGGTTTGGATAAACCAAATCTGGCAGCGATAATTAATATCGATGATGATCATGAAATTTTGTTAGGCAACGAACCGACGATTGATGATATCGTCTGGATGGGAACCCAGCCATCGATTAAAGAAGTTGCGGCTAAAACCGGAATCGATAAGGTTGAGGCTTTGGGTGTTCTTGGAGATTTGGTGAAAAAGCAGTTAACCATTGGACAGACAATTCACTATTTACCGCCGTATCGTTCCGAAACAATCATCCGGTTAAGTGAAATTTTGGGAATTCCGTTTAGTCAAGTAAAGGAGCAGGCTTCGGTTGACTTAATAAAAGCAGTAGTTGCCCAGCGTTCTTACAAATCAGATTTTGAGATTGCAGAAATTAATAAAGCTGTTAACATCAGCAACGAAATGCATCTGGCTGCGATACGCTATTCTAAGGAAGGTGTCTCGGAAAAGTATGTTGCTGGAATTCTCGAAGGTATGGCTTTAAGTGCAGGTGGAAATATTGCTTACCCTGTTATTTATACGGTAAATGGCCAGACACTCCATAACCACCCGACCAGCAACCAATTAAAAAAAGGACAAATGGTTTTGTGTGATACAGGAGCCGAAACGGCTATGCATTATGCAGGAGATTTGACGCGAACTTTTCCAGTAGACCAAAATTTTACTGCGCTTCAAAAGGAAGTTTATGAAATTGTATTGAAAGCAGAAGAGGCTGCTGCCAATGCTTTGAGGCCTGGAATTCGTTTTCTTGACGTTCATTATATTGCTTGTGAAAAGCTTGTTGACGGACTCAAAGGATTGGGCTTAATGAAAGGTGATGCCAAAGAAGCGGTAAATGCAGGAGCGCATACGTTATTTTTTCAATGCGGGTTGGGGCATATGATGGGGCTTGATGTTCACGATATGGAAGATCTGGGTGAGCAATACGTAGGTTATACAGAAGCTATTGTTAAAAGTAAAGAGTTTGGTTTAAAATCGCTTAGGCTGGGCAGGGAACTTGAAGCAGGTTTCGTCTTAACTGTTGAGCCGGGGTTGTATTTCATTCCGGAATTAATGGATAAGTGGCAAGCGAAGGGAAAGCTAAGGGATTTTATAAATTACGACAAACTATCTGCGTTTCGTGACTTTGGCGGAGCAAGAGTGGAGGAGAACTTTTTGATAACAAATAGTGGATATCAGTTGCTGGGAGAGCCGCTGATTAAATCCGTTTTAGATATTGAAGGGCTGGGTAGAATTTAGATCATCTTATTGTGGTCAGCTAAACAGGCGATGGACTTTTTGCACAAAGTTCATCGCCTGTTGTTTTAAAACGAAGGATCAACATAAACAATACAAATCCACTGCTTATGTACATATAAGAAGTAGGTAAGGCGTATTGAAAATACTCCGTGTTGGGCGTAGTCTCCAGACTACGCCCAAGTGTTACCGGTCTCCGACCGGCGTAACTGAAAAGAAATTCGAACAGCACCCTGCTCCAGGAGCTTTCTGATTACTTTTCAGAGTATGGGATGAGAAACGCCTGCCCAATGCACCCCTATACACGTGAATCCCGCGGGTCAGCCACCCATTTCAAGTCCAATTTTCCTTCCTAACCACTAATGCTGAAAAAAGTCAAAAAAACTTTGGGGTG
>Ga0247817_10000905_pt1 | contig 15728 bp, 11 predicted proteins | sample UWRJL212509R1_FD_178010 | JGI IMG/M metagenome (GOLD analysis project Ga0247817, IMG submission 178010) | Plant litter microbial communities from Arlington Agricultural Research Station in Wisconsin, United States - UWRJ-L212-509R-1 | ecosystem: Environmental > Terrestrial > Plant litter >... | reverse complement strand
AATCAGGCTTGTACTCGTACAAGCTGGTGGTGGGTATGCCTAATTTGCTGCAGGTTAAAGCAATCTCAATTGAGGTAGGTATAGCTAAAACGTTTAGCTTTTCCACCTTAATTTTCTCGCCAATAGCTAAAAGAGCCAAGTACGATGTTGAGCCCGAGCCTACGCCTATAATGTCGCCATCTTTTACCTTAGCGGCAATCTGGTCGGCTACCTTCTGCTTGCTCTCGCGGTTGCTGATGGTGGCGTTCCAGGCCAGGTTGTTTAATATGTTGCTGTTCCAGATCATTAGAGATTAGTGATTAGTGATCAGAGATTAGTTCTAAACATTGGAGAATAGCGAATAGACAACTAATCACTATTCTCCAATCACTAATCACTACAATAAAGCTTTCGCTTTTTTAACCGCGTTATCTACAGTAAAGCCAAAGTATTTGTAAAGCTCATCTGCCGGAGCTGATTCACCGAATGTTTCCATAGCTAAAATATCACCTTCGTCTGTGGTGTATTTGTGCCAGCCCATTGGTGAAGCCATTTCAATAGCTAAACGTTTTTTCAATGTTTTAGGGAACACGCTTTCTTTGTAAGCAGCATCTTGTTTCTCAAATAACTCCCATGATGGCATACTCACCACACGTGAAGCGATACCTTCTTCTGCTAATTTAGCCTGTGTATCCATTGCCAAAGCAACTTCAGAACCGGTAGCGATCAATATTAACTGAGCGTTTGCAGCATCAGACAATACATAAGCGCCTTTTTCAAGGTTCTCTGCTTTAGCATATTTATCCTGATCTAAAACAGGTAATGCCTGGCGAGTAAAGATCAATACAGTTGGGCCGCCTTGTTTTTCAACAGCAACGCGCCATGCGTGTGCAGTTTCGTTAGCGTCAGCCGGGCGAATGATAGTTACGTTAGGAATAGAGCGCAAAGAAGCTAATTGCTCAATTGGCTGGTGGGTGGTACCATCCTCGCCTAAACCTATACTGTCGTGTGTATAAACAAATATCGGGCTGATCTTCATAATGGCTGCCAAACGAATCGGCGGGCGCATGTACTCAGAGAACATCAGGAAGGTAGCGCCAAAAGGTTTAATACCTTTTGTTAAAGCTAAACCGTTCAGTGCAGAACCCATGGCATGCTCGCGGATACCGAAGTGGAAGTTGCGGCCTGTACGATCCTCAGATGTAAATGAAGTTGATTCTTTTAAAGTAGTTTCTGTTGATGGAGCTAAGTCGGCTGCACCACCAATCAGGTTAGGGAAGCTGCCCGCGATAGCGTTCAACACTTTACCTGATGCCTGGCGGGTTGCTAATTTAGTACCTGCGGCAAATACCGGTAATTTATCTAACCAGCCTGCAGGTAGTTCGTCTTTAGCTGCTGCTGTGTATTCTGCAGCCAGTTCAGGGAATTTAGCAGCGTAATCTGCAAATAGTTGGTTCCATTTATCTTCAACAGGTATACCACGCGCACCAATTGCATTGTAGTATTCAGCAACTTCAGCAGGTACGTTGAATGATTTTTCAGTATCAAAACCAAAGAACTCTTTTACCAGTTTGATCTCGTCAGCACCCAGCGGAGAACCGTGAGAACCTGCAGTACCAGATTTGTTAGGGCTACCGTAAGCAATCAATGAGCGAACACGGATCAATGATGGTTTTTGTTTTTCGGCTTTAGCGTTGGTTAATGCCAATTGTAAAGCGTGGATATCGTTAGCGTCTTCAACAGACTGTACATGCCAGCCGTATGAGCGGAAACGTGCGTCAACATCTTCGTTAAAGGTGATGTCTGTGCTGCCTTCTATCGAGATCTTGTTATCATCATAAACGTAAATAATGTTACCTAACTCCAGGTGGCCTGCTAATGAAGCAGCCTCTGCGGTAACACCTTCCATTAAATCACCGTCTGAGCAGATAGCGTATACATGGTAATCAAAAAGGTTAAAGCCTGGTTTGTTGTAACGGGCAGCCAAATGTTTCTGACCGATAGCGAAACCTACACCGTTAGCAAAGCCCTGACCCAACGGACCAGTAGTAACGTCAACACCGGGAGCCAAACCATATTCAGGGTGGCCCGCAGTTTTGCTGTGCAGCTGACGGAAGTTTTTAATATCATCTAAAGAAAGATCATAACCTAACAAATGCAAAAAGCTGTACTGCAAAATACACGCGTGACCTGCTGATAAGATAAACCTGTCGCGGTTTGCCCAATCAGGGTTTTTAGGGTTAAAGTTGATAAACTCTTTCCATAATACGTGGCCTACAGGTGCAAGCGCCATAGCGGTACCCGGGTGGCCCGAATTTGCTTTCTGAACAGCATCAGCAGACAGTATCCTTACGGTATCTATCGCTAATTTCTCAATGTTTTGATTTGAACTCATTTCTTGTTTTTTATTGTTATTGTCAGGTGATTACTTTTTTGATGGGCTGGTTTTTTTGGTTTCGTTTATCCAAAGTCTGGCACCGCCCTTTATGCCGTCTTTGTTAGATACAATGGTCATGTTATCATCCAGCTTTATAGTAAGTAAACGCGAATTACCGCCGCCAATGTATAAATGATCATAATTGAACACTGTTTTTAAGGTTTTAAAAACACGCTCCATCCTTACGTTCCACTTCTTTTTGCCTATTTTCCCCAGCTCTTTATCGCCCATGTAGGCATCGTAGTCTTTTGTTTTAGTGATGGGGTGATGCGCTACCTCAAGGTGAGGCAAAAGCACACCGTCCAGCAGCCAGGCACTACCCAAACCGGTACCCAATGTTACCACAAGTTCCAAGCCCTTGCCTGATGCTACGCCAAGGCCCTGCATATCTGCATCGTTAACCACCCGGGCAGGTTTGCCCAACTCGGTTTCTAAACGTTTGCCCAGATCATAGCCTCGCCATGCTTTATCGTCCAAATTTGGAGCGGTGCCAACTATACTATTACGCACATAACCCGGAAAGCCTACGGATACCTTGTCAAACGCAAGGTCCTTTGTCAGCTCTTTAATGGCCTTAATAATGTTATCAGGGTTGGCCGGTGATGGTGTATCTGTTTTGATGTATTCGCTCAGCATTTCGCCGTTTTTGTCCAAAACGGTGGCTTTAACATGGGAGCCGCCTATGTCAATGGCCAATATTTTAAGCTGGGATGAGGTGGTTTTCATAACTGTATGGAAGGCAAAAGTAACATGTATTTTGTTAATATGTAACAAACTTAATGTCAATAAATCATGACTTACAGTAAATAATTTTACTAAATCGTTTTTTCAAGGGCGTAGAGGCCTTTTTTTGACAAAAAAACAACGAAAAAAATTTTTTTTCAGACCTAAAATAATTGTCAAATCGGTCTAAAAACCGCGTTTGCAATCGATAACATAGGGATAAAAAGCTATTTTTGATCATAAAAACCCTTAGCGTACATTGTACACACATCCGGTTAAATTTCAGAGTTGAAAAAAGACAGCAAATTTGGGTGACGACTGATGCCGATTTGGGCCAAAAAAATAAAGCCTCCCGTGGGAAAGGGGAGGCTTTGCAGGGCGGCGCTATCATGAGATAACAACCATTATTTTTAATAAGATCAGTTAATTTTTAATTCTTCTAGGCGAACCACTTTCTGTGTAAGGCCAGCTTAATTGCCGACGCTTTGTTTGAAACATGCAGCTTCTCGTAAATATTTGCGGTATGCTTGCGTACGGTGTGGGGGCTTATAAACAGGCGTTCGCCAATTTGCTGATAGTTTAGGCCATCAACAATACGTTGTAATATCTCAATTTCGCGTGTAGACAGCAGGGTTTCTGCATTGTCGGTTCTGCTATCTTCCACCGGTTTATTGGTGTTGCGTAACAATACCAAAGCCTTTTGCGCTATCCGCGGCGACATAGGTACACCACCTTCAAACACAGCCTCGGTTATTGCTCTTAAAATATTAACGGGTTTTTCATCTTTTAATAAATACCCGCATGCTCCGGCCTTTATGGCTTCAAACAGTTTATCGTCGTTATCAAAAACCGTCAACATAAGGCAAAGCACATCCGGGTAAATTTCTTTGGTTATCCCCACCGCTTCAATTCCGTCAAGAACAGGCATTTCAATGTCCATCAATACTACCTGCGGACGTTGGTCTGTAGGTAGTTCCTTCATCTTTGTCAGATACTCGTCCCCATCGGCGGCAAGTAACCCTATTTCCAGTTCTTCGTAGTAAGATAACTGTTCAAATAGTGTTGTGCGCATCAGGCGCTTATCATCAACTATCGCTATGCGAATACCCATTGCAGTAATGTTTTGAGCCAATTAATTACATAAACATAAGCTATTTTTTAAATCTGCAAAAGGCTGCACCTAATGGTGCAGCCTTAACACCGTACTCAACCCCTATAGTATTGTAACAGTGCTTAACCGGGCCTGAGTAGCCTGCGGCCATTGCAACCGGGAATATCCGGCGCGCCAATAAGGTTTAGAAATTAAACCCTATGCGCAATCCGATAAAGCCTGAACCGCTGTAGCCTTCGTAACGTAAGCTTGGGTCAAACCCACCTAAGTGAGCGCCAATACCAACAGAGTAAGTAAACTCTGAGCTGCTAACTGAACTTAAGCTACCAGAACCTGTGCTTGGAATGTAAGTGCGGGCAATAGTTACACCGGCTTCGCCCAAACCGTAAAGGGTTTCGCCAAGCATATGTTTGTAACCCGCTTTAATTGGGATGTTTAACTGAGCTTTGGTATTAACACCTGTTAAGCTTTTAGGAATAAAAGCAATAACACCAGTAGTACCGGTAAAAGCGCTTGTTTCGTTAAGGGCAATCGCCACACGGAAAGTTGCACCGGCACCAACATTGTAAGCGTTAGCAGTTGCACCTACCGGCAATGCGCCTTCAAGGCCAAGGCCAATACGTACTTTTTTGTAATCGCTTTGCGCATACATTTTTGTTGTACCCAGGGCGATAAGCAGCAGCAGCATAATTGTAAATTTTGTTTTCATTGTAATTGGGTTTTAATTGAGTTAAATAGTTTAAATTAATTAGCGGTTGATGATGCTAAATTGAGGGTATTGCCGGGGGCTATCAATAACACATTTGTGGTATTTTTAGCATTGCATTTTGAAAAAAGCGACCACAGGCGCAGATCTCTAAACAAAATTTGTGTATTTATACTAAAGAAAGGTGTTGATGGTGTGCGTTTTATACTGTTAATTAGGAAGTTAATACCCCCAATTAAAAATCTGTAATGAAAAAGCTGTTTTGCCTTTTGCTGTTTTTGCCTTTGTGTGTTGCTGCGCAAAGTGTGCGTATACAGGGCCTCAAAACAGAACTTGCCCGCGCTAAAGAAGACACTGTAAAATGCGCCCTCTATTACCACCTGGCCATAGAGTTGTTAAGCATGGACCCGCTCAAGGCAGAAGCAATGATCGGCCTTTCAAAACAGATCATCGTAAAAGAAAAATACGACAAAGGTATGGCCTACATTTATTGTTTCAACGCGGTACAATGTAACTACCAGGGCGACTATCCGGGTTTAAAAACCAACGCCGACAAAGCCTTGGCTATTTCAAAAAAATTCAACCTGCTGTTTACCGAGGCCGCAGCCAGAAACTCACTCGGCATATATTATTGGCAAACGGGCAATTATGCCCAGGCTGTTAAAGCGCATTTGGGGGCGCTAAAAGTGCGTGAGCTAATGAAGGATAGCGTTGGCATATCAAAATCATTAGGCAACCTGGGGCAGGTTTATTTGGATAACGAGAAATTTAAAGAAGCGGAATACTACGCGTCACAAGGTTTGGCCATCTGCAAGAAATTTAACGAGGACTATGTTACCATTAATTGCATGCATATTCTGGCTAATATAAACAGCGGTCAAAAAAAATATCAGCAAGCATTAGAATTTGATCAACAGGCACTTCCGCTTTGTTTCCGTAGTAACAATAAAAGAGCGTTGAGCCAAATTTATTCTAACATGGCTAACTGTTATGAGGCTATGAAACAATTTGAAAAAGCGCGCCAATATCAAATGAAAGTGCTGGAAATTGATGAGTATTTTCAGGATAAAAAATGGATAAGTGATACTTATTTAAATATAGGCCGGATAGTTGGGGCACAAGCTGATTATAGCCAGGCTACTGATTGGATAAACAGATCGTTAGTATTAAGTCAGGCCACCAATTATAAAAAAGGGCAGCGGGATGCCTGGAAATTGTTAGAAAACTTTTTTGAAAAAAAAGGTCAATATAAAGACGCACTTGTTGCCTATCAAAAATATCAGGCTATTAATGAGGATATGATAAACGAAGGCAGTGACAAAGAGATAGCCCTTTTGCAAAACACCTATGAAACGCAAAAGAAAGAACAGAAAATCACTTTGTTAAATAAAGAAAACACGATACAAAAGCTTTCCATAACCAAACAAAAAACCACTTTGGGTATAGTGGCCGGCTCTTCAATTGCCTTGTTGGTTTTTGGCGGTTTGCTTTATAACCGCAACAAAAACAAACAAAAAATACTGATGCAGGAGCAGCAGTTGGCGCAACGTGCAGAAATGACCAAGGCCGTGATAGAGGCCGAGGAGAAAGAGCGCACCCGCATAGCAAGTGATCTGCACGACGGTGTTGGGCAACTGTTCTCTGCCGTTAAAATGAATTTGAACGGATTAATAGAGCGTGTGCATATGCCGCGTGATGAAGACCGCTTTTTGGCCGAAAAAACACTGGCCCTGGTTGAAGAGAGCTGCAAAGAAGTACGGCACATATCGCACCAGATGATGCCTAACATGCTGCTAAAATCCGGCATAGCATCAGATGTTAAGAGCTTTATAGAGAAAATTGATTCGGAAAAATTAAAGGTTAGGGTAGAGACAAACGGCTTTAAAGATAAGCTGGAAAGTAACGTTGAAACCGTGCTTTACCGGGTTATACAAGAGGCTGTTAATAATGTTATTAAACATGCCAACGCCACTTTGCTGGATATTAAGTTAACCCGCGACCCATCCGGAATAAGTGCCACCGTTACCGATAATGGCGTTGGTTTTGACATGACAGAAGCAGAGAGCTTTACCGGCATCGGCTTAAAAAACATAGCTGCCCGGGTTGATTATTTAAAAGGCACTGTAGACTATCGCTCGGCCCGCGGCACGGGTACAAGCCTAAGGGTTTGGGTGCCTGTTTAAACAAATACCACATATGCGTTATTGATGCGCTTTTGCAATTAGCGTCAATTAGGGGCTAAATACCCCAATTAGATAATTGCAATGAAAAGGCTGCTCCTGCTATTACTATTTGTGCCCCTTATAAGCGCGGCCCAACAAAACTATTCGCCGGATAGTTTACTCAAACTCCTGCCTAAAACTCAAAAACCTGACACCGTAAGAGCAAACCTGTTGAACAAGATAGGCGATCTGCTAACCCACGCGCGCGCAGATGAGGGTTTTAAATATGCCGAGGAAGCCATCAGCTTAAGTAACAAATTAAATTATACGGAAGGGCTGGCAACCGCGTATTACAACCGTGGCCAGATGCTGCTTAATACCAATAAAATAGATTCTGCCCGTTCAGATTTTCAAACCGCTATTAATCTTTACAGGCGGGTGAAAAATTTGAGGGGCATGGCAATGGTTTATAATGACCTTGGAATTTTACTCAGAATACAGGGAAAACAAAGCGAAGCGATAGGCTACTTTCAACAAGCCGCAGCAATGTTTGAAAAAGTGAATGACCTGGAGGGTAGCTCAGACTGCCTTACCTTGATAGCTAATAACTTTAACCAACTGCATGAGTTTGATAAAGCACTGGCTACTTATCAAAAAACGTATGCCTTACGTATAAAAATAAACAAGTTGGCTAAAGCCGCGCAATCTCTCGCGGGCATTGGCCTTACTTACAGAAACATGCAGCTTGATGCCAAGGGCAATGATGACAAAAACTTTAAGCTGGCCATACAATACATGATGAAAGCCCGTAAAGCTTTTATTGATGATAACCTAAAACTTAACATAGCGCTTATTAACAAAGAGATTGGCGTAACCTACAAGCAACAATCACAATTCAAAACCGCTTTAATATACCTGCAACAAGCCGAGGAGCAATTTAAAGCTGTAGATTACAAAAGAGAACTCGGCAGTTTATACAGAGCGATGGGCGAATGCTATTTAAGTCTTAAGCGCTTGCCCGAAGCTAAGAAGTATATTGACAAAGCCCTTGCCGCCGCTATTGCCGAACAATATATTCAGCATATAGAAGAATCGTACGAATCATTATACAATTATTACAAATTGATTGGCGATAGTAAAGCGGCGCTGGCCTCGCACGAGAAATGGATGGATGCAAAAGACTCGCTTGCAGAACGCAAAAATTTGGATAAGGTAGTGGAGATTACCCGTAAATATGAAACGGAGAAAAAAGAACAGCAGATAAGTATCCTCAATAAAGAAAACACCATTCAAAAACTTTCTATCGCCAAGCAAAAAACAACCATGGGGATAGTAATTGGAATATCTATAACAGCGATTATGTTTGCAGCGCTACTTTACAACCGCAATAAAAACAAGCAAAAAATAATACTGCAAGAGCAAAAGTTAGAGCAGCGTGCCGAGTTGACAAAGGCCGTTATTGAGGCCGAAGAAAAAGAGCGCGTACGCATTGCCAGCGATCTGCACGATGGCGTGGGGCAACTCTTCTCGGCAGTTAAAATGAACCTGAACGGCTTAATAGAGCGTGTGGATATGCCGCGCGATGAGGACCGTTTTCTGGCAGAAAAAACCCTGGCACTGGTTGAAGAAAGTTGTAAAGAAGTACGGTATATCTCGCACCAGATGATGCCCAATATGCTGCTTCGATCCGGTATCGCATCAGATGTAAAAAGCTTTATAGAAAAAATAGACTCAGAAAAGCTAAAGGTTAAAGTGGAGGCGAATGGCTTTAAGGACAAGCTGGAAAGCAATGTAGAAACCGTGCTTTACCGCGTTATACAAGAGGCGGTAAACAATGTAATTAAACATGCCCACGCCACATTGCTGGATATTAAACTAAACCGGGAAGATGCTGGCATAAGCGCTACAATTACTGATAATGGCGTTGGCTTTGATACAACCGCTGCAGATACCTTTAACGGAATAGGCCTTAAAAACATAGCTGCTCGTGTAGAATATTTAAAAGGCACCGTAACGTTTCGCTCTGCTCCGGGCGCGGGCACCAGCTTAAAGGTTTGGGTGCCTATGGGGTAGCTATTTGTTTAGGTGTTTCCACATAATATCAAAGATATCTGTAGGTTGCACTGATTTTTCCTGCGGATCATCGGTAATTAAAACGGCCTTATATTCATCCCGAATATTTGTACGCCCGTGAGATCCTTTTATCAACGTTGCATCAAGCGGTATAACGTCCATCACATATCTAAAGCCGGCCAGTTTGCGCATTAGTTTGTACCCCGCACGTGCTTTTGATGTCATAAACATTTCAACAGGGTCATATCCCGGTTTTTTGTGAATATCAACGCAGCGGGCATAGTCCGGTGCCAGCGCATCATCCATCCAAAAATAATAGGTAAACCAGCTGCCTTCTTTAGCAACAACTATCACATCTCCGGCGCGCGCGTGGTCAATATGATGCTGCTTTTGTTCATCGCGATCTAACACCAATTCAATCCCATCAACAAACTTCAACAGCGATTTTACCTTTTCTGTAACAGAAGGATCATTGATATAGATATGCGCTATCTGATGGTCTGCAACCGCGAATGCTTTTGATGCCGCGGCATCCAACAGTTCTAGACCACGTTCTACGCGCACCTGTATCAAACCTTCATTGCGCAGCAAGCGGTTAAGGTGGATAGGGTTGCTTACCGGGGCAATACCGTACTCAGAAAGGATAATTATCTCGGCATTTTTCTTTTGATAAAACTCCACCAGTTGTTCAATTACCTTATCTATCTCGCCCAGCTCAGTGCTGATCTTTGAAAAATCGGGACCAAATTTTTGAAGGCAATAATCCAGATGCGGTAAATATATAACAGTGAACGTGGGGTTGTTCATGTCATCGTTCAGCATAGACGCGTCTGCTATCCATTGCGTTGATTTGATATTTGCTCCCGGCCCCCAAAACTGAAACAAGGGAAACTGACCTAGCTTTTCTTGCAACACATCGCGCAGCTCTGCCGGTTGCGAATAGCAATCGGGCATTTTACGACCATCTGCCAGGTATTGCGGGCGAGGCGTTACCGAAAAATCTGCGGTGGAGTACATGTTGTACCACCAAAACATGTTGGCGCTGGTAAAGGTGGGGTCCTGCTTTTTTGCTTTATCCCAGATCTTATCGCCGTTAACCAGCTTGTTTGATTGCTTCCAGAATTTTACCTCAGAATCCTCCCTATCAAACCAGCCATTGCCTACAATACCGGTCTCGGTTGGCCATTTGCCGGTAAGGTAAGTTGATTGTACTGCTGTAGTAACCGCCGGCAGTACCGGCTCAATAGTATTGATGTATCTTTTAGCGATATACTTTTTCAAGAATGGTGTATGCTCGCCAATTACCGATTTAGATAAGCCAACAACGTCAATTACTACAGTTTTTTTCATGAGTTCTGTTTACAATACATCAATTACCCAGTTTAATTCCCGGGCAATAGATTGGTTAATAGGCAGTTTCTTTTCATCAGGCAGTACACCCCAGGTATAGGTTTCCACCTCAAGGTGGCTACTAAACGGTTTGTTTTTATTGATCTGCAATATCTCTACAATATCACTTTGAGTGGATTGCAACAGCCCCAATTGCTCCGTAAATATCGGCACATGGAAATGCGCGCGCCATTGCTCAACATTGGCATTGTTGCCATCAATTAAAGCATTGGGCAAATCGCGGTAACGCAGCAAAGCGCCGGCTTTTGTTTTAGCGATTACCTGGTGCAGATAAGTGGGCTCGTTAAATTTTTCAAAAGTAGTCAGTATAGCTTTGCGTTCTGTCTCATCTGAAGACAGATCAGCCTTCAAGGCCGCGCTTATCTGGATCTTGCCAACTTTCAACCCCTTTTCTTCCAGTTCATCAATTATTTGCTGATGTGGTTCGTAACCTATCGCAAAATGGCAAACATCATAACAAAGGCAAATGTGTTTTTTTATCAAGCGCTCAGCTTCTTCCTGCGGTACACCAAAAGTTTCGGCAATAAGTGGTTTGCCTTGCGGCAGGAGCACATTGGTATACCATTCTATATATTCAGCACCGGTTTCTAAAATCCCATCCGGCTCGGGCTCAATATCCAAATGCATGTATACACTGCTCTGATGGTCAATGCTGATGAGTTCTTTTGCCACCTGTAAAATATTGTGTGTGGCTGTGATGGTGGCGTTTTTAAGTAATTCGGGCGTGTTATGCCAATACCTGTAACTTAATGGCGATGTTGATATGCCGCCTTCCATTCCATCAGGCAATAACTGCTTTAAAATACGGAACATGCGGATGGTGTAATCCAAGCGCTCATTCGTTGTCCAGTCGGGGGCGTGCACCTGGTCTTTAACCGCTGTGTTGTGAAACTCCCCGTAGGGAAAGCCATTCATGGTAAAAACATAGGCATTATTGTCGGCAAGCCATTGCTTAAGCTCGTTCAGGTTGTCTGCGCGCTGCAGCTCAAGACTTGCTTCGTGAGATAGGCGTAAACCTATACCCATCAAACCTTCAGGAGACACATCCGCTTTTATAGAAGGAAAGTTTTGTTGCAAAGCAACAAAGTGCGCCGGCCAATTCTCGCCCGGATGAATATTGGTACAATAGGTTAAATGGCCTTGGTTTGTTTGCATGGTAGCTTATTCTGATATTTCCCGCTAAAAGAAATCAGTAGATAAAAGTGGTTTATTGCGATAAAAGAAGCCGGGTTTAAAACAGCGTATTATTTTTTAACGCTTCGCCCGCCTTTTTTAGTATCCCGGTATCAATATCATGCACCTCAAGGCCCTCTCCAATATTACTAAGCAGCATTATGGTGAGCTGGCCGCCAAGGTGTTCCCTAAACTCAATCAGCCCCACTAATATAGGGCTATCGTCTGATGAAACTTCCAATAAAGGGTGCGTAATATCAAAGCCTATCTTTTTAATTAGCGCTATGGTTCTTTTTGTTTCTTCGATTGAAAGATGACCCGCAAGGTTAGAATACACCGTATCCAAAGCTATACCCATAGCCACTGCCTCGCCATGCAATACCGCGAAGTTGGTTAGTTGCTCCAATTTATGAGCGCTCCAATGGCCAAAATCCAACGGGCGCGATGAGCCTTTTTCAAACGGATCGCCGCTGGCAATGTGGTTAAGATGCAGCTCTGCGCAGCGTTTAATGAGGTAAGTCATGGCATCTATATCGCGGGCGGTTAATGCCTCAGCGTTTTGCTCCAGCCATTCAAAAAAATCGGCATCCTTTATTAGCGAAACCTTTATAGCCTCTGCTATTCCTGAGCGCCAATCCCTGTCGCCAAGGGTAAGTAGAAACCTTTCGTCGTTAAACACAGCTACCGGAGGTGCAAACGTGCCCAGAAAGTTTTTCTTACCAAAAAAATTAATGCTGTTCTTCACACCAACACCAGAGTCGTTCTGCGCCAATACGGTTGTCGGTATGCGGATGTGTTTGATGCCTCTGTGCGCTACAGCCGCCGCATAACCGGCCATATCCAATACAGAGCCACCGCCTATAGCGGCCACATAAGAGTGCCTGTCTATACCATATTTATTAATGGTATCTAACAGGCTATGAAAATGATCTTCGTTGTTTTTAACGCCTTCGCCGCCCGGTACTAAAATCAGTTCAGGAATTAACTGCGCGCCTTTGTGTATAGAGAAATACCGCCTTATTTTGTCGGCCAGCTCTGGCGTGGCCTTCATCACATCCTGATCAACAACAAAAAGTATTTTTTTAACCGACTCTGACGTTGCATTATCGAGCAAGAACTCGTTAAAGCATGTATTTGAAAGCTCAAAAAGCCCGGAAGTAAAAAAGACCTTGTACTCAAACTTCACACTAAAGGTCTGCTGCAAATATTCCATATAGAGAGCTAATATCTAAAAGATATTATTAAACGCCTAATGCCTATCAAAAATTTGACGGAAATATTGAGGTTAAAGGAGTTTGGATGGGTTATTCTTCGTTTACATATCGCTTGGTGGGGCCATAGCACACCAGGCTTGCCCCGCTAAGGCCGCGGAGGCCTTCTTTCTTTTTCTTGATAAAAAGAAACAAAAATCAAGTCAGCCACGATGCTTCTTTGACGCACAAGGCCTTTGCCCTGCAAAACTCAATGCGCCGCGGCTACGTTACGTTGCGGCGGACTAACTTGTAGCTTCATTAACCTGTAACCGCACGTTCCTCATGCCTTTGCCAACACACAACCCCACCTGAGCATTGCGTTTTCACCCGAAGCTTATCTGCTGACGGTTGGTGCACTATTATGAAATGCTGCAATATTAAAAAGCGCGTAGAGGCCTGTCAGGGTGCGCGGCCGGGAGTCTGGCCTTGTGAGGTGGCAGCGATCAGCCTGACTTGATTTATTCGTATGTTAATTGATTTTTTAAGGCCTTCATGAGCTCGCTGCGCTCGGGTTTTGGTTACTTTTTTATCAAGAAAAAACTAACAGGCTCCGCGCCAATTGAGCGGGGCAAGCCATGAGGGTTAAGGCCTCGCCGAGCGATCCAGCGAAACACATTGTTAAACGAACGGAGCCCCGAAAAAACGAAGATTACTCATTTACGTTACCGCAAACCACTTAGAAAAGCCAATGGAAACTGGCAGCAAGCACGCAATAAATATCGCCGGGTAAATAGCGCCAAATGCAGCAGCCCAGGCGGCATCCATCAGTATCAATGAAATAACGCCTGCTTTAACCGCCTTACCAATATTTTTTCCTGCCGGATCTTTTATGGCTACTGCTAACGGTTTAAATATCATCCACGCGAAAGGAACTAAAAAAGCTAGTGTATACAGCATGTTTTGTGGCTGCACACCCTGATTCGATGATATAAAATGTATGGCAAAAACGACTATCAAATAAAGCGATGCGCCGGTGTACAGGTTCTTTTTGTTGCCACCGTGTACTTCGCCACGGCTTATCATAGTGATGGAGAAAATATATAACACCGGTACAGCCGCAACATAATACCATTGTATCAAAGCACCTGTTACTACACTTATGCCCAGCAACAAGTTAAGCCCCCTGCAAAAACCCATATTTAACGGCCCGAAAAAACGATGGTGTTTGCTAACGCGATTATAGAGCAAGGCAAAAAAAGCAATCAAAACAGCTATTAACCCTGATTGCGGACTATGCGCGTATCCAAAACCTATTCCCCACAGTAAAAGAAAAACACCTAAAGCTGTAGCCTCGTTTTGGGTAACCAATCCGCTGGGAATAGCTCTTTCAGGGCGTTCTACTTTATCAAGTTCGGCATCAAAAACATCGTTAAATACAATGCCGCCGGCATACAGGCCCATGGTCGAAAGGCACAGCAAAACTACAGGGTAAAAGCTATTGGTAACTAACGGCAGATCTGTAAAATAACCCGCAATAGCCACACCCGCCAAAACATCCGCAACCGAGGTTACAATATTGGCAGGCCTCATCAGCCTTAAATAGATAATAGCTTTTGATGGCATTTAGCTGATGATGATTGAGTTTTTATCAACCCGAGGTTGTTGCCCTCCGCGCAGCACGGTATTGCCCTCAAATCGCTGGCTTTGGTCAATAACACCGGTACCACCTGCAAAATCCGCTTCGTCAATCTGTCCGCTTTGCGCAAAGGCTGTAATGGCATTCTGGTAGGTCATTAAACGGATGTCTTTATCGCTTATACCGCGGATCTTCATCAGCGCTGCTGTTTTTGCTACCGCTAAGGGATCGCTTATACCCCAATCGGCAGCGGAGTTTACCATAATACGTTCGCTGCCGTATTGTTTGGCAATCTCCACCATGCGCTCATTACCCATTTTGGTAAAAGGGTATATGGTGAAAGCCGCGAAGAAGCCGCGGTCAAGCACTTCTTTAACCGTCTCTTCGTTGTTATGATCAACAATTACCATGTGCGGGTCAAGGCCATGCTCTATGGCTATGTCCATGCTGCGAGTAGTGCCACCTTTTTTATCACGGTGCGGGGTATGGATCTGTACGGGTAAGCCGGCCTCTTTTGCCAGTTCCAGTTGCGCGCGGTAGTATTTTTCTTCGGCGGCCGTTTGGTCGTCAAAACCTATCTCGCCTATCCCAACTACTCCTTCTTTATAAATAAAAAGCGGCAGCATTTCCATCACCTGCTCGGCAAGCGCTTCGTTGTTAGCTTCGCGAGAGTTTAAGCCGATAGTGCAATAATGCTTAATACCAAATTGTGATGAACGGAAACGCTCCCAACCAATCAAACTACTGTAATAATCGCGGAAGCTATCTAAACCAGTACGCGGCTGACCCAACCAAAAAGCCGGCTCTATCAGCGCTACAATACCGGCATCGGCCATGGCCTGATAATCATCCGTAGTGCGCGATGTCATGTGCACATGCGGATCAAAAAACTTCATTCCTTTTACGCCGCTAAGGTCAACCGGGGTATTGTCTTTATCTTGCGAGTTCCTGTCTTCAAATGAATGGGTACAACACATATTCTATTCTTTAAAGGGTATTAGTGCTGATACTCCAGCGTTAAACTATCCCAGGTTAATTTATTTTTTTCCATGTCGGCTGTAAGCTGAGGCATACCGGCTAATAATTGTACAGCAGGCTGATAGCTAGATTGAGCCAAGGCTAAAG
>Ga0247817_10000904_pt1 | contig 15757 bp, 12 predicted proteins | sample UWRJL212509R1_FD_178010 | JGI IMG/M metagenome (GOLD analysis project Ga0247817, IMG submission 178010) | Plant litter microbial communities from Arlington Agricultural Research Station in Wisconsin, United States - UWRJ-L212-509R-1 | ecosystem: Environmental > Terrestrial > Plant litter >... | reverse complement strand
ACCATCATAGTAAAAAACCTGGATGACGTAAAAGGGGATAGTATTTCTGTTTATAATGACTATGGTATTATGGCAGCCAGTTATCTGAATGACACGAAAAACTATACTTGCGAAATTGCTATCCCTCTGAAATATCTAAAATCATTTATTGCCAACAACGCTTTAATAAACTATACGCTGCAGGCCAACGCCGTAACACTAAGCAGCATGAAGGTGGTGATGAACGGTAAAGTAGTTGATAACGCGTCGGCATCGCCTCAGATTATGGAGATGATGAATAGAATGTCGCAAGCAGATAAAAGTGGAGGCTTAAACGAGTTGATGAATGATACCAATGTATCCGGCCAATACACTCTAGCTAAATAATTAATGATAAAGAGAATAATATTAACGTTTTTGATTGTACTGACTTTTATCAGCGTAAAATCTCAAAAGCTACCCAATAAGCAAGAACAAAGTTTTAAAGCGCCCGCCAATGTAAAAATTGATGGCAAGGCAACGGAGTGGGGAGACTTTAAGGCATACAACAGCGCTGTTGAGGTTAACTACACCATTGCCAATGATGATAAAAATTTATACCTGGTTTTAAGCGCTGCGGACCCGGTGATTATTCGCAAGATCATAGCTGGCGGTGTGACGTTTTCAGTAAAAGCCAGCACGGGTAATAATGTGTCCGTAACCTATCCGTTGTTCAACCGGAACTCGCCTCCAAAATTTAATTTTTTGAGAAGCAAGGCGGCAATTTCTGATGCTGCAAGGGCTGATTCTTTTATGCGGGCAGCTAGTAAAGATATCGCGGGCATGGCTAAACAAATTAAAGTAACTGGTGCAAAAAATGTAAAAGACACCTTATCTATTTATAATGAGGAGGGCATAATGGCCGCAGCCTCATTTAACAATCAGGTGGTTTATACTTATGAGTTAGCCCTACCCTTAAAGTATTTAAATGGCGGGCAAGTATTAAACTATAGCATAAGGCTTAATGGATCTGCTTACGCCGAAGGTGTGTTTTTTGAAAGAATTGAAGGTGGTCAGCGGTTAAAATCTGATATTAAACGTTCGCCGGATAATCAGTGGCCTGCCATGAAAGACATGGAAATTATATCCGCCCTTACAGACATGAGTGGGATGTATACGCTTGCTCCCTGAAGCGAACAATGGTCAACCTTTTATTTGTTAAACAATCTTTATAGATTGAGATAGTATGCCATTGCGGCTGCAACACTTTTAGTCGCATTTTTATTGATTTTTAGCTATTTGATTTACAGTAGATTATGCAAAATTTACAGTTAAACTCACTGACGAATAAGTCTGTTGCAAAGTGTTGCATGTTTAAATATTTAATATCTGTAAAAAGCTAATTATCACATAGTTTCAAAAAATACTGTTGCAAGTGTTGCAAAGTGTTGTATATATTTCTGCAACACCCGCAAACGTATTTAATCGCTGCTATCGCTGGTAAACTGGTAGGTTTCTGTGTTGTTAACCGGTAGAGTAATGCCGTTGCCATGCCCTTGCTGCCACCAGAAATTCATACGCAATTTGTTGCCGCTTCCGGTTTCGTTCATGGTATCAGCATCAAACAATCTGCCGTTAACCATTACATATTTTATGTTGTCGCTATTGCGGATATCGTCCAGCGGGTTGCGGTTCAGAATAACCAGGTCGGCCAGTTTGCCTTTCTCTAATGATCCAATTTCCTTATCCATACCCAAATAGGCCGCGCCGTTAATAGTAGCGCTCCGCAGCACCTGCATAGGCGACATGCCGCCTTGTGCCAGCATCCACAGCTCCCAATGCGCGCCCTGTCCCTGCAATTGCCCATGCGAGCCTAAGTTTATTTTGGTGCCGCCATCGCTTATCTGCTTAACATATTTTGATACCTCAATGTGGCCATAGTCACCATACTCAGCAGTACCCCGCCTGCGTGAACGCGAGTCAACAATAGATGGCGGTATATAATTTAGCAGTTTGTCATTTTTCCAAACCTCGGTACGGTCATACCAATAGTTCTCGCCAAACTGGGTGCCGTAGGCTACTATCAGCGTAGGGGTGTATCCGGTTTTGCTGTTGTTCCACAGGCTTTTAACATCCTTGTAAACCGGCCAAACAGGTATGTTATGTTCAATGCCGGTATGGCCATCCAATATCATATTCATATTGGTAAAATAGGTAGAACCACCCTCTGGCACTACTTCCAGCTGTAGTTGACGGGCTGCCTCAATTACCTGCTGCCGCTGTTCGCGCCGTGGCTGGTTATAACTTTTTACAGAAAACGCGCCAACCGCCTTTAACCTGCGCAAGTGCGACAGGGCATCGTCCAGATTGTTTACCACGGCTTTAAAATCGCCATCGGCGCCATATAATATAGTACCAGTAGTGTAAACCCTTGGCCCAACCATATTGCCGGCTTTGAGCATTTCAGACTGGCTCAAGGCCATTTCTGTATTGCTTGATGGATCATGAGCTGTAGTTACCCCGTAAGACAGGTTGGCATAATAATTCCAGTCTTGCTGCGGGCTAATACCATCAGGACTGGGGTTTAAATGCGCGTGCACATCCACCAGGCCTGGGATAATAGTTTTACCGGCCATATCAAACACTTTTGCTTCGGTGGGTACTTGCACATCAGCAGTTTTGCCTACAGCCGCTATCTTATTTTGATCTATCAAAATAACGCCATTGTCAATTACCTCATCACCCTTCATGGTTATGATGCGAGCATTGGTAAAGGCTATCTGGCCTTGCGGTACATCTGTTTTAAGTTTTAAACCTACATCAATGCCTATTGTATCTATAGGTGGGGTTTTGTCGGCACCACCCTCAGCAAACGGGAAAGCATTACGGATATCGCGTGTAAAATACCTTGGGCCCAGGCTCCACATCAGCTTTTGACTATCCTTACTCCAATGGATATAGGTGCCTGCATCGCGCGTAAGCTTGTTAAGCGGCAGCGCTTTGTTGGTGGCCGATAACTCCTGCGGGGCACCAGTGCTAACCATCGGCGTTAAGTAGCAATTGAATAACTCGGTAAAGGCCATCCACTTACCATCTGGGCTAGGCGCAAACTGCGTAGTATATTTAGAGGTATATAAAGTTGTTATACGTGCACCACTAATATCCATCATCTTAAAAACCTTGTTACCGTTTTCAGTTGTCTGGAAATAGATCTTGCTATCATCAGCAGAGAACTGAGGGTTAATGCCCCATTTGTTGATTAGCTGCGGTTGCCCACCAATTGCCGGGATGGTATAAATACCGGGGTTTGTGCCAAAAGCATAACCCAGCACATCGTTACCCTCGCCTTTGCGATAGATGATCTTGTCGCCTTTGTTAGAAAAGCGAGGCGTGTAATAAAACCCTTTTTCAGTAGTAACGCGGGTAACGTGTTTGGTGGTAAGGTCGATGGTGTTTATAGAGCCTTTTAGCTCGTCGGTCCACGCTACATACACCAACGATTTGCCATCCGGACTAAATGAAGGTTCATATTGAAAATACTTTAAGGTATCAACTCTAACCGGTTCGCCTTTTGGCAGCTCTTTTAAATAAATATAGCCGGCAGCATTAAAAGCTACAAACTTACCATCAGGCGAGGTGGTAAGCTGTCTGATCATTTTCGGCGTAAACTCCTCCTGAAAAACCTTTTGCTGAAAGTGAAGTGCATCTGTAATGGTTTGGGTCGATGTTACCTCAAAAGGTATTTGTGTGGTGCTAACCGCGTCTATATCAAGGTTCCAGATCTTTCCTTTAGCGTAAAATATAATGTGCTTACTGTCGGGCAGCCAGTTAAAATTTGGGTAGGTGCCAAATATGGCCCATGTTTCCTGCTGGTCGTGTGACAAATCATCATAAACCGGCCATTCCTCCGCAGTGTCCATATTGCGCAGGTACAATGCTGATTTTAACCTTGAGCGTTTTACAAAAGCCAACAATTTACCATCAGGAGAAAGTTGCGGACGGCAGGCGCCTCCGGCACCACCTGTTACCGTTTCAATTTCGCCAGTCTTTCTATCCAATCGTTTTATGGCATAAATACCGGCATAGGGGTCTTTGTTGTATTGAAAGGTTGGACCGGGTGTTACATCCTCGCTCCAGTAAACGTAATTACCATCAGGCGACACAATGGGTTCGCCGGCATCCTGCTGGTCGTTTTTGCGCTTGGTAAGCTGAACACCCTCGCCACCTGTTTTGTGGTAAAGCCACATTTCGCCGGCACCTAAAGAGCGGGTGCCTGTAAAATGTTTACGGGCAACCAGGTACTGCCCATCCGGTGTCCATGATGCATTATTAAGTAAACGAAAAGTCTCCTTGGTAACTGCGTGTTTATTGCTACCATCGGCATTCATTATCCAGATGTTGTCGCCGCCGTCTTTATCGCTTGTATAGGAGATCTGTTTACCATCCGGACTAAACCGCGGTTGTACATCCCAGGCTTTTCCGCCTGCAAGCAGCGTAGCTTTACCGCCGGTTAGGGGCATGGTATAGATATCGCCCAACAAGTCAAACACTATGCTTTTGCCATCCTTGCTAACATCCAGATTCATCCACGTACCCTCATCGGTAGTTATGGTAACTTTTTTTGAAGTGCCCGGCGGGTTTTCTACATTCCATTTGGTTTGGGCCAAAGCAGGGAAGGAGAGGGCAAACAGCAGAGAATAAATATATAATAGCTTCATCATTTCATCTTTACAACGGCTAAGTTAAAACTATTGATACATTTTAATAGTTTTGGAAACATCATAAAGTGCATGACCATCCACGAAATCCTTAAAAACTATTGGAACCACGATACCTTCCGGCCCATGCAGGAGGATATTATTCAATCTGTGCTTTTAGGGTATGATACTTTGGCGCTATTGCCAACCGGGGGCGGTAAATCGGTATGTTTTCAGGTGCCGGCAATGGCCAAAGAGGGTATTTGCATTGTAGTTTCTCCGCTTATTTCGCTGATGAAAGACCAGGTGGAGAATCTAAAGGCAAAAGGTATAGACGCAGTCGCCATTGTATCGGGTATGGGCAAGCGTGAAGTTGATATTGCCTTAGATAATTGCATATATGGCGGTGTTAAGTTCCTTTATTTGTCGCCTGAGCGTTTATTGTCTGAACTGGTGCGTGAGCGTATTAGATACATGAACGTTAACCTTTTAGCAGTTGATGAAGCGCATTGTATATCGCAATGGGGATATGATTTCAGGCCGCCGTACCTGCATATAGCAGACCTGCGCGAACTGCATCCAAATGTACCTGTACTGGCCTTAACTGCGACAGCTACACAAGAGGTAAGAGAAGATATTCAGCAAAAACTACTTTTTAAAAACCCCGCAGTATTTACTAAAAGCTTTGAACGTAAAAACATAGCCTATGTGGTACGCCACGAGGAGGATAAACTACGCAAACTGCTTGAGGTGGTAAACAACGTAAAAGGCAGCGGAATTGTGTATGTGCAAACCCGGCGTGAATGCGCCGAACTAGCTAAATTTTTATCTGATAATAAAGTAAAAGCCGACATATACCACGCCGGCCTTACCCCGGATGAACGCGCTAAAAAACAGGAAAGCTGGAAAAATAACCAAACGCGCGTTATAGTGGCTACCAATGCCTTTGGGATGGGAATAGATAAGCCGGATGTGCGGTTTGTTGTGCATAAGGATGTGCCGCAAAGTTTAGAGGCCTATTACCAGGAAGCTGGTAGGGCAGGGCGCGATGAGCAAAAGGCATATGCCGTTTTGCTATATAACCAGGCCGACAGGTTCAGAATGCTAAAAAAGTTTGAATTAAGTTTCCCATCGGTAGATGAGATTAAAAGGGTTTATAACCATTTGGGTAGTTATTACCATATAGCGTTTGGTGCGGGTGAGGGTGTGAGCTTTGATTTGGATTTAGGTGATTTCTGCTCGCGTTTTAAATTGGACGTAATTAAAACGCTTAATGCCCTAAAGTTTTTAGAGAAGGACGAATACATCAGCTTTAACGAAAGCGCTTTTTTGCCTTCGCGTTTTAGGTTTGATGTTGATCACGAAACGCTGTACAATTTTCAGATCCAAAACCAGGGCTGGGATGCATTTGTAAAATCTATTTTAAGATCATACGGTGGAGCATTTGAAAGCTATGTTAGTTTAAGGGAGTTCGATATTTCGCGCAGAAGTGGCTTGAGCGTTCAGCAGGTTATTGAAGGGCTTAAACAATTGCAGGAGTATGGGCTGCTGAACTACTTCCCGCAAAACGATCAGCCTCAACTAACTTTTACAAAAGCCAGGCAGCAACAGCTATACATTAATAAAGTCTACATTGAAGAACGTAAAGCGCTGTATTTGCGTAAAATGGAAGCTGTTTTTGCCTACGCCTCGCACAAGCAATGCCGCAGTCAGCTATTGTTAAGCTATTTTGATGAGCCGGGCGCGGCCAAATGCGGTGTTTGCGATGTGTGTTTAGAAGAAAAACGAAAATACAATGCAGCCGACATTAGGGATGAGATAACGAATGACATTGCTCAGTTACTTGCCGATTCGCCGGTTGATCTGGATACGCTTGTAAGTTCTGTAAAAAATGGCAGCGATAGGGAAATACTCAACACCATAAGGCTATTGCTTGATGCAGGTAAGATCAGGTTTAACGGGGAAAAGTATTATCTGTAAGATTGTATCTTTATAATCGATTAAACATATAACACCTAAACCTTGCCTTAAAATATGAAAAAGACAATTTGTTCGGTGTTCACCCTTGGCATTTCATTGATAGTAGCTGTTTTTCTTTCCGCATGTAGCTCAGCAAAATTTACCAAGTTTGATTATAGTTATTCAAAAAATCCTTGGGTTGGAGCTTTCAAAGACCAGGTTTTTTTTGAGTGCTTGCGGGTAAGTTATAAAAACGATACAATATTTAAACTGATAGAACAGAAAGATGCTTTTAATCCGTATGACGGGCTGAGCCAAGCAGCGTTGAATAAAGCTGAAGAATTGGCCAGAAATTTTGTAAAAAACATGCCTCCCGCAACTTGCGAAGACTGTACTGGTGACGATAATTACTATATGGCTAACAGTCTTCATTATTATAATAGCAAGGATCTGGACATGATAGCGCGGGAAGAGTACAAAAATCATGTCAAAGAGGATAAAAAAGCTTGGGGGAATATTCCCTAACGTTTTATTTTGTCAATCTGTAAGACTACAATACAAGTTTAAATAAGCACATAATTGAAAAATGAAAAAAATATTATTTGCATTAACAGTTTTCTTTTTATGTAATTGCACGTATCCTGCAATTAACCGTACAACAATTGTTCAAACCTGTTTAGACTCATTGCGCCGCGATAGGGATTTTATGTTTTTAGATCATTCTGAAATTATTTTGGTAAAGAATACTAATTCGACTGGTCTTGATGATCTGCATTGGGGAGCAAATAAGATAGCTCTTAGAGATACAGCAACTGCCGAGATAAGAGTGTACGTGCCGGGTGACGCTATATCTAATAAAAGGTATTTGATAATAAACAAATTGAATACGAGTAATAATAACGCCCGTGTAGAACTGGGTTTGCCTAATACAAACGAGGCCTTAATAGTGGATATGGTTAAAAATGATGAGGAATGGCGCGTTAAACGTATTCAATCGATGGTATGGTAATTATTTAAGTCTGTTTAAAGCAAAGCTGTTTACATGATAGTAAACAGCTTTTTGCGTTAATATAAATGAGTTTCATTTTAACAGTTTGCCAGAACCCTAAATGTTACGGCATTTTCGCCGACCCAAATAAGGTGTTCACCGACGAAATACTACCCCTTGTCTAATATACACTATCTCGCTGTAACCTTTCTTGCCTCATGTCGTCATATGGGTGTATTTAAAAAGAAAAAACATTTACAACGATAAAATATTAAGACAATGAAAACTAAAATTTTAACCCTGATAACATTAGCAGCTTTAAGTATTGCCACCACAAGCGCAACTTTTGCTAACACTAAAACCAACAACAACACAACTACCATTTTAGAAAACACCAAACCTATCATCGGCATTGAGGCTCATGGCAACGTTGAGATCTACGTTACTAACGGCGCTAAAGACGGTGTAAAAGTATTCGATGAATACTACAACCAAAACGCTTTGGTACAAAATGAGAACGGCGTTTTACGCGTGTCGTCTTACAAAACCGAAAAACTGGTAATTGAGGTAACAGTTACAGATCTGCGCAACATTACTGCATCTGATAATGCAATTGTTAAATCATTCGGTAGATTTTCATCCCTTGATTTGAACGTTGTGTTGAACGACAACGCCATAGCACAACTTAACAATATGGATGCCTTCGTGGCAAAGTTTACAATTAACGATCGTGCAAAAGCAGACATCAGCGGTACAATAGAAGATTATCAACTTACCTACAGCCGCTCATCAACCGTTAACAGAACCTACCTGGCAGCAGCTAACCGAGTTGAAAACATAATAACACCGCTACCAGCAATAAAAACAGCTACAGATACTACTAATCTGGCCAGCTTATAAGTAAGCACACTTTTGCAAAAGTTCAATATAGATTCTACCCTAAAGCTACCCTTAAACGGGTAGCTTTTATTTGTAAAATGTTGCTAATTAAGTTTATATAGGTATTTTTATAGTAATATACGACAACAGTAATGTTTGAAACATTAAACCGCGGGAAACGTTGAAATATAAAAGCAAACACCATATTTCTATGAAATCAATTTACAACCTTATCGCAATAGCGGCAGTACTATTTCTAATAACAGCAATACAATCCTGCTCAACGGAATGCATGCAGGGCTCTGGAAAAGAAGCTACGGACAAACGCAAGGTTGCCGAATTTACAAAGCTGGATATAGCAGGTAGTTTTAATATTAAGTTGGTGCAGGATAGCTCAAACTCAGTAACCATTAATGCCGATGATAATATTCTTCCAATTATAAAAACAGAAACAAGCGGCGATAAACTGAAGATATCAACAGATAATAAAAACATCTGCAGCTCAAAAGAAATTACCATAACTATTGGCTTGCGTAATCTTAAGTCAATATCTGCAGCCGGGGCGGTAGAGATAGCATCAAACGGGCGCATTAATATGGGCGATCTTGACTTAAATATATCCGGTGCTACAAAAATAAACCTGGATGTTGCCGCCTCAAACATGGAAACAAATGGCAGCGGTGTAAGCGAAATTACGTTAAAGGGACAAGCCCGCTCACACAATATTGAGTTAAGCGGCAGCGGAAACGTGCATGCGTTTGATCTGGTAGTTGGCAACTACACTATAGAAACATCAGGCCAAAGCGATTGCGAGGTTAATGTATTGAACGAATTAAATATACATACCACAGGAGCAAGCGATATCAAGTATAAAGGCAATCCAAAAACTATAAACAAAAGCAAAACAGGTGCGCTATCACTTACAAAAGTAGAATAACAAGAAACAGACAATTAATTATCACAATTCTCTATCAACCTAAAAATCATGAAAAAAACTGTTAGAATTATTGCCTGGTCGGCAGTAGTGCTGGTAGTACTTGTACTATCGGCTGTAACCTATATCACCACAGTCCTGCCTAATGTTGGTGGCCCCGAAGATATTAAAGTGCAAATAACGCCGGAGCGGGTGCAAAGGGGCAAATACCTGGCTACGCACGTTGCCGTCTGTGTGGATTGCCATTCGCCACACGACTGGACTAAACTTGGCGGCCCCATGGATACTACACAATTAGGCGCGGGCGGCGAAAAGTTTGATGCAGGAGTGGGTTTTCCGGGTAGTGTGGTTGTGCCAAACATCACACCCTATAACTTGAGGAACTGGACAGATGGTGAATTAAAACGCGCCATAACAACCGGCGTAAGAAAAGATGGCTCTGCTATTTTTCCGTTAATGCCATGGAAAGGTTATTCAAAAATGGATAATGAAGACATCAACTCAATTATAGCCTATATCCGCACGTTAAAAGCGGTAGACGCAAAGCACCCAAAGGCAAGTCTTGATTTTCCGCTAAATATATTGGTACACACCATGCCACAAAAAGCGCAGCCGGGTAAACTACCCGATATTAGGGACTCTATACAATACGGTGCCTACATTGTTAATTCGGCTGGATGTATAGATTGCCATTCACAGGATAATCAGGGAGAATATTTGCCCGGTCTGGAGTATGCAGGTGGAAAGCCATTCAAAGTAGGTGCTATTACCGTTAAATCAGCCAACATTACCCCCGATGCCGCAACCGGAATTGGTAAATGGACAAGCGAGCAGTTTGTTGCCCGATTTAAAACTTACAAAGATCAGCGCACGGCACCAACCGTTAAGGTAGGTGAATTTCAAACCATTATGCCCTGGTGGAATTATGGCGGAATGACGGATAGCGACTTAAAATCTGTTTACGCTTATTTAAGAACTGTTAAGCCTGTAAAAAATCAAGTGGTTAAGTTTGCTGCTCAATAGTATGCCGCGGTTTGTGTAAATTCTTCAAAATAAATTCCTATTTTTGCGCCTCGAAATTTTGACTGTTAGGTCACAGTTTCGGGGCTTTTAATTTAAAAATACCAAACATGAATATTTCACAGGAAAAGATCGATAACCTGAATGCAGTTTTAAAAATTAATATTGAGCCTGCTGATTATCAGCAGCGTGTTGATAAATCTATAAAAGACCAGGCTAAAAAAGCCAAATTGCCGGGTTTCCGCCCGGGAATGGTACCGCCGGCACATATCAAAAAAATGTACGGTAAAAGCATTCTGGTTGACGAGATCAACAACCTGTTATCAGATACCCTGAACAACTACATTGCCGAGCAAAATATTGAAGTTTTAGGTCAGCCATTACCAAAGGTTGATGAAGCAAAAGATTATAACTGGGATTTTAACGATCAGTTTGAGTTTAACTATGAGATAGGTTTGGCTCCTGCATTTGATCTGGACTTTTCATCAAAAGATAAATTAACGCAATACATTATTAAAGTTGACGAAGAGACGCTTGCAGATCGTATCAAAAACATCCGTCGTAGCTATGGCAAGATGACAAATCCTGACGTATCGGCAGATGATGACGTGCTTTACGCGCAATTAACGCAGCTTTCTCCTGATGGTTCTGTTTTTGATGAGGGCATTATTAATACAACATCTGTACGTTTAGATCAGATAAAAGATGAGGCCGTTAAAGCGTCATTAATAGGTTTAAAAAAGGATGATGAATTGACTTTCGATATTCAGAAAGCTTACAATAACGACGCACCAAAGATCGCTGCTATTTTAGGTGTTGAAGAAGACGAAGCAGAGCAGGTTAAATCAAACTTCAAGCTAACAGTTAAAAACATTAACCGTTTAGAAGAAGGTGATTTAAACCAGGAGTTCTTTGATAAATTATTTGGAGAAGGTACAGTAACTGACGAGGCTGGTTTCAGAGCAAAAATTACTGAAGAGCTGGAGAGTATGATGCAGCAGGATGCTGAACGCAAACTGCAAAACGACATCTACAACTACAGCCTTGAAAAAGTTCAGTTTGAATTGCCTGACGAGTTTTTAAAACGTTGGTTAAAAGCTACTAACGAAAAACTGACCGAGGAAGAGTTACAAGGCGGTTATGCTGATTTTGCTAAAAACCTTAAATGGACCTTGATTGAAAACAAGATCATTAAGGATAACAAGATCGAGATAAAATACGAGGAGGTTTTTGCGGCAGCAAAAGCAAGCCTTGATGCCCAGTTCAGAATGTATAGCCCACAAGCCCTTACAGAAGAGCAATTAGGCCAATACGCTGTACAGTACCTTCAAAACAAAGAGAATGCTAATAAAGTATTTGAAGAAGTTAAAGCGCTTAAAACTATAGATTATATAAAAAGCGTTGTTACTTTGGACAACAAGGATATTGCTTATAACAACTTTAAAGAGTTGGCACAATAAGCAAATACTTTAAATATTTTAGACAAAGGCATCTCAAAAGGATGCCTTTGTTTGTTTGCGACCATGATTTTTAGGATTTGAAGATTGTCTTGATTTTCCTTCTAATTCACGACAATTAAGGTAATCCTTTAATCAAGTGAATCATGGTCTAATTTTTACTTTTTACAAACTTTATCATTGAAATAATATTCAACTAACAACTATATTTATCGCGGCATCGCCGTAAACCCAAACAATAAAATACATATACACATGAACAGTAATCCAGATAGAAACGAATTTAGAAAATACGCCGTTAAACATCATCGCATTAGCAGCACTTACGTAGATAAATTTATAGGTAACGTTAACCGCACACCAATGGGTATAACTACTGTACCTGCTGTTACAGGTATGACGCCTTATATTTTAGAGGAACGTCAGCTTAATGTACAGGCTATGGACGTTTTCTCAAGGCTGATGATGGACCGCATTATCTTTTTAGGTGATGCCATTTATGATCAAAATGCTAATATTATACAGGCACAATTGCTTTTCTTACAATCTGCAGATGCTAAACGCGATATCCAGATCTATATCAATTCACCGGGAGGGTCTGTGTATGCAGGTCTGGGTATTTATGATACCATGCAATTGATCTCAAATGATGTAGCAACCATCTGTACAGGTATGGCTGCATCAATGGGTGCCGTATTATTATGTGCAGGTACCGAAGGTAAACGTGCAGCTTTGCCACACTCAAGGGTAATGATCCACCAGCCATCTGGCGGCGCGCAAGGTCAGCAGTCTGATATTGAGATATCTTATCACGAGATCACTAAGCTGAAAAAAGAATTATACCAGATAATAGCAGATCACAGCGGTGCATCATATGAGAAAGTACATGATGCATCTGACCGCGATTACTGGATGACTTCAGAAGAAGCCAAAGCATTTGGTATGATCGATGAGATTTTAAAAGGCGGTAAAACAAAATCAAAATAATTTGATTATTAGTGAATAGTTGCTGTGGCGATTAGGTGAGTGGTTGTAACCACTCACTTAACCAACACAGCAACCACTAACTCAGCAATTGCTTTATAAAAACCAATTGTTTAACTTTGTTTACATTATAGATCACAATGAATAAAAACAGCAAAGAAATAAGGTGTTCATTCTGCGGCGCAGGCAAGCAGGATTCCCTTATGCTGATAGCGGGGCTTGATGCACATATATGTGATAAATGTGTTAACCAGGCAAATGAGATTCTTGCCGAAGAACTGAAAGTACGTAAGGTGAAAACCTCATCGGCTACGCCGGCTGCCTTAAAACCTGCCGAGATCAAATCACACCTTGATCAATATGTTATCGGTCAGGATGATGCCAAGAAAATTTTAGCCGTTGCCACTTACAACCACTACAAAAGGCTTAATCAACGTATAGATAAAGACGAGGTAGAGATAGAGAAATCAAACATCATTATGGTGGGCGAAACCGGCACGGGCAAAACGCTTTTGGCAAAAACGCTTGCTAAAGTATTAAACGTACCGTTTTGTATTTGCGATGCGACTGTTTTAACCGAGGCCGGGTATGTTGGTGAGGACGTTGAAAGTATCTTGACCCGTCTGTTACAGTCTGCCGATTATGATGTTGCACAGGCTGAGCGAGGTATTGTTTACATTGATGAGGTTGATAAGATAGCACGTAAAAGCGATAACGCATCTATCACCCGTGACGTATCAGGCGAAGGTGTGCAACAAGCTTTATTGAAAATATTGGAAGGAACGATGGTTAACGTACCACCGCAGGGCGGTCGTAAACATCCCGACCAGAAAATGATAACAGTAAACACCAGTAACATTTTGTTTATATGCGGTGGTGCTTTTGATGGCATTGACCGTAAAATAGCTAATCGCTTGCGTACGCAAACTGTTGGTTATAAAATAAAAGGTAACGAAGGTGAGCTTGATATGAAGAACTTGTATAAGTACATTACTCCACAAGATCTGAAATCATTTGGATTGATACCTGAGTTGATCGGTCGTTTACCGGTGTTAACTTATCTTAATCCGCTTGACAGGGAGGCACTTTATAATATACTAACAGAGCCTAAAAATTCGTTATTAAAACAGTATAAAAAACTGTTTGAATATGAAGGTGTAAAATTAGAATTTGACGACGAAGTACTTGAGTTTATAGTTGATAAGGCTATGGAATTTAAATTAGGCGCACGTGGTTTACGCTCTATCTGCGAGGCGATTATGATAGATGCCATGTTTGAGTTCCCATCTAAAAAAGACGTTAAAAAACTAAATATAACCGTTGATTACGCATTAGAAAAATTTGAAAAGTCTGACCTTAAAAAGTTAAAAGTGGCTTAACAAAGCGTAAACATAAATTCGGTATATTTAATAATACTTAACAAACCCTGGCCCACGCCGGGGTTTGCTGTTAAAAAAGAGATGTTATGAACGAAGAATTAGACGTAAAAAAGGTGGGAACGACCCAGCCTAAAGTAAAAGAAGTAACAAGCCCTATTAAGTCGGGATTAAAAACCAAGGATGCCATTGTACATAACTGGCTGCCACGCTACACCGGGCGCCCGTTAGAAGAGTTTGGCGATTACATTATTCTTACCAACTTTTCAAAATACATTCAGTTGTTTTCTGAGTGGAACGATAACGCGCCGATAATGGGTTTAGACAAACCCATGCAAAGCGTAACAGCCAAAGGAATCACCATTATAAATTTTGGTATGGGTAGTTCTGTAGCAGCTACTGTAATGGACTTGCTTACAGCTATCCATCCTAAAGCGGTTATATTTTTGGGTAAATGTGGTGGCTTAAAACGCAAAAATAACGTAGGTGATCTGATATTGCCAATTGCAGCCATAAGGGGAGAAGGTACCTCAAACGACTATATGCCGCCTGAAGTGCCGGCCTTACCATCATTTGCTTTGCAGAAAGCGATATCAACTACAGTGCGAGATCTTTCACTAGATTATTGGACAGGGACCTGCTACACCACCAACAGAAGGGTTTGGGAACATGATAAAGAGTTTAAAAAATATTTAAAGCGCCTTAGAGCAATGGCTGTAGATATGGAGACTGCTACCATATTTACAACAGGCTTCGCTAATGGTATTCCAACAGGAGCTTTATTGCTGGTCTCTGATCAGCCGATGATACCAGAGGGTGTTAAAACCAGTGAGAGCGATTCAAAAGTTACCGGATCATATGTAGAAACACACTTAAAGATTGGTATAGAATCACTTAAGCAATTAATAAATAATGGATTAACTGTTAAGCACTTAAGGTTTTAACAACGCTCTAAATTACCAAGCATCCAATCTATAAAACATGTGGCATAACAATATATTAGACACCATTGGCAACACGCCAATGGTTAAGCTCAATAAAATAGTCAAAGATATACCGGCAACGGTATTGGCTAAGATAGAGACCACTAATCCCGGTAATTCTATTAAAGACCGCATGGCGCTTAAAATGATTGAAGATGCCGAGAAAAGCGGTAAGCTTAAACCCGGCGGTACCATTATTGAAGGTACATCAGGCAACACAGGTATGGGTTTGGCCATTGCCGCGGTGATAAAAGGTTATAAGTGCATTTTTACCAGTACAGATAAACAATCAAAGGAAAAGTTTGATGCCTTGCGCGCCTTTGGCGCGGAAGTGATTGTATGCCCCACCAATGTCGACCCCGAAGATCCACGTTCATATTATTCGGTATCATCACGCTTAGAAAGGGAGGTGCCTAATTCTTGGAAGCCTAACCAGTATGATAACCTTTCTAACACGCAGGCACATTACGAATCTACAGGGCCAGAAATTTGGGAGCAGACTGAAGGTAAAGTAACACACGT
>Ga0247817_10000901_pt1 | contig 15770 bp, 13 predicted proteins | sample UWRJL212509R1_FD_178010 | JGI IMG/M metagenome (GOLD analysis project Ga0247817, IMG submission 178010) | Plant litter microbial communities from Arlington Agricultural Research Station in Wisconsin, United States - UWRJ-L212-509R-1 | ecosystem: Environmental > Terrestrial > Plant litter >... | reverse complement strand
ACCCGCATAAACCCAGAAGATGCTGATGATATTCGCGACAAAATTACTTGGCGCCGCATGGTGTACCCAGATGCTATTGAAGAATCACCAGACAACGGCGATTGGGTTGAATTGCCGGCTCGACAGCGCTTTAGCGGTGCAGAACTTTTGGATCAAGTTGCATTTGCACCACCACTTCTAGAGGATGAGCGTGAGCTATAAATACCTTCTATTGCCTGGCCGTCACCAGGCGATTACTCGGTTTCAAGTAGAGCATTTGAATGCTTTGCTTGCCCATGAAGATGTAGATAGGAATGCGCAAATTATTTGGGCAGTAACGAGTGCAAACCATTCTGGTACGCAGCGTAACCCAATTTCAGGAAGTCGTCGGGTAGGGATGATTGAAGCGGTAAGTGCCATTGAGAAGCTGCCATCACAGGCGTACCGTATTACCAATATGACGGCAAAGCCCAACTTTGCACATTACGTCGTTGAAGAAATTCGGCTTGAAAGTAAAGGGCGGGTGAATTTGCTCCCAGAAAACACGCTGGTTATTTGTTCAACCGCGGAGGTCGCCCAACAATACATTGAGTTAGGGTTTGATGTTGATACTGCTGAATTCGATAAGACATTTAGCCATCAATTAGGTCTTCGGCCATGGGATGTTATCGAAGAACTTATTAAAAGTGGTCCGCAGTGGCGTTCGAGTGCAATTGTTCAGGGTGAATTGAACCCGACATGTTTTGACTACTTTGAACATTACGGTTTAGGCGATGATATTGTCGAAATATTTGAAGACCCGCTAATTGATAGCGATGATGGTGATATTACGACGACACGTGACTACGCGGTGTACCGCCAAGCATTTGAAGACGGTGCTATTCGCAAAGTTGCCGAGTTTGAACAGTACGTAAAGCCAGGCCGTATTTTAGATGTTGGCTGCGCAACCGGTGAAACGTTAAAGATATTAGCAAAACGCCCAGACCTTTTTGAATCTGATTTTTATGGCGTTGAAGCAGCCCGGCCTTTGTATCAAATTTGCCAGCAACGCAAGCAGAACGGTGAATTTGGAAATGCTAATATGTTCTTTTACCAACGCAATATTATGCGTAGTTCACTATTTCCGCATAATTCACTCAATACGATTATTACTATGGCGTTGACCCACGAAATTGAATCGTACCTTGGCCGCGATGAGCTACTGCGTTTTATTAAGCGAATGTACGACATTATTGCACCGGGTGGTGTATATATTAATTACGATGTCGTTGCGCCGCACGATAAAGAACGCATTGTGTATGCAACGTTTACTGATACTGATGGTGAAAACCCGGGTGAGTTATTTCCTGATATTCCAGAAGCGGAATTTCCTGAGTTCTTTAAGACTTTATCTACAAAGGCGCGATTTAGCCGTTTCGTAAAAGACTTTCGAGCAAAAGAAGGTGACCAAATAAATGTGAAATATGAAACCATCGATGGCACACAGTATGCCGTTTTGCGCTACGCCGACCTTTGCGATTTCTTAGCAAAAAAAGATTACGTGCAAAGCTGGCATAGTGAAATGCACGAACGATTTTGTTTTTGGGAATATAGCGACTGGATTGCCGCACTGACTGAAGTTGGGTTCACGATGAGTGAAGGTACCGAAGCTAAGCAAAATACATGGTTAATTGAAAACCGGTTTGCCCCAGCTGCGAACGTTTATGAAATGAATGAAAGTGTACTACGCGAAGTTGAACACCCAATAACTAACGTGCTTTTGATTGCACAAAAACCACTCGTTTAGGATAATTATGAATACTATGAATATGATGGAGCACAAGGGAAACGTACTTATACCGACAATCGCTTACGGCGATGCTGCTGGTTTGCCGGTTGAAACCCGAACGGCTGAATATATTGAACAAAAGTACGGAACTATTCGTTCACTGTTGCCGACAAAAGAGAATCCATTCTTCACGGGTGAAAACGAGCCAGGTACTTGGAGTGATGATACGCAACTAACCTTAGCTGTTGCGAAAGCGTTAATTAAAGCAGACGGTTTTGATATTCACGCTATGGCTGATGCGCACCTTGACGCATATGGTTCAACGAAAGAAATTTATCGAAAAGGGAAATGGGTGAAACGTGGTTGGGGCGGCTCTACTATCGATGCGATGGAGAAAATTAAAAGTGGTGTATCGCCACTTGAATCAGGTACAGTAGACGGTCCTGGCAATGGGGTACTTATGAAAATGGCGCCACTCGCCTACTGGCAGGCAGCTCGAGAAACTTCTGATGACGAACGCTATGCACAGTATGACGCACTGACAAATATGACACATGATAGCGCGACAACTCGTTTAACGACGCGTGTACATGGCGATATACTGGTGCACCTTATGAAGAATGGCTACGAACGAGAAGCTTTTTTAGAAGAGCTAGCGAGCTCGGTTTCTAAACACGAAGGCGCAACTTTGGCCGATAGTGAAGCACGCGATATACTTTCGTACTTGCCTGAAGTGCACAACAGAAATGATATTTTAACCCGGACTGATGCGAAAGGTTTTCGGGCACCGCAAACACTGGCTATGACCTACGGAGCTTTTATGTTGAATGAAGCCCGAACTACCGATAGTATGTATGAAGCGGTTAACCTGGGCGGTGACACAGATAGTACTGCGTCAATCGTTGGTGCGATGAGTGCACTCGCTTCACGCGAAGTAGTACTTATTCCAATTGATCACCAGCAGCTTGACCAGCTGCAAATGCTGAAACGAACTTCAAGAGAACTAGCTCAAAGCGCTTTACGATCAGTCGAAACTGCGTGATAACACAACGAGTGTGTCTGAAGTAAAACGATGCAAACGTGCAGGGCGGTGGGCACCTTCGCGGCGCATTTCTTCGGTTTCTTCAGTAAGGCCAAGGCTTAGGAATTTCTTGCGGAAATTACGCTTGTCGAGTTCGTGTCCGAAGATTGCTTCGTAAGCTGTTTGCAATTCAGCAAGGCTGAAGCGGGGTGGTAAGAACGCATAGACAGCATTGGTATAGGTGAGTTTTGAAATAAGCCGTTGGTGGGCGTATTGAATAATGTCTTTGTGGTCGTAAGCAATTTCGGGCAGGTTGTCGACCGGGAAGAAGGCTGCACTACCATCGTCGCTGGTTGGAACAAGGTCACGGCCAGCGCCCATGTAGGTAACCGAAACCGCGTGGCCACGTGGGTCACGGGCAACGGTGTCGAACGTGTAGAGTTGTTCAATGTAGCTCAGGTCTTTAATAACGTTAATGCCAGATTTGTATTCAACAACCCGTTCGAGGGCTTGGATAGTTGTTTCACCTTCAGGACTGTAGCCACCGGGAAGTGCCCATTGACCAGCGAATGGTTCGTGAGCCCGCTTCACTAAGCAAACGTGCAAGATGTTATCGACTAGCTGAAAGATAACCGCATCGACGGTAAGGGTAGGTGGTACATACGGGGTCGTGTACTTCATACAATTAGTATACCGTACTCGCTGTATTTTCGATTGGTTCGATAATATTTTTACCCCAGAAGTCGACATTTATTTTGCCGTCGTTTACCATTAAGTGGGTAAGTGAAACATTATCTATATTGTGAATGGGGTTAGTTGCTGTTTCAGCATGACTCCAACCTAGTTGTTTACCTACCAGTGCACTGATAGCTATGCCATGGGTCGAAGCAAGCACTACACTATTTGGGTGCCTTTTTTCAACGCGGCCTACCCAGGCTTCCATACGGCTGGAAACATCATTTAACGATTCGCCGCCCGGAAGTGCAAAGTCGTGAAGCTGTTCTGCGATAGATGCCAATACTTCGGGTGTGTATACTTTGTCTCGTTGTAAGCCTTCGCTCAAGCCTTGGCTGAGCTCTTGCAAATCTGGGTCAATGAAATAGCCATTTTGTTGACCTGCAACTTCATTGTAAATATCAAGTAGTTCTTTGGTGCGTACTGCGGGCGAAGTATAAAAAGCGTCGGGTGATGGATACTGTGCTAAAAAGACCTTTGCAAACTTACGAGCCTGCTGTTCGCCACGTACAGTAATAGGGGTTTCGTTACTTCTGCCGCCAACTATCGAGCGGTCGGTATTTTGTGCAGATTCAGGGTGGCGCACGAGGTAGATTTCAACCATAGGTGATTCCATTATACCGTACCTTCAACGTAGGCTGCTTCAGCCGGCATGCGCCAATCACCTTTAGGACTAAGGCTAATCCCGACCTTCGCGCCATCTGGCATTGCTTGGCGTTTCCATTGGTTTTGGTAGAAGCGTTTCATAAATACGTCCAGCCATTTATTTACTTCTTCAGAAGTGTAAGTGCCCTTGAATGCTTTTACAGCAAGGTAGCGAATTTTTGCTTTCGGTTCTAACCAACGTAGGTGGTGATATAGGAAGAAGTCGTGCAGTTCGTATGGCCCGATGAGGTCCTCGGTTTCTTGGCTGATTGTTTTGCCATCACCAGTTAATTCTGGTGAAACGGGTGTGTCGAGGATGTCTTCAATAATCGTCGCTGGGTATGGAGGGAGTTTACCTGCGGCGTGGCGGACTAATGTTCGTACAAGGGTTTTTGGAATTGATGCATTTACATTGTAGTGAGACATATGATCGCCGTTGTAAGTGCACCAGCCGAGGGCGATTTCGCTTAAATCGCCGGTACCTAATGCAAGGCCATTGAGTTGGTTGGCTTTATTAAATACCAATGCTTGGCGGATGCGTGCCTGAGTGTTTTCGAAGGTAGTGTCTTCGTCGCCACTATGCTGAATAGCATCAAGTTGGGCTTTCGCTAAATCGGCAATAGCAATTTCTTCATTAGTAATTCCTAAAGACTCGGCTAAGTTGATGGCGTTATTTTGTGTACGGTCTGAACTAGCGGTGCTGGGCATAGTCAGGGTGTGAATGAGGTCGCCAGGCTTCAATACTAATATTTCAGCGGCACGAATTGCCGCAATGAGGGCGAGGGTAGAGTCGAGCCCGCCAGACAGTCCTAAAATCACCTTCTTAATGTGCGCACTGCGAAGGCGCATCGCTAAACCAGTGGCTTGAATATTTAAAATTGTATCGAGACGTTCATCGAGGTTTTCGTATGAACTTTTTGGAATGAACGGGTGAGCGTCAATTGTTCGCTCAAGTGTATCTTGGGCGGGGGTGACAAATATTTGCGTTGGTGTAATGTCTTGGCGGTTAGGGAAGTTGGTTGTTTTCAAACGGTCGTGGGCGATGTGCTGCATATCAATATCGGCGGTCATCATTCGACGCGGTGGGGTAAAGGGAGTACGTTCTTCAAGCATTGTGCCGAGTTCGTTTATCATCGCGTGGCCACCCATGACAATTTCAGCAGTTGATTCGGTTTGGTCGGCACTGCTGTAAATGTAGGCGGTAACATTCCGGGCTGCAGTATTAGCAACGAGCCCACGGCGATACTGAGCTTTCGCAACAGCTTCGGGTGAAGCTGACGGGTTCGCAATTAAAGTGGCACCGTTCGCAACCAGGTGAGTACTTGGCTGTTCTGGGACCCAAAGGTCTTCGCAAATCTCTAGGCCTAAAAGTTCATCACCAATGGCAAATAATTGCTCGGTACCAAACGGAACATCGATGCCATTTACGGTAACAACTGTATTAGGTTTGTTATCCCAGGTTTGATACCAACGTTTTTCGTAGAACTCGTTATAGGTAGGGAGGTTTTGTTTTGGCACGATGCCGCGAATTGCCCCTTCTGACACTACGGCAGCACAGTTATAAATTGCATTCCCAACTTTAAAAGGGAGCCCTACAACAGCTGCAGTGTTTTGACCTGCGGTGGCTTCAGCGATTTCGCGTAACCCATCTCGAGCAGCTTTTAGTAGCGAAGGTTGGGCGACTAAATCTTGAATAGTATACCCAGTGATAGATAGCTCCGGGAATACAACGAGTGAGGATTGCGCTTCAGTGGCTTCATTATAAAGTTTAATAATAGCTTCGACGTTAGTAGGAACATCGCCAATAGATACCTCAGGAGTAGCAGTAGCGACACGTAAAAAGTCTTGCTTTGGGGCGTAGGGGGTGGTTTCTGAAATATTTTTCATAGTTATGTTCCTTTTTACACTAACTTGATATATACTAATGGTAGATGATACTTAGTGTAAAGTCAACAATAAGTTAGGAACAGCTATGGAACAGATACGAAAACAAGAAACAATTATATATGGTGGCGCATTTAACCCCCCTACCCTAGCGCATAAAGCAATACTTGAAGCATGTGTTGACTATGCGCAAACTCAGCATGCCGATGTCTGGGTAATGCCAAGTGGCGATAGGCAAGATAAGACAATTGCAACATCTCGTGCCATGCGCCTCGCTTACATAGATGCAATGATTGAAAGCGTTGATAATAGCGAACTTATACCCGAAGTTGTCACGACCGAATTAGACAGAGCAGTAATGGTTGAAACCTACGACACTGTTAAGGAGCTAGAAGAAGAATACCCAGACCGTAGCTTTACGTTTGTGTTTGGTGCCGACTCTACTGAAACCATGGCAAGCTGGCACAAGGGCGAATATTTGCTTGAGAACTTATCTATGCTGGTAGTGGAACGTATAGGGAGTACTGTAAACCCAATGGCTCGACATGCTATTCGTATGCAGGTAGAAGCTCCAAATGTAAGTTCTACACTTGTTCGTGAGCGGTTGGCTGCCGGTATCCCAATTACTGACTTGGTAGCTGCGCCGGTTGCATTGCTGCTTCAATAAGCTTGTGTTTTATATGTTTTGGTAGCATAATAACGACATGCTGATGCGCATGGGGGCTTAAACTCCAAGCGCTGAATCAAAACAAACACTGAATCCGCGGCCCCGGGTGGGCGCGCACCAGCAAAATAAATATCGTCTCTAAAATAGAGGCGATTTTTTTGTTAAATAATAAATAAACTAAGGTGTAACAGGGGTGTAAATAATGTCTATGCCGTAATGAGCATCTACTGCCCCTGAACTCTCAGTGTTAACGCCACGTCCTACGTACGGGGTTTCACTAAGGTATGTTTTAGGGCGTGTAGTTGATTGAGTATAAATAGATGGGTCGGATGGAGCATATACGTAGTATGTACCACCAGCAAATTGAACTGCGAGGGTGATTAAGTCGGCTACACCTGAAGCGTTACTAATCGCAGGAAGTGTAATTGGGCTGCTAAATGAAATATCAGTCCAGGTGCCAGCTGTTCGAGTACCAGAAAATGTTTTTGTGGCGACAGGGCTTGTAGCGAACGTTGTCGTACCACTGATGGTTGAACCGGTCCAATCAAGCATATAGGCGTATGCTGTTATACCTGCTGACAAAAAAGGTGCAGACGAACTTGCAGGGTTATAGATTCGAAGCCCAGTTACTTTGATGCCTGAAGGCTCGGTCGTATAAAAGCGATTGCCGACCTTTAGTGCACCGCCGCCATCAGTACCAACTGAGGGTGCGGGCGAGCCGCTGCCTGGTGCTGACGAATTAAAAATATTATAACTTGTAATTGGCGTTGAGCTTGTTCCGTCAACCGCGACGTCACCTGTACCAGCAACGCCAACAGCCCCGTTGCATATGCCCGTTTTTGGATTCATTATTTCGCTTGTAATGTAATACGTGCGGCCACCTTGGCTGAGAGCTAAGCAGTAGCTTTTGCTATCCAAAGACACTCCGTATGTGTAAACCGTATCGCCTGTAGTAGCAAGACTATCAAGCCCTGCACTGCTTAATGTGGCCGGGTATGAGCCAGCCCCTTCGTTAAGTTTATACAACTCAAGTTTTTGTATGCCTTGGGATAGCGTGCTTTGTATAGCAGAATTTCGTGCATTTTTAGTAATACCATTATAAGAGACGATGGTGATTGCGGCGAGGATTGCAATAACCACCACCACGATTAATAGTTCGACAATTGTGAACCCTTGTCTAGACTCTGTATACGTTTTTGTATCGCGGCCGGCATTGAGCATAGTTATTTATACTATGAACCATGAGTGTTATGAAGGCAACATAAAAATTCAGCAGACGTTAAGGAATAACAGGTGTATAGACCATATCGATACCGTAATAAGTAGCTGTTTCTGCTGTAACGAGTGTATTCACACCACGACCAATATTTTGGTGAAGGGTAAGGAAGCTATTAGGCCTTGCTGTTGATTCGATGCTATCAAACTGGTTTAGCGAAGGAGTGTATACATAATAATTACCACCGTCGTATCGTACTGCGAGTGTAATATAATCCACTGGCCCTGACGATGTATTCTTAGGTGCTAATGTGATTGGTGAGTCGAATAGAATTTCAGTCCAGGTACCAGCGGTGCGAGTACCAGAGAATGTTTTTGTAGCGACAGGGCTTTGAGCGAACGTTGTCGCGCTAGTAATAGTTGTGCCGGTCCAGTTGTGTGTGTAGGCGTATGCAGTAATACCAGCAGATAAGAAAGCGGGTGACGAGTTGGTTGTCGGGTTGTATATACGAAGGCCCGTTACTTTAATACCCGATGCTTCGTTGGTGTAGAACCGGTTACCAAAAATTAATGAACCACCGCCATCGCTTTCTACCTGGTTGGCGGCAGGTGCGGTAGAACCAAAGACGGTATAGTTAATTGAACCAACAACGCTTGCGCCATCCGTTGCGACATCACCTGTACCAGGTACGCCAACAGCGCCGTTGCATATGCCAGTTTTAGGGTTTAGCACCGCACTTGTAATATAGAAAGTGCGTCCGCCTTTACTTAATGCCATACAAAACGTTTTGCCATCGCTAGACACTCCATATGTATAGGTCGTATCAGTGCTGCTTACTAAACTATCAAGCCCCGCAGCTGTCATACTTGCCGGATAGACACCGCCGGTATCGTTTAATTTCGCGAGTTCAATTTTTTGGGTGGCTTGTGATAAAGTGCTTTGGATTGAAGCATCTTTTGCGCGTTTAGTAATGCCGTTATAAGAGATGATTGTAATTGAAGCAAGAATAGCGATAACCACTATCACGATTAATAGTTCGACAATTGTGAACCCTTGTCTAGACTTTGTATACGTTACTGTATCGCGGTCGGTATTTCGCATAGTTGTTTATACTATGAACCATGAGCGCATTGAACGCAATACGCAAATATTCTGTGTCATAATAGTCCTATGTTTAAAAAGTATATTCGCTCTAAATTAGAAGCAGCTGTGAAGAAATATTTCAAAAAGCACCCCAACGTAAAACTCGTTGTTGTAGTGGGAAGTGTTGGTAAAACGAGCACAAAAATTGCAATCGGCACTGTACTCAGCGAGAAATACAAAGTGCGTTTGCATGAAGGTAACCACAACTCTGAGTTGAGCGCTCCGTTGGCAATTCTAGGCGTGGAGTTCCCCGACGATATTCGTAAACTTGGCCAATGGCTAAAAGTTTTTAAGGCAGTTCGTCAGCGAATTAACCAGCCTGACGATGTTGAAATTATTGTACAAGAGCTTGGTACTGATGGCATTGGACAAATTCCTCATTTTGGTACGTATTTAACACCAGACCTAGCAGTCGTGACGGCTATTTCGGCTGAACATATGGAATTCTTTAAAACCCTTGATAATGTTGCGGCCGAAGAATTATCTGCAGTAAATTACAGTAAACAAGCACTCATTAACCGTGACGACATTAACGGTTCGTACGCAGCTAATATTATTAATGCGAATATAAGCACGTATGGAACCAACGACGTTGCGGAATATCGTTTTGATACCAGTGACTATACATTCGAGAATGGGTTTACTGGGTTATTCTATGCACCAGAATGGGCTACTCCTATTGAATCAACACTTCACTTAATGGGCGACCATAGTATTCGGGCAGCGGTTGCTGCTGGTGCAGTCGGCGTAAAGCTTGGTATGTCTGCTGCTGAAATTGCAGGTGGTATGCAGAAAATTCGAGCCGTCCATGGCCGCATGAATGTACTGCGAGGTATGAACGACTCCATCATTATCGATGATTCGTACAATTCGAGCCCCCTTGCGGTTCAGTCGGCCTTGCAGGCACTCTACCAATTAAAAGTTCCTCAAAAAATAGCCGTACTAGGTAGTATGAACGAGTTAGGGGATACTTCTGCCGCTGAGCACGAAGCGCTTGCGCAGTGGTGTGACCCGCTACAGCTGACGCATGTTGTGACTGTCGGCGAAGAAGCTGCTAAATACTTGGCACCTGCGGCCCGAGCGCACGGATGTCATACGGTGAGCTTCAATAGTCCGCTTGAAGCGGGTGCCTATGTTCACAAGTATCTCGAAAAGGGTACTGCAGTATTATTTAAAGGTTCACAAGGCGGAATTTACCTTGAAGAAGCAGTAAAGATGATTCTGCATACAACCGATGATGAAGATAAGCTTGTACGTCAATCACCAGAGTGGATGGCGAAGAAGAATAAGTTCTTTGATTCACTATCACACTAGGTGCACTTGTCTAGGCGGTGCTTATGATATGCTTAACTAAATATTAATTTTGAGAGAATTACTTATGCAAAATGATACTCCCGACGATGAAACAAATGTTAAACCAGCGGATGTAGCTGAAACACCCGTTACGGAAACCATTCAACCCGAGCCAGTTACCGGTGAATTGAACCCAGTTGAACAGCCAAAAAAGAATGTAAAAAAGAAACGTATCATTATAGGAAGTATTGTTGTTGGCGCCCTTCTTCTTATTGGTGGCGGTTCGGCACTTGCATATAACTTGTGGTACCAAAACTCTGAGAAAGTCGTAACGGATGCTCTTGTGAGTGCGTTCAAGGCGGATACCTTACAACTGACAGGTTCGTTTGAAGCTAAAAACGATGAATTTAATATGAAAGTTGAAATTGACGCAAAAGCTGCCACCGAAAACGGCCAAATAGCTGCGAAGATTGAATTCAAGAGCGGTGAACAAACCATGAAATTAGATGGCGCTGGATACTTCGGTTCGAATGGCGACTTGTATCTAAAGGTTAATAACGCTAAGGACATCATTAATGTTGTCACTGGCGATATGGCTGGTGAAACAACGGCGTTTGACGCCTTGTCTGAAAAAGTTTCTGGCAAATGGATTAAAATTACGAACGAAGACATTGGTGAAGTAAGCGAAGAATACAAGAAGTCACAAGTTTGTATTGAAGACGTTTCAAAGCAGTTTAGTGAAGATAAATCATTAAGTAGTGAAGTAACGAAGCTGTATAAAAGCAATCGGTTTATTGTTATTAACGAAAAACTTGGCTCAAAAACTATCAACGGCGTTGGAAGCTTGGGGTATGTCATCGATATTAACGATGAAAAAGTAAAGACGTTCATTAGTGGCCTTGAAGCAACTGAAATTGGCAAAAAGATTAAGAGTTGTGATGAGACAATCGACTTCAAAGAGATCGCTGATTCGATTGGTAACACGGAAGACAGTACTGTAACAGGTGAAGGTAAAGTTCAACTATGGGTTAGCCGGTTTGGCCACCAACTTACAGAAGTAAATGCAAACGGAACTTCTGACGGTACGAACATTAAAGCAGTGCTTAACCCGGTATTTAACAAACCACTCGACCTTAAGGCGCCAACTGATTCAATTACTCTCGAAAGCCTAAAGGCTGAATTCGAAGCAGCCTTAGAGGCTTACTCTACTGAAGTGTATTCAGAAGCGTACGAACAAGTTTAGTTTTTATACCAATTGATGACACATCCAAAATCCTCCCTTTGTGTATAAAGGGAGGATTTGCTATACTTACTTTAGTTATGGAGCGATATAATCCCTCGGTCATAGAACCGAAATGGCAACAAGTTTGGGAAGACCAAAAAGCCAATGAAGTCAGCGTTGATACGTCTAAAGTAAAGACGTATGTTGCTGGTATGTTTCCGTACCCATCAGGCGCGGGTATGCACACAGGCCACGCTTTCGGTTACTCAATTGTAGATGTGCTTGCGCGTTTTTACCGCCAACATGGCCACAACGTCATGAACCCAATGGGCTGGGATACGTTTGGCTTGCCTGCTGAAAATTACGCAATTAAAACAGGTACACAGCCTGCGCAAGTTACTGCCGACAACATTGCAAACTTCAAAAAACAATTCAAGCGGATGGGTATGTCTATCGACTGGTCTCGCGAATTAAATACAAGCGACCCTGAATATTACAAATGGACACAATGGGTGTTTACGAAATTATTTGAAAAGGGCTTGGCGTACCAAAAAGAAAGCCTTCAATGGTGGTGTCCGGTTGATAAGACCGTGCTAGCTAACGAACAAGTAGAAGCAGGCCACTGTTGGCGCTGTGGATCTTTGGTTGAAAAGAAATCAATGAAGCAATGGTTCTTTAAAATTACCAACTACGCAGACGCTTTATTGGATGAAATTGAAGACCTTGATTGGCCGCAAAAAATTAAGACAGCCCAGACAAACTGGATTGGTAAGTCACAAGGTGCGGAAATCGAATTCATGCTTGATGGCCGTGAAGATGCAATTACTGTATTTTCAACCCGACCTGATACTATTTTTGGTGCAACATTTGTTGTGTTGGCACCCGAACACGAACTTGCGAAAAGCTTAGCTGTCGGTGACTTTAAAGAATTTACTGAAGAATATATTAAGACCGCAGTCAAGAAAAGCGAGATTGAGCGCACGAACGATACAAAGGAAAAAACCGGAGTATTTACTGGTAGTTATGCCATTAACCCAGTCAGTGGCGCTAAGGTACCTGTATGGGTGGCAGATTACGTACTTGGTGGTTATGGAACTGGTGCTGTTATGGCTGTACCGGCACACGACGAGCGTGATTTTGCATTTGCTGAAAAATTCAACTTACCAATTATTCAAGTAATTCAACCAGAAACAGGTAAACCACAAGAGAATCCTGAATATCGCCAAAGTATTGTGGCAATTGTTCGCGACCCTAAAACAAATAAATACCTATCTATTAACTGGGGTAAAGACCTCGGCGGTAACTTGTTTATTGGCGGCGGCCGTGAAGAAAACGAAGACATTGTCGAAACGGCACTCCGTGAAATTACCGAAGAAACCGGCTATGCGAACGTACAGCTTATCAATCAAACCGATACTATTCACCATAATTACTTCGCACATAGCAAAAACGTTGCTCGCCGTATTGAAGCGAACGCATTATTGTTTGACCTGGTGGATGATACAAAAGTAGACACTGCGCTTGAAGACAACGAGCAAGGTAAGTTCACTGTTGAATGGTTAAGCGAAAAAGAAATCGTTTCAAAAGTACGCGACGAATTGCACGCAACTAGTTTTGATTTGCTTGTTGGCGGAAAAATTTACCATGGCGAAGGTATTCTTGTAAACTCTGGCGAATTCGACGGTGTATCGACAAGTGATGCACGCGAAACAATTGTAGCTTGGCTTGAAGAAAAGAAATTAGGCCACACGCAAACCACATACAAGATGCGCGACTGGCTTATTAGCCGACAACGTTACTGGGGTGCACCAATCCCAATTATTCACTGTGAAATTCACGGTGCGGTTGCGGTGCCCGAAGACCAACTTCCGGTTGTCCTTCCGGTTATTGAAGACTTTGCACCTAAGGGTGATGGCAAATCTGCTTTGGCCCGTGCGACGGACTGGGTAAACACCACTTGTCCTGAATGTGGCGGCCCTGCACTTCGCGAAACTGACACAATGGACGGCTATGCCTGTTCAAGCTGGTACTTGCTTCGTTATGGTGACCCACACAACGCCGAAAAAGCTTGGGACCCTGAAACTATCAACTACTGGAACCCCCTTGATTTTTACGTTGGTGGTGACCACGCCGTAGCCCACTTGCTATACGTTCGTTTTTGGACACACGTTTTCCATGACATGGGCTTAGTAGACTTTAAAGAACCAGTAAAGAAATTGGTATACCACGGTTATATTAATGCCGAAGATGGTACAAAGATGAGCAAGAGCAAGGGGAATGTTATTGACCCGCTTGACGTTATCGACCAGGGGTATGGTGCTGACTCACTGCGAACCTACTTGTTGTTTATGGGCCCGATTGAACTCGACGCTGCTTGGGATTCTCGTGGTATTGCTGGCGTATACCGGTTCTTGAACCGTATTTGGACATTAACTCAAGAGTACCAAGGTGCTCAAAAGAACATGACTCAAAACGACAATGCAATCCGAGTTGCGCAGCACAAAACAATTCGTAAGGTAACTGATGATATTCGTCGGCTTAGCTTTAATACGGCAATTTCTGCACTTATGGAATACGTTAACGAGCTTTATAAATTTAAGGTTGATGGTTTCTCTAAAGATGGTTGGCACGAAGCGCTTACGACACTTGTTCAACTTGTCGCACCAATTGCACCGCACATTGCCGATGAGCTTTGGAGCCAATTAGGCGGTGAAGGGTTAGTGCAAAACGCTGCTTGGCCAGTATGGGACGAAGCGTTGATTGTTGAAGATACTCTTACTATTGCCGTTCAGGTAAACGGAAAGCTACGCGGTGAAATTACCGTTGGAAAAGATGAAGATGAAGAAGTGGTGAAAACACAGGCTTTAGCGCACGAAAATGTCGTGAAGTTCTTAACAGGTGAGCCAAAGAAGGTTATTTACGTTAAGGGACGACTTGTTAGTATTGTTGTCTAACGAGTAGTGCCGTCTTCGATAATTGGGCTAGGTAACGCAGCAACCTGTTCAGGTCGAATGTTGTCTTGGTCAACAACAATAAATTCGTTGCCGTCAGCTTGTTCGGGGTTAATGTCAACTGAAACAACAGAGTATGTTTCTCCCGGTTGCGGGTTTTGCGCTTTGGCAGAATCGACAAGTGGTCCGTAGGTTCGAGCAGCAGCAGCTTCGTAATCGTTGCCTAAGGTTGTCTCTACAATCGAAACGGCAGGGTCTATTAGGTTGGAACCTTGAGTAACTTCAATTTCACCTACAACTTGGTTTGAATCGTACTTAGCGTTAACGGCAGCTTCAATAGAGTTGTCGTGCGTTTCAAGTAAAGCTTGTTCGGTGTTTGCCGTTTCTTGAATGGCTTCGTGGCTTTGTTCTCTTTGGGCGTTTTGGCCTACAGCCACGGCACCAATGCCAGCTAGTAGAACTCCAGCACCAATGCCAGTTCGCAAAGCTGCTTTTTTGATAAAATTGTCATCTTCAGGTGTGTTTGTTAGGAAATTGCTCATGTTACGTATAGAATACCATATTTGTTTAAAAACCATACTATAAGCGTAACCACTTGAGTATCCCTGTCAAAAATAGTATAATGAGCCTAAGTTTAATAACACCTAAGAAAAGGAGTTCTTTCAATGGGACAACCAAAGAAGCAGAGTAGCCCTCGCAAGACCGGCCTCCGTCGTAGTCACTTACGGCTTGAACTAGCTCGTCGTGTGAACGCTAAATCACCTGTAAAGGCGACTGCAACACGCAAAGAAACTGGCAAAGTAGTTAAAAAAGCTACCGTCAAAACCACAACAGACAAAAAAGCTGCTAAGTAATTAGTTTCTTAAGTACATCTGTTAATTTAAAAAATAATCAAAGAGAACTAACGCATTATGGCATCTAATCGTCATCTCGGTCGCATCGTCGCACTACAAACTTTGTATGAATACGAGTTTCGTGTTGACTCTGAGGACAAATCGGTCGACATTCAAGAAATCTTGAAGCGTAATTTAGACCGCTACGAAACAGCGATTGACGATACCAAGTTCGTCGAAACTCTCGTCGCCGGTGTCATTGAACATCAAACATCAATTGACGATCAGCTTCGACCAATTGCGCCAGATTGGCCAATTGAACAAATCGCTCGGGTTGACCGGAGCATTCTTCGTATCGGTGTGTATGAACTACTACACCAAAGCGATATTGTTCCACCTAAAGTGGTCATCAA
>Ga0247817_10000900_pt1 | contig 15776 bp, 22 predicted proteins | sample UWRJL212509R1_FD_178010 | JGI IMG/M metagenome (GOLD analysis project Ga0247817, IMG submission 178010) | Plant litter microbial communities from Arlington Agricultural Research Station in Wisconsin, United States - UWRJ-L212-509R-1 | ecosystem: Environmental > Terrestrial > Plant litter >... | reverse complement strand
TAGCGCGTTCCGTCGGAGTACGGGGCGAGTGCCGTGACCAGTCCGCGCACCCACGCGATGTTCTTCGCGTCGTCGTGGGCGTCGACCCAGTTCGCCTCCGGGTTCACGAGGAACGCCGCCTTCGAGCTCGTGAAAGCCCCGTCGACCGGATGCGCGGCTGCGCCGCCGACGTGCCACACGTCGACGGTGCTCAACCGGGAGGCCGGCATCGTCGCGGTCGCCGTAATGAGGTCGATCGCCGTGTCTCCGAGCTCCACGATGTTCGTCGACTTCCAGTAGTAGCGTCCGCCGTCGGGGTAGTCGGCGTCGAATGCCTTCTGCACCTCGGTGTACGGCATGGTGCCCGACGCGTCGTACAGGGGCTCGCCGAACTTGCGCAGCGGGCGGAGGAGCCGCTCGCCCTCCTCCGGGTCGCCCACGAACATGCCGGCGAAGGCGATGAACGGCCGACCCGCCGTGCCGGGCGGGAAGCCGGGCGCCCCGTCTTCTACGACGCCCAGCAGCGCGACGAGACTCACGTTGTGCGGGGCCGTCGCGCAGAAGTGCCGGAACGCCCGCAAGCCGCGGGTCGCGCCGCTGTGGCGCGCGTCGTGGAAGGCGAGCAGGAAGAACACATCGGGACCGACGGCGTGCAGCCGGAAGGTGAAGCGGGTGACGACTCCGAAGTTTCCGCCGCCGCCGCGCAGCGCCCAGAGCAGGTCGGGGTAGCTGCGCGAGTCGACGTCGAGAACCTGCGAGTCGGCCGTCACGAGCTCGGCGCCGATGAGGCTGGCGCAGGTGAGCCCGTAGGCGTTGCGCAGCCAGCCGTAGCCGCCGCCCAGGGCGAGCCCGGCGACCCCGGTGCGGGAGAACACCCCGCCGGGAACCGCCAGACCATGCTGCTGCGTGGCCGCGTCCACCTGCCCCCAGGTGGCCCCCGCACCCACTTGCACGCTGCGGGAGTCGGTGTCGACGGCCACCTCGTTCAGCGCGGCCAGATCGAGCACTATGCCGTCGTCGACGGTTCCGTGGCCGGCGACGTTGTGCCCGCCGCCGCGAACCGCCACGGGGACGTCGTTGGCCCTGGCGAAGCGGATGCCGGCGGTGACGTCCGCCGTCGAGACACAGCGGAGGACGGCGAGCGGGCGGCGGTCGATGATGCCGTTCCAGACCCGTCGGGCCTCGTCGTAGGCGGGAGCCCCGGGAAGGATCAGCTCCCCGTCGATCGCGGCTCGTAGTTCTTCGAGTTCTTGATCAAGCATGACGACCTCGTGCACCTCTGGGGGCGTCGCTGCCCCGCGTCAGTGTCACTGTAAGCACGTCTCATCGGCGTGGACAACCCGTTGTGCCGGCGTGCACCGCGGCGCGATTACGGCAGCAGCGACGCCGCGGTGCGCACCATCTCCCGGAGCACATCGGCGGCGTGGTCGCCCCGCGCGAGGGGGCTCGACTGGCCGGCCCACAGCGACATGAGGTCGGTGCCTGCGCGTTCGGCGGCGGTCGGACGAAACTGCCCGGTGAGCCAGTTCTGGACGGGAAAGGGCGCCGGCTCCGCGGCATCCGTGATCCTCGTCGGTATGCCGCGGGCCAGCCGGCCGCTGAGGGCGCGGGTGAGCACGGTGCGGCCGGCGCGGTTGCGCAGCGCATCGCGATACTCCGGCACGGCGGCCGACTCCTCGGTGGCGAGGAACGCCGAACCGACCTGAGCCGCGTGCGCCCCGAGTGTGAGTGCGGCGGCGAGACCGCGCCCGTCGGCGATGCCGCCCGCGGCGACGACCGGTACGCGCACGGCGTCGGCGACCTGAGGCACGAGTGCGAAGGTGCCCACGAGCGACTCCTCGGCCGCACGCAGGAACGACGGCCTGTGCCCGCCCGCCTCCATGCCGCTGGCGACGACCGCGTCGACGCCGCCGCTCTCGAGAGCGACCGCCTCGTCGACCGTGGTGGCAGCGCCCACGACGACGATGCCCAGCTCGTGCGCGCGATCGACGACGTGGGCGGGCGGAACCCCGAAGACGAAGCTGAGTACAGCGGGCCGTGCGTCGAGCGCCGCCTCAATCTGCTCGTCGAACGTCGGGAGGTAGCGCTCGGGCATCGCCGGCAGCGGCAGGTCGAGCTCGTCGAAGTAGGGGCGCAGCGCCTCGGCGTAGGCGTCGAACTCGTCGGCGGACACCCGCAGCGTGTCCGAGCCGTCGAGGGGGAGCCACAGATTGAGGGCGAAAGGCCGGTCGGTGGCCGCGGCCAGCAGCGCAGCGGTCTCCCGGATGCGATCGGCCGGGTAGCCGTAGAGGCCGAACGACCCGAGACCGCCGGCGTCGCTCACGGCGGCGGCCAGACGCACCGACGACATGCCGCCGAAGGGCCCGAGGACCACGGGAACCTCGATTCCGAAGAGTCGGGTCGCCGGTGTGGGTGCGAGGGCGTCGGCCATGCTGGGATTATAGCGACCGGCCGCCGGGGCGCGGTGTTGAATGGTGAAATGTCATCGACTCACCACACCCTGCGGCAGAGCGTTCCCGCCGACGCCGCGTGGATCGCCGAACTTCGGGCCGAGGTGATGCGCCCCGATCTGGAGCGACTCGGCCGCTTCGACCCGGTGTGGGTGCGGGAGCGATTCCTCCGCGCTTTCGCCGTGGAGCACACGCGGGTGATCGAGATCGACGGCGAGGCGGTCGGCTCGGTGGCGGTGCGCCGCGAGCCGGGGGAGCGCTGGATCGAACACTTCTACCTCGCGACGCGCCACCAGGGCGGCGGGATCGGCGGCGCGGTGCTGCGCTCGCTGCTGGACGAGTCGCCCGACGGCCTGCCGTTCCGTCTCAACGTCTTGCAGGGCAGCGCAGCCCGTCGCCTCTACGAGCGGCACGGCTTCGTCTTCGAGCGGGAGGACGAGATCGACGTCTTCCTCGTCAGGCCGTCTGCGCGGCCGGCCTAGGAGTCGCCCCGCGAGCCGAGCGAGCCGAGCGATCCGAGCGAGCCGACGACGACCGTGGCGTCGAGCCGCTTCGAGGCGACGATCCGGGGCTTCAGGCCTGCGTCCCGCATGATGCCGGCGGTGAGGCCTGCCTGCGCACCGCTCGTCTCGATGAGCAGCACCCCGTGCGACGAGAGCCAGAGCGGTGCCTCGGCGGCGATGCGCCGTTGAACGTCGAGTCCGTCGCCGCCGCCGTCGAGCGCCATCCGCGCCTCGAACCGGCGGGCCTCGATCGGCATGAGCGGGATCGCCTCCGTCGGCACGTACGGCGCATTCGCGACCAGCACGTCGACACCGCCACGCAGCGTCGCGGGCAGCGCCTCGAACAGGTCGCCCTCGAACACCGTGTCGGGCGGCAGGTTGCGTCGGGCGCAGCGCACGGCCGCCGGGTCGAGGTCGGCCGCGAACAGGCGCACTCCGTCGACAGCGGCCGCGATGGCCGCGCCGACCGCGCCGGCGCCGCAGCACAGGTCGACCACGGTGTCCCCCGGACGCACGATCCCGATCGCGGCGCGGGCGAGCAGCTCGGTGCGGCGCCGTGGCACGAAGACGCCGGGATCGAGCAGAACCCGCGAGCCGAGAAACCCGACCCAGCCGAGCACGTGTTCCAGCGGACGGCCCGACTCCCGCAGAGCGACGAGACGTTCCATCTCGGCGGGCGAGTGCGCCTGTCGCGCGATCAGGCGTGCCTCGTCTTCCGCGAAGACGCAGCCGGCGGCACGCAGCCGGGCGACGAGGTCGCGCGGCCGCACTCTCGACGATGAGGCGGGCATAGGGCCTCATCGTATTGCAGCGCGTCGCCGCTTCGCGAGGACGCCGCCTGTGCGCCACTACGATCTAGTACATGAGCGATTATTCACCGGTTCCGCCGCCCGCCCCCGCCTACCAGAACTACGCCGTCCAAGCGAAGACGAACGTCCTCGCCATCATCTCGCTGATCGCCGCCTTCGTGATGCCGGTCGCGGCCATCGTCACGGGTCACATCGCGATGTCGCAGATCCGCCGAACGGGCGAGCAGGGCGAGGGACTCGCCAAGGCCGGCCTCATCCTCGGCTACGTGTTCACGTCTCTCGGCGTGCTGTTCGTGATCGCGTACATCCTGTTCTTCGTCGTTCTGATCGCGACGCAGGGCGGCAGCAGCAGCTACTAACGGTCGCTACGAGCGGGGTGCGGATGCGGCCTGGGCCGCGCGCATCCCGCTCGACCCGAGAACGCGGTCGACGGCGATGCGGATGACCACGCGCTGCGGGTTCGGCTGCGGCTGACGGTAGCGTTCCGCGTAGAGGTTCTCCGCGAGGGTGATCGCGTCTCGTTCACGCTCGATCACGGCGGTTCCGACGAAGCTGATCCAGCGCGCGCCGTCGACCTGCCCCACCGTCGCACGGGGATCTCGCTCCACATTGCGCACCTTCTGGCTGCCGTCGCGCGTGATGATGCGCACGACCCCGTCGTGCACCGTGAAGCCCACCGCTACCTGGTGGATGGTCCCGTCGCGCGCGACGGTGGACAGCATGGCGAGATGGCGGTCCGCGACGAACTGCAGGGCGTCGGGCGAGAGGTCTGTGGTCACCAGCCCAATCCTGCCAGTGCGCAAGCCGCTTCGTTGCCGTCGGCCCGCGGTTCTACACTCGATGAGGCTCACTCAGTCGGTCCGTCGCACACGTGGAGGCGTCTATGCTCGCTCGAATTCTCGGACTCACAACGGTCGGCGCGGCCGTGATCGTCGCGGTCGGCGGGTGCGCGTTGCTGCCCGACGCCGGCCCGCCCGTGACGCGCGAGCAGCGGGTCGGCGAGGCGTCGGCGGTCATGCTGCGCACCTCGGGCGACCTCGTCGTCACCCGGGGGGACGCCGCGAGCCTCACCACCACCGCGAGCGAGCGCGCGTTCGAGGCGTTGACCTTCGAGGTCGTCGACGGCGTTCTTATGCTCGACAGCGACGGGCCCATGATGCCGGGGCTCGGCCGAGTGCGCTACGAGCTCACTCTGCCGCAGCTGGACTCGATCGGAGTGGAGGGGTCGGGAGACGTCGAGGCGGACTTCTCCGGCGCTCGCGAGGTCGAGATCGACATCCGAGGCTCGGGAGACGTCACGGGAGACTCGGTCGAAGCCGACAGTGTCGTCGTGTCCGTCTCCGGATCGGGCGACGTGCGGCTCAGCGGTGAGACGGCAGAGCAGTCGCTGACCATCCGCGGCTCCGGCGACTATCTGGGGCGCGGTCTGACGAGCGACACCGCCACCATCAGCATCGCCGGCTCCGGCGACGCCGAGGTGCACGCGACCGACACCCTCGACGTGTCTATCGCCGGCAGCGGGTCGGTGCGGCACACCGGCGGCGCCCGAGTCGACTCCGACGTGGCCGGCTCTGGCGACGTGTCGGAGTTCTAACCGGACCGATCCGTCGTCGTCGACCAGTAGCATTCCCGTGAGCGCCCGTCCGGGGCGTCGACACGGGGGAGCTCAGCGCATGGCAGTTCAGCGCGAGCGGATCGTCAGGCAGCGTCGTTCGGCCGGAGACGCGCTCGCCCTGCCCGTGTGCCTGACCTGGGCCGTGGCCCAGCTCGCCGCGATCGCCTTCGCCCTTCCCACCGCCGCGTGGGCGGCACCCGGCCTCGTCGCCGGAGTGCTATCGCTGATGCTGCGCAGGAGACGCGAGTCGATCGTCTACTTCTGGGTCGCCGTACTGTTCTTCGTGCTGTTCATGCTGACCGGAGACCCGTTCGGCGCCTGACCCCGGGGCCCGGGAGGGCGCCCGCGCCGGGCGGACCGCCCACGCGTCAGCGAGTGCGCGAGCGCTCCTCGATGATCGCGATGATTCGCGCGCGGGCCTCGCCGGGCGACGACGAATCCGGGCCGCGCAGGGCGAGGGCGCTCCCGGCGAGGGCGTCGGCCGCTCCGACGATGCTGCCGCGCACGTTCTCGAGAAGCTCTGGGAAGGCGGTGAATGCGCGGTCGGCGAACTCACTGACTCGCTGCAGCTCGGTCGAGGAGCGCTCGCGGTGGTAGATGTCGTTGCGGATGCGAGCCAGTCGCAGGTCGAACGTCGTCTCGCGGTCTTGCACAGTCATGCGTTCCCCCTTGAACCCATACCCAACAACTTCTCGTGTTCACATAATGGACTATCCGACGCTGCCGGGCAACAACCGGGGTGCTGTAGCCCGGCGCGGGTGAGTCGTGCGCGACGACTGCACTGCATCATGAGTGCCGACGAGAAGAGGCCACAGATGATCGACAGTCGTAGTGCCGAGAAGAGCGCGGGCTGGTGGGGTGCGTTCGCCGGCCTCATCACCGCCGTCCTCGTGGCGTTCCCGGTCTCGACCGCATTCGCCTTCGCGACACAGCCGGCGACTCAACGGCTCTTCGGCGGGCGGCTGGAGGATGCGTCCCAGGCCGGCTATGTGGCCTTCTGGTGGATAGTCACCCTCCTCTTCGCCTCCCTGCCCTTCATCGTGGGGTTCGGCATCGCCAAACTGTCCGACCGCGGCATCAGAGTGCTCGTCGCAGTCGTCGCGGTGGTCGTCATCGCCATCGTCGTTCTCGGGCAGCTGTTCGTCTACTAGCCCACGCACCGTGCGATGCTTTTCGCATGGCTGCCGCACACCCCGAGCTCCGCACATCGTTCACCGACCGGGCTCTGATCGACGATTCGGCGGCGGGGTCGGCCACCATCGGGCTCGGCGGACTCCTCGCCAGACGCGGCCACCGCGCTCGCCGGGCGCGGGTGCCCGGTTCCGCCGCGGTGCGCGGATTCCGGTGGCGACTCGTCGACGTCTTCTCCCAGACCTGGTGGCCGCAGGGCGTCGCGGTGGGGGAGCACGACGGCGGGCCGGTCGTGATCACCAGCTGGTTCGCCCAGCGCAGACGCGGCCGCGACATGGGTTCGCGCATCAGCGTGATCGACCTGCGCGATGAGAGACGCCCGCGCTACCACCACGTGCTGCTGGTGTCGCCTCGACGCGGCGGATACGACCCGGTCGTGGTGCACGCCGGGGGTATCGTCGTCGCCGGAGATCGCCTGCTGGTGTCGGCGACCCTGGGCGGCATCCGCGAATTCCGCCTCGGCGACCTCGTCCGGGCGCCGTCGCGCGGGCTGCTGCGGCGGTCGGCCGGGCCGTTCGGCTACCGCTACCTGCTGCCGGAGTTCGCGAGCCACCGCCCGCCGAAGGACGCAGACGCGGGGCGGATGCGGTACTCGTTCATCGCTGCCGAGACCAGCACCCGCGAAGAGCACGAGGCCGAGGTGCTGCGCATCGTGGCCGGCGAGTACGCGAAGCACGACCGGCGACGCCTCGCCCGGCTCAGCGTGCGGGGCGACGTGACGACGATCGACGAGACCCATGTTCCCGGCATCGCAGAGATGCAGGGCGTGGCCGTGCACGACGGCCGCTGGTTCGTGAACGCGAGCCGCGGCGACAAGCTCGGCGCCGACCTGTGGGTGGGGACACCCGACGCGATGGTCCGACACGAGGGGGTGCTGCCGCCGGGTCCGGAAGATCTCGCCGTGTGGCCCGAGCGCGGCGAACTGTGGTCGGTCACCGAGTTTCCCGGAAAGCGCTGGATCTACGCCGTCGATCTCGCCCGCTTCGGCGTAGAGCGGGCCTGAGGGTGCGCGACGTGATCCTGGCGCTGGCCTCCGGTTCGGTGATCCTGCGCCGAGCGACCGCCGACGACCTGCCGGCCATCATCTCCCTTCTCGCCGACGACCCGATCAGCGCGGCCCGCGGCGACGTGGCCGGCAGCGGCGACCTGCCGGCCTACGAGCGCGCATTCGCCGCGATCGACGTCGATCCCGCGCAGCAGCTGCTCGTCGTGACATCCGATGACGGCGACATTCTCGGCACCATGCAGCTGACGACCATTCCCGGACTGGCCCGGGTCGGGGCGTCTCGGCTGCAGATCGAAGCGGTGCGGGTGCGATCCGACCAGCGCGATCGCGGCATCGGCGGTGCGATGATGCGCTGGGCGGTCGCCGAGGCGCCCGCGCTCGGCGCGAAGCTCGTGCAGCTCACCTCCGATGCGGCACGCGTCGACGCCCACCGGTTCTACGAGCGGCTCGGCTTCACGGCTTCGCACGTCGGTTTCAAGTACACCGTTCCCGACTGACCGAGCCCTTCCGGACCGGCCGGATCAGGAGTTTACTGGTGCCCTCACCCGCTAGAGAGGTCGTCACACCATGGATACCAACCTGCTCATCTGGATCATCGTCGCCGTCGTCGTCGTTCTCGTCGCCGTGGCGATCATCGCGTCGACGATGCGCATGCGGTCGCGCGCGGTCGCGGAGGCGAACCGTCAGCGAGCGGCAGAGCTGCGCAGCAAGGCCCAGGCCGAGGGGATAGACGCCCGCGAGCACGAGGCTCGGGCGACGAGGGCAGAGGCGGAGGCGCAGCAGGCGCGAGTCGACGCCGACCGACTCGCCCGGGAGAGCGCCGAACGCCAGGAGGAGGCACAGCGTGTTCGTGCCGCGTCGGAGGACCGGCTGCGCGAGGCCGACTCGATCGATCCCGATGCCGGCGGACGAGCGCGGGGCGCGCACCGTCAGCCCGGCGACGTCGACCAGACCGACACCGACCGCCCCGACACCGACCGCCCCGACACCGACCCTGCCGACACGAACCGCGCGGATCCGAACCGCGCGGATCCGAACGGCACAGGCCCGAACGGCACAGGCCCGAACCGCGCCTAGCGCGTGTACGTCTCGACGATATTGCCGCCCGCGAACGACTGCACCGACTCCAGCTCGAACGCCGTCGGGTTGAAGTGCGCCCCGAACGCCGGGATGCCGTCGCCGGCGACCACGGGATACCTTTTCACCACGAGCCGGTCGATCTCGCCGAGCAGCGCGCCCGCGAGTCGTCCGCCGCCGGCGAGGTAGATCCCCAGGTCGGCGTCCCTTCCCTTGAGCTCGCGAACGGCCTCGAGAGGGTTGTGCCGGATGACCGAGACCCGCGGATGCGACTCCTCGAGACTGGTCGAGATCACGAACTGGCGCAGGTGGGAGTAGGGGGAGAGGATGCCCGCCGCCAAGGCAGGCTCGTAGGTGCGTCTCCCCATCACGACCGTGTCGAACCGGGTGAGCGGCGCATCGGCGAGGCCGAGCTGCTCGCGCACGTGGGAGGGCAGGGCGTCGGCGTACTCGGCCGCCATCCACGTCATGTACTCGTCGGAACCCTCGAAGAAGTCGACCTCGTCGTCGGGGCCCGCGATGAAGCCGTCGATCGACAGTGCGATGAAGTAGGTGAGTGCCTGCACGGGTCCTCCTCGTCGGGTGTTCTCGCAATTATCCGCGCGCGGCCTCGAAACGGCGACCGGTCACTGCCTCGGGCACGATGCGGATGTAGTTCCACGTCGTGGTCGGTGTGAGGGCGTGCAGTGCGAGCACGCCAGAGGCGAGGATCTCGGAGTCGGTGTCCATCCGCTCCGCACGGCCGCGCACCACGACGCTCCACCAGACGCGCCCCTCCGCCCCGTCGATCTCGAACGCCACCGCCGGATCCCTCGTCAGGTCGACGAGCTTCGACCCCGGCGCGCTGCGGAAGAAGATGCGCCTGTCGTTCACCGTGTAGTTCACCGGGAAGATGTCGACGCCGTCTCCGCGCCGCAGGGCGAGCCGAGCCAGGTCGTTTCCGGCCAGCAGCGCCCAGCACTCGTCTTCGCCGAGGCGCTCGATGGGGGATTCCTCCATGAGCGGGATGTGTTTTTCCATGGGTCAACTCTGCGCCGTCGCATCCGTCACCGACAGGGTCGAAAGACCCGCCGCCGCCACTGGTGCGGGCAGACGCGGTGGGCCACACTGGAAATGCGGTCCACCACCGGAAGGAAGCACGCAATGTCGAGCAGACCCGTGTCATCGCGCGTGGGCCCGACCTCCGACATCGCGCTGATCACCGAGGAGTCGATCTACGGCACCGTGCTGGTCGGGGGCATGATCGTCGCCTCGGGCCCGCTCAAGGCGACGTCATGGGAGACGTTCCTCAGCGTCGTCGGCACGGTGATCGTCTTCTGGGCGGCGCACATGTATGCCGGCGCCATCGCCCGCAGCGGACGCTCCGCCGACGGCATGGGCCTCGGCGCCGCCATCCGCCGGTCGTTCCGCAGCTCGCTCGGCTTTCTCACCTCGGCTCTGCTGCCGTGTGTCATCCTGCTGCTCGGTGCGACGCGCGTGGTGCCCGACACCCTGGCCATCTGGACGGCGCTGTGGCTCGGCGTGGTGATCCTCGGTGTCATCGGGTTCAGGATCTTCGCACTGCGGAGCGAGAGCTGGTTGGTTCGAATTCTCGGATCCCTCGGCACCGCCGCTTTCGGACTGGCGATGATCGTGCTCAAGGCGGTCATCCACTGACGGCAGCTCGTCCGCTCACGCCGACGCGTCAGCAGCAGTCGCACTGCTCCACGTCGCGCTCGCCGGTGAGGGCAGACACGGGCACCGCGCAGGCGTCGCCCCGCCAGGCCTCAAGCCCCTCGCGCACGGCGAAGCCCGCGATCACCAGGGCGGCGAGCGAGTCCGCCCACGCCCAGCCGAGCAGCGAGTTCAGCAGCAGTCCGACGAGGAGCGCGGCCGAGAGGTAGCTGCAGATCAGCGTCTGCTTGGAGTCGGCGATCGCCGAGGCGGATCCCAGCTCCCTGCCCGTGCGGCGTTCGAACCAGCTGAGGAACGGCATGACCGCGAGGCTCACCGCGGCGAGCGCGATGCCCACGGGGCTGTGCTCGGCCTCGCGAACGCCGATCAGCGAGAGCGTCGCCTCGACGGAGACGTAGGCGGCGAGAGCGAAGAACGAGACGGCGATGACCCGGAGGGCGACCCGTTCGCGCTTCTCCGGGTCGGGTGCGGCGAACTGCCAGGCGATCGCCGCGGCCGAGAGCACCTCGACGATGGAGTCGAGTCCGAAGCCGATGAGCGCGGCGGACGACGCCACGGTGCCTGCCGCGAGGGCGATCGCGGCCTCCACCACGTTGTAGGCGATCGTGATCGCGACGATGATGCGGATGCGCCGCTGGAGCACCCGCCTGCGGAGCGGATCTACGGTGCGGCCCGCCCGGACGGCGGTCATGCTCCGGCGCCGCAGCAGAGGGGCACGTCGCAGTCTTCGTCAACGCAGGGCTCGCCGTCGTCGACGGCGAGCACGACGTCGACCAGGGCCGCGAGCGCACGGGCGAGGTGCGGGTCGGCGATCTCGTAGCGTGTCCGACGGCCCTCGGGCACGGCGGCGACGATTCCGCAGCCGCGGAGGCAGGCGAGGTGGTTCGACACGTTCGACCGGGTCAGCTCGAGCTCACCCGCGAGGTGACCGGTGTACCCCGGCTCGGCGAGGAGGCTCAGCAGGATGCGCGAGCGGTTGGGGTCGGCCATGGCGCGGCCGAGGCGGTTCATGACGTCGAGACGCGGCGCAATGGTCAGCATGCACTGACCTTACCGCGGGGGTGTCAGCCCGCGCAGCGGAACCCGATGTGGCTCATCCCGGTGTCGATCATCTGCGGGCGTCTGGCGGCGGGCCGGTACCGCATGCAGTAGCTGTCGGCGCACAGGAAAGAGCCGCCCTTCACGACCTTCCTGGGCACGGCGAACGGCTGGCCGGGGTCGACGCTGACCTCGGCGGTGCCCCCCGTGGGGTTCGCCGGCGCGCAGCAGTGGTCGGTCGGCTCCGGCTGCGTGTACCAGTCGGCCGTCCACTCCCACACGTTGCCTGCCATGTCGAACAGGCCGTAGCCGTTCGGGGGGAACGAGCCGACCGGCGCCGTCGAGCCGTAGCCGGACGCCGCCCGCCACGGGAACTCGCCGTGCCAGTAGTTCGCGAGCTTCTCGCCCGACCGCTCCGCCCTGTCGCCCCAGGTGTAGCGGGCGCCGTCCAGCCCGCCGCGCGCGGCCAGCTCCCACTCCGCCTCGGTGGGGAGCCGCCGCCCGGCCCAGGCGGCGTAGGCGTCGGCATCCTCGTAGGCGACGTGGACGACCGGATGATTCATCCGCTGGTCTATCGACGACCGGGGCCCGAACGGCCGCCGCCAGCTCGCCCCCGGCACCCACGCCCACCACTGGCTCAGGTGGCGCAGGTCGACGGGGCCGCGGGTGCCCGTGAAGACCATCGATCCGGGTTGCAGGTTCTCGGCGGGCGCGCCGGGGAAGTCGGCGGGGTCGAGCGGCCGTTCGGCCACGGTGATGTACCCGGTCGACCGCACGAAGTCGGCGAACCGCGCGTTCGTCACCGTCGTGATGTCGATACTGAAGGCGTCGACGTAGACCCGGCGTGCCGGCCCCTCCTCCGAGTAGTGCGCGTCGGAGCCCATCGTGAACTCCGCGGCGTCGATGCGTACCTGTTCGGTGCGCACCTGTTCGGTGCGCACCTGGTCGGTGCGAACCTGGTCGCTGCGGGCTGCGAGCTCGACCATCCGGCGCTAGTCCCCGCCCGCGAGGAAGGCCTGCAGCTTGGCCACGGCCTGGTCGATGCTGAAGCTGGCGGCCTTCTGCCGAGGCGGAAACTCCCTGAACGTCGCCAGGAACCGGCCCATGAGGATCTGGGCGGCGAAGACCAGGTACGCGTTACTGAGCAGCCAGTCGTAGTAGGTGTTCGACGTGATGTCTGCCTGCTCGTAGGGGTCGGTGCGCAGGTTGAACAGCTTCGGCACCCTGAGCGGCGTGAACGGGTTGGCCCAGACCGCGAGCGTGCCCGGCAGGCGCTGCTCCATAAAGACGATCTTCCAGTTGTCGAAGCGCATCGCGAGCACGTCTCCGTCGTCGGAGAAGTAGACCAGCCCCTCCCGTGGGCTCGACGCCTCCTGGCCGGTCAGGTACGGCAGCAGGTTGTAGCCGTCGATGTGCACCTTGAATGTGGTGTCGCCGACGGTCTTCTCCTGCTTGAGCTCGTCGACCGTCGTGGTGTCGCCGGCGGCGGCGAGCAGCGTCGGCAGCCAGTCGTGGTGCTGCACGATCTCGTTCGAGACGGTGCCCGCGGCTATGCGACCGGGCCAGCGGATCAGCTCGGGCACCCGGAACGCGCCCTCCCAGTTGGTGTTCTTCTCGCTGCGGAAAGGGGTCGTGCCGCCGTCGGGCCAGGTGTTGGAGTGCGGCCCGTTGTCGGTCGAATAGATCACGATCGTGTCATCCGCCAGTCCCAGCTCGTCGAGCTGGTCGAGCAGTTCGCCGACGATGGCGTCGTGGTCGATCATCGTGTCGTGGTACTCCGACTGCCACCGGCCGGCCTGCCCGATGCTCGACGGCTTGGGGTGCGTGCGGAAGTGCATGTGGGTGGTGTTCATCCAGACGAAGAAGGGGGTGTCGGCGTCGTGGGCGCGGGCGATGAAGTCCTTGGCGGCCGCGGCGAACTCCTCGTCGACGGTCTCCATGCGCGCCTTGGTCAGCGGGCCGGTGTCTTCGATGCGCTGCTTGCCGGTGACCCCGTAGCGCTCGTCGCTGGTGTCGTCGACCTCGTCGGTGGCCCAGGAGTGGATGACTCCGCGGGGACGCGCCTTGCGGTTGAACTCCGGGAAATCCTCGGTCGACGGCCAGTCGGGCGACTCCGGCTCCTCCTCCGCGTTGAGGTGGTAGAGATTGCCGTAGAACTCGTCGAAGCCGTGCACGGTGGGGAGGAATTCGTTCTTGTCTCCCAGGTGGTTCTTGCCGAACTGGCCGGTGGCGTAGCCGAGCGGCTTGAGCAGCTGCGCGATGGTGGGGTCTTCGGCGCGCAGGCCGATGTCGGCGCCGGGGATGCCCACCTTGCTCAGTCCCGTGCGGAACACGCTCTGACCGGTGATGAACGACGCCCGGCCCGCCGTGCAGCTCTGCTCTCCGTAGGAGTCGGTGAAGCGCATGCCCTCGTCGGCGATCCTGTCGATGTTCGGGGTGCGGTATCCCATCAGCCCGTCGCTGTAGCAGCTGAGATTGCTGATGCCGATGTCGTCGCCCCAGATCACGAGGATGTTCGGCTTGCCGTCGGTCATGTGTGCCTCCAAGGGTGTCGTTGATCGACAGCCTGTGGGGCGAGTGCCCGTGGCTCTTCACCCCGGGCGGGTGACGAGGGCTAGACCGCGGGAGGGAGGATGGCGCGCGGCAGAAGCGGTGAGGAGTACACGACGCTCGTGGTCACGCTGCCGAGGGTGCCGATGCGCCCGCTGACCCGTTCGAGGTGGCCCATAGAAGTTGCCACGACCTTCATGATGAAGCAGTCGTCACCCGTGACGTGGTGCGCCTCGACGACCTCTGGGGTGTCGGCGAGCAGCCGGTGCAGCGGGTCGTAGCTGCTGCTCGGATACCGCAGTCGCAGAAACGCCATGATCGAGAACCCGAGCGGCTCCGGCTCCACCCTCGCGCCGTAGCCGCTGATGATGCCCGACTCCTCGAGCCGCCGAACCCGCTCCGCCGCCGCGCTGTGCGACATGCTGATGCTTCGTGCGAGGTCGGCGATGCTCAGGCGCCCGTTCGCCTGAAGAGCAATCAGGATCGCCGTATCGACCTTGTCGAGGGCGGAAGTGATATTCGCGGTCATGGCAGAACTATGACACGAAAATAGCGGTCTTCTCCCGAGAACAGCGTGGATCGGCTCTTCAGAACCGCATTCCGCCTTGGATATCGTCGGTGCATGCACATCACACCCTCACAGACCGATCGCCTCGTCGCCCACTTCTCGTCGAAACTCGACTTCGAGACCGACCCCTCCGATGTCCACGCCGACCTGGAGAACGGGGTGAGGTTCGCGCTGGTCGACTCGCGCGGGGTCTCCGCATGGCGCCAGGACAGGCTGACCGGTGCGCTGCACATGCCGACCGCCGAGATCGCCGTTCGCGCTCCCGCCGAGATCCCCCTCGACATGCCCGTGGTGACCTACTGCTGGGGGCCGGGATGCAACGGCTCGACGCGTGCGGCGCTGGAGTTCGCCAAGCTCGGGTACCGCGTCGTGGAGATGATCGGCGGCTACGAGTACTGGGCGCGCGAGGGCTACCCCACAGAGAACGACAGCGGTGCGACGACCCGATCAAAAGACGCACTGACCGCGCCGCTGAACTCCATCACCTGTGACTGCTGAACCGTCGGGGCGCGTCGAGATACGGATGGCGCGGCCACACGATCTCACGGAACTGCAGCTGCTCATCCGCGAGCACGTCCGGTTCGAGCGGGCGGCACCGATCGACGGTGGACTCGGTGCGCGCTTGGAGTCGCTCCTGTTCTCGCCGCCGCCCCGACTGCACGCCATCGTCGCGGAGGACGAAGACGGTCTGGCCGGGTACGCGACGGCGAGCCTCGAAGTGTCGACGTGGCAGGCATCCGAATTTCTGCACCTCGACTGCCTGTATCTGCGGCCCGGCGCCCGCGGTGCGGGGATCGGGAGCCGGATCCTCGACCGCGTGCGGGCGCTCGCGCTCGAGCTCGGCGTCGCCGAGGTGCAGTGGCAGACGCCCGACTGGAACGACGACGCGGTGCGCTTCTACGAGCGGCAGGGCGCGGTCTATCGCGACAAGAAGCGGTTCACGCTCGACCTGGCGCGCTAGGGCGCCCCGGGCTGATCACGACGAGAGCAGCGCCCGGGCGCTCGAGTCGAGCGCCTCGGGCACGACGCGGTAGTACGCCCACTTTCCGCGCTGCTCACGGGTGGCGAGGCCGGCGGCGACGAGCTTGCCCATGTGGTGCGACACCGTCGGCTGGGTCAGCCCGACCGGCTCGGTGAGGTCGCAGATGCACGCCTCGCCGCCGTCGCTCGCCGCGATGAGCGAGAGCAGGCGCACCCGGGTCGGGTCGCCGAGGGCCTTGAAGACGCGCGCGATCCGCTCGGCCTGGGGCGCGTCGAGCACTCCGCCGGTCACGGTGGCGCAGCATGATGCGTCGTCGACGAGGGGGAGCGGCGAG
>Ga0247817_10000899_pt1 | contig 15779 bp, 13 predicted proteins | sample UWRJL212509R1_FD_178010 | JGI IMG/M metagenome (GOLD analysis project Ga0247817, IMG submission 178010) | Plant litter microbial communities from Arlington Agricultural Research Station in Wisconsin, United States - UWRJ-L212-509R-1 | ecosystem: Environmental > Terrestrial > Plant litter >... | reverse complement strand
GCACACGGCTCACCGCAGCCGCTTCCGGCTGAACAATCGAACGCTTTATCGAGAAACCAGTTGCGCTGCAGTGCACAACGACTAGGGAGCAATGTTATATTGTATCTCTGTTGAAGGCTTCCCCATGCGCTTGCTCAGTTCCGCATTTCTTCTGTGTGCAACCTGCCTCACCGCCCCTACACTAGCGCAAGATACCAGTGCTCAAGCCGACCCGGCCCCCGCTGAACGCACGCACCAAGGGGGCGGGGATGATTTGCACGATGAGATTATCGTCACCGCTGCGGGCCTCGAACGGTTGGACATTGTGGCGGGCACTTCGGTAGTCGGCGGAATAACCTTGCAACGCGAGATGAGCGGGCAAGTCGGCGAAATCCTCGCCAAGCTGCCCGGCGTTTCGGCGAGCAGCTTTGCCCCCGGTGTGTCGCGCCCGATCTTGCGCGGATTCGGCGGCGAACGGGTGCGGGTGCTCAGTGATGGGATCGGCGCGCTGGATGCATCGGGCGCTTCGGACGATCACGCGGTGTCGATCGATCCGCTGATTGCCGACCGGATCGAAGTGCTGCGCGGCCCTGCGGTGCTGCTGTACGGCAATCAGGCGATTGGCGGCGCGGTGAACGTGATCACGCGGCGTATTCCTCCGCGGCTGCCCGACGAAGCGCTGCATATCGACGCGCTGGCCGCATTCGATACCGCATCCGATCTGCGCGAAGGCGGCATTTCGCTCGACGCACCGCTGGGCGCCGGGTTTGCCGCGCATATCGACGGATCATGGCGCGAGACGGATAATGTGAGCATCCCTGGCTACGCGGCATCCCCGGCGTTGCGCGCCGAATTGCTCGCCGCCGCTGAGGAAGAGGCCGAGGAAGGACACGGCGACGAGGCTGACGAATTGCTGGAGGCGGCGGGAATTTCCGGCACTCTCCCCAACAGCTACACCAGGGCGCGCTCGCTCGGCGCAGGTCTGGCTTGGTTCGGCACTGGCGGAAGCAGCCTTGGCGTTTCGTTCGATTATTACGACACGGACTACGGCATTCCCGGACTGCCCGGCATCGGGCATGTGCATGAAGACGAGCACGATCACGATCATGATCATGATCATGATCACGCGGAAGAAGCACACGCGGAGCACGGCGAGGAAGCCGTTGCCATCGGCCTTGAACGCTACCGCATGGATCTGCGCGGCACGCTGGCGCTAGGCGGCGGATTGTTCGACCGGATCGATGTGCGCGGCGGCTGGTCGGATTACACCCATACCGAGTTCGAGGGCGACGAAGTGGGCACTGTGTTCGATGTCGAAGGCGTCGAAGGGCGGCTGGAACTGGTGCAGACCCGCCGCGAGCATTGGCGCGGTTCGGTCGGCGCGCAATATTCGAGCGTAGATTTCGCGGCGACTGGCGAAGAAGCGTTCATTCCCGGCAACAAAACCGAAAACTTCGCGTTGTTCACGGTGCAGGAACTGGATTTCGGCCCACTCGAAGCTGAGGCCGGTGTGCGTTGGGAGCATTCCGGGGTGGAAACCGCTGCGGCTACCCGCAAGTTCGACACGTTCTCCGCCGCACTCGGCGCCAGTCTGCCGCTGGCAGGCGAGTTCCGCGCCGGGTTGAACCTCAGCCGCGCTGAACGCGCACCATCGGCGCAGGAATTGTTCGCCGATGGCCCGCATATCGCCACCCAGCAATTCGAGATCGGCGACGAGACACTCGGCACCGAAAGCTCGCTCGGCGCGGAAGTGTATGTGCGCGGTGCGGTCGGCGGGGTGCAATTGAACGCCAGCGTTTACCGCAACTGGTTCGACGGGTTCATCTACCTCGCCGCCACCGGCGTGGAGGAGGACGGCTTGCCCGTATCGCAATTCCGCCAGACGGATGCCGATCAGTTCGGGATCGAAGCGCAGGCGACGTTCCCGCTGATCGACACGGCCGGGTTCGTGCTTTCAGGCGATCTGCGCGGCGATTATGTACGCGCCACGTTGGACAATGGATCACCCGTGCCGCGCATTCCGCCGCTTTCGGCTTTGGCTGCGCTCGATGCGCAGATGGGCCATTTCGATGCTCGCGCGGAACTGCAATGGGTCGACGGGCAAAGCCGGGTTGCGCCGATGGAAACGCCTACGGACGGTTATGAACTGGTCAACCTGTCGGTCGCGTGGCACCCGCTGGAGGGGAACGACAACCTCACGCTGATGTTGCAGGCGAACAATGTGTTCGATGTGGAGGCACGCCGCCACACCAGCTTCACGAAGGAGTTCGTGCCGCTGACCGGGCGTAATTTCCGGCTGAGTGCGCGGTTGAGTTTGTAACCGGTCGAGGGATGGGGTGGTTGTGATCCGCCACCCCTAGACCTCGGTATAGTGAAACGGTGCAATCACCGCTTTGGGGTGCGCTTCGTATTCCCAGGATGGCGGCAAGTCGGGCGCTAGCCCATCGGTCTTGCGCAGCAAGGCGACCCCGCCGCGATGCCAGCCTTCGTCATATTCGGCGTAGAAATTAATGATGCCGTGCAAGCTGGCGATCCGCCATTTCCCGTTTTCGCGGACATAACTGTTCTCGTAAGTCGCCTCGCCCCAGCGCCCTTCGCGGCCCAGGAAGCCGACCATCATCAGCGTGCGCCAGCGGCCCTTGGCGGTGCCCGCTGCGCTGTCGATATGCAAAACCGGCTGCAATTGCATGTGGTTGTAGATCGTGCCGTCCTCGTAAGGCGGCAGGTGGCGCAGATATTCGCGCACTCGTTCGCGGCCGACATAAATCCCGCGCCCGGCGATCTCCAGCGTGCCAGCTTCCGCAAACAGTGCCGCCGCCTGATCCCACAGCCCCTTGTCGACATAATAGCCGTAAGCGCCCTGCAAGTTCACCAGTTCGCGGTAATCCTCCGCCGCTAGTGCGCGCGCTTCGAGCGCTTCGATCCGGGCGAGCAGGTCTTCGGTCGTCACCATCGCGGGTTCCTCTATAGCTTGGGCCTCAAAGTTTCGGCAGAGTCACACCCTGCTGGCCCATATATTTGCCCGCGCGGTCGGCATAGCTGACCTCGCACGGCTCGTTCCCCTGCAAAAACAGGAACTGACAAGCACCTTCATTGGCGTAGATTTTTGCGGGCAACGGGGTGGTGTTGGAAAATTCCAGCGTCACATGCCCTTCCCAGCCGGGTTCGAGCGGAGTGACGTTCACGATGATCCCGCAGCGGGCATAGGTGCTCTTGCCGAGGCAGATCACCAGCACGTCGCGCGGCACCCGGAAATACTCCACCGTGCGGGCGAGCGCGAAGGAGTTAGGCGGGATCACGCAGACATTGGTCTTGCGATCCACGAAGCTGTTGGAATCAAAGTTCTTCGGGTCGACAATGGCGCTATCGACATTGGTGAAAATCTTGAACTCATCCGCCACCCGCGCATCATAGCCATAGGATGACAGGCCGTAGGAAATACAGCCATCGGCCTGTTGCCGCTCCACAAACGGTTCGATCATCGCGTGAGCGAGGGCGTTTTCGCGAATCCAGCGATCGGATAAAATAGACATGCCGCTTCGATCCCGCATGGCGCGGGCGAGGGCAAGCGTGGGCCGAAATTATCCCCCGCGAGTTATGCGGCGGTTCGCGAATTTTCGGTCGTTCTTAAGCGACAAACTCATACCGAAATGCATCCCCATCGCGCAGTACATGGCCCGCGCTGGTCCGGCGAAAATGCGCGGGGAAGCACATCTGCCCGCCGTCTGCCGCGCGTTCCAGTGTGGCGCGGCGGACGCGGCTGGCGGCGACCGGGTCGGCGTCGAATGCGAACGGCAGATCGTGGCGGATCAGCTGAACCGGGTGGTGCACCACATCGCCCCAGAACAGCGCGGCAGGGCCATCCGCTTGCGCATTCACTGTGCAGCAGCCCGGCGAATGGCCGAAAGCGGGTTCGAGCCACACCCCATTGCCAACTTCGCGATGAGCGGTGAAATCCTCCTCCACCAACTCGCCCATTCCGGCCTCCATCACCGGCAGGATCGAATCCTGGAACGCTTCGAAATGCAGCGCTTCGCCTTCCGGGTTGTCGCGGAAATACTCATAATCGCGCCGTCCGAAGATGTAGCGGGCATTGGCGAAGGTCGGCACCCAATGGCCGTTTTCGAGCCGGGTGTTCCAGCCGACATGGTCGAAATGCAGGTGGGTGCACATCACCATGTCGATATCCTCCGGCGTGAAACCGGCGCGGCGCAAATTGCCGAGATAGTCCGTATCGAGCTGATGGACCGCGCCTAAGCTGCGGTTCTTATGGTTGCCGTCACAGCTATCGATCAGGATCACCTTGCCATCCACTTCGATCACCCATGAATGGACCGAGAAGGTCATCAGGCTGGTGGCAGGATCGGCGGTGACTTCATCGGGCTGGTCGTACCATGTCAGCAGCCGGCGCATGTCGGCGGCAGTCACGCCGGGCAACTGGCTTTCCAGCGGCACCGGGCTATCCATCTCGTGCACCTTGTGTACGCGCATCCGGCCCAGTTCGATCGGCTTCATCTGTCTCTCCCGCTTTTCTTTGGGAGGCTAGATCAGCTTATCTGTTCAGGCAATTGATCGCTGAGTGGACCTGTGCCTCGACTTCGGCCCGCGGCAGGCCCGGCGCGATGGGTTCGCCGAAATGCAGCGTAATGGTGCCGCTCCGTTTCCAAGTACGGTGATAGATCGGCCCGCTGTCCACCGCTACCGGCACCACCGGCAGGTTGAGCAGCTTGTACAGCGCAGCAAAGCCCGCCTGCATCGGCGGCTGCGCGCCATGCGGAACGCGCGTGCCTTCAGGGAAAATGCAGATCGGGCGGCCAGCGTCCACCGCCGGGCGAACTTGGCGCAGCATCTGACGGAGCGCGCTCGCCCCGGCATCTCGCGCCACCGCGATATTGCCCCACACGCGGCTGGCATGGCCGAAGCCGGGGATTTCCGAAAGTTCTGCCTTGGCGAACACCGCGGGAAATTCGAACAGCCACGGCATCGAAATAGCTTCGAAGAAGCTCTCGTGCTTGATCGCATAAAACGCTTGGCCGGTGGGGCGTTCGCCCGTGACGCGGATGGTGATCCCGAGCAGATTTTCGCAGCACCAGATGTGCCATTTGGACCACGTATCGCAGAACTTGCGGATATACGGCGGCGAGACATAGGCCGCGATCACCGCCCCAAGCACGAACCATACAGAGCCGAGGTAAAACGCCAGATAGAAGGCGATATTGCGCAGATAAATCATGCCAGCGCCTGTAGCAGCCACGCAGCGATAAACTTGTGATATTCGAGGAACAGCGTCCACAGGCTCACGTCCGAACGCACCGCATCGCGCAGGATGGTGGTGCCGTCGGGCAGTTGGCTGGCGAGTTCCAGCGCGGCGCGGCGCATGTGCCAGTCTGCCGTGACCAACCGCAGCGAGCGGAAGCCGCGCGCTTCCATCCATTGCGCCGTCTCGCGCGCATTGCCGCGAGTATCGAGCGCCGAAAACCCCAGCGTGATGCAGCATTCCATCAGGCGTTCGGGTACGTTGAATTGCGCGACAAATTCCCCCGGTTTGACTTGGGGATCGACTCCCGTGACCAGCATCTCGCGCGCGGCCCCAGCATCCAGCATGGCCAACCCGCGCTGAATCCGCCCGCCGCTGCCGGTGGGGACTACGATGGCGTCGGCGCGCGTATCATCCGCCGGTCGCGGTAGCGCGGCAGCGAAGGCGATAAAGCCCAGCGCCCAAACCATCAGCAGCAGTGCAAGTAGCCGTCGGATCATAAAATCCGCCTTAGCGCAAAAAGCACCGTGAGCCGCGCGGTTAACATCGCCAGCAGCAGCGCAGTCAGCGGCACCGCGCCGATGATCAACCAATCGGCCATTGCCAACCCTCCGCCAGCGACCAGGCCCGAGCCCAGCGCAGCGAATTGCCGCCCCAGCAGCAGGATCGCGGTGAGGCCGAGCATCAGCCCGGCCACCCCGCCAGTCGCGGCGTCAATCGCGATGGAGCGCTGGAAAATATTGGCAATCTGCCCATCGGTCGCGCCCAAGTGATGGATGACCTCGATCGTGTCGCGATTGCTGCCCAGCGCACTGCGCGCCGCCAGCCAAACCGCCGCCGTAGTTATCGCAGCCAACAGCACTACCAGTCCGATGGCGAGCAATTGCATCGAACGCAGCGCATCGAACACCGGGGCCAGCCAATTGGCCTGCGCCTCGATCCGCGCTTGCGGGGCCACGCGCGCCAGTTCGGCCCGCAAGCTGCGCAGGCGGGCGGCAGTAATGGCGCCGGTCAATTGCACGTCGATCAGCGACGGGGTGACGAGTGCATCTTCCTCGTCCGCCTGTTCGCCCAGCCATGGTTCGAGCAGTTGCGCCAGTTCTGCATCGGGCACGCGGGCGACATCGGCAACATCGTTGCGTTCGGCCAGAAACCGCAGCGCCGCTTCAACCTGACGCTCGCGCGCGGCGGGGGCGCCTTCAATCACCTGCACCGTCAGCCCGCCGGAAATCTCCGCCCGTGCCGACGAGGCCACGTTGCTCAGCGCCAAGCCCGCCGCCATCGCCATGACCGTCAGCGCCACCATGATTGCGATCACCCACGGCATCGGCCCGGCCAGCCGCGTTTGCGGGAGCATGCGCGCGGATTCGCCCGCCGACCGCATCCGCGCAAACAGCCTGCCGATCATGCCGGGTTGGCCTCACGCCGGGGCGGATAGCGCAATGCGCCGGTGGGATCGGACAACCGCCCCTTATCCAGCCGCATTATCAGCGAATCCGGCACTTTGCGCAGCAGGTGGACATCATGCGTGGCCACCACCACAGTGGTTCCCAGCCGGTTCAGCGCCTCGAACAACCGCAGCAGCTTCACTGCCATTTCCGGATCGACGTTGCCCGTAGGCTCGTCCGCCACCAGCACTTCAGGGCGCGCGATGACTGCGCGGGCGATGGCCACGCGTTGTTGCTCCCCGCCCGATAGCGTGGCCGGGCGCGCTTCCGCGCGGTGATCCAGGCCGACCCATTCGAGCATATCGGCCACCGGCTTGCGCACTTCGCGCTCGCTCATCCCCGAAACGCGCAGCGGCAGCGCCACGTTATCGAACGCGGACAGATGCGGCACCAGCCGGAAATCCTGGAACACCACCCCGATCCGCCGCCGGAAATCGGGCAGGCGCGCGCGGGGCAGGGTGATCACGTCATGTTCGAACATGCGGATCATCCCGCGCGATGGGCGCTGGGCGAGATATAACAGCCGGAGCATCGATGTTTTGCCCGCGCCGCTCGCACCGGTGAGGAAGTAAAAGCTGCCCGGATACAAGGTGAACGAAATATCGCTCAGCACCTCGCGATCGGTACCATAGCGCAGCCCGACATTGTCGAACTGGACGATTGAACTTTCACCCCCGCTCATCGCCGCTTGCTAGGGACTTGTTGAGCAATCGGGAAGGGCGTGTATCGCATCAAACAGCGATATAGTGACTGGTACTGGGGGAAAAGCCCGGCGTTTGTGGAAAAAGCCCTCTGAGCCTTGTTCGCGGCACTGCCTGCGGCTTGTTGTGCTTACGCCGAAGGCCTAGGAACTGTCCCGATAATGATCATTCAGTGCCCTGCTTGCTCCACGCGCTATGTCGTGCCAGACTCCGCCATCGGGGTGGAGGGGCGCACGGTCCGCTGCGCCAAATGCCGCCATAGCTGGTACCAGGATTCGGCCGAGCCGGTATTGGTCGACGAGCCCGACGCAAAAATCGACGCAGTCGCTGACGATGAGGCTGGCTATGGGCCGGACCCGGTATTCGCCCCCGAAAGCCCGCCGCCGCCAGCCTCGGTGGCCGCAGCGCGTTACGCAAAGTCCGAACCGTCGCAATTCGACGCCGCGCCGCCCTTCCGCCGCCGCGTAAACCCGCTCAAGATGTGGAGCTGGGCGGCGGGAATTTTCGCCGTGGTCGCCGCAGGCTTGATCCTCGCGGTATCGTTCTTCGGCCTGCCCGACTGGGTGCCCGTCAGCCGCCCGACCTTCGCTGCCGCCGAACCCGACCTGCAGCTCGATTTCCCGGCGGAACGGCAGGAGCGGCGGCAATTGCCCAACGGCAAGGAATTTTTCGCCGCCAGCGGCTCAATCACCAATATCGGCACTGCGGCCCGGCGGATGCCGACCATCCTGATCGTGTTACGCGATGCACGCGACCGGATCGTATTCAGCTGGGAAGTCCCCCCGCCGCAACGCAGCATCGCGCCGGGCGAGAGCGTGGTGATCGACGAAGCGGTGACGGATATCCCCCGCTCGGCCAAATTCGCCGAAATCGGCTGGAAACCGGAATAATAGCGCTGATTGCGGCAAAGCAGCGTAGCGCGCTTGCAGGTCCCAAATGCATTTGCTAGGGGCCCGCTCCTACCCGATGGGCCATTGGCCTTTCCTCGTGTCGATGTGCGGCCATGGCGGAATTGGTAGACGCGCAACGTTGAGGTCGTTGTGGGCGAAAGCCCGTGGAAGTTCGAGTCTTCTTGGCCGCACCAGGCAGTTTAAGTAGTTTTTATTTTTGAAAGCCGGCCCCAGAATAGCGGGGTTCACGGTGAACCCGGCTGCCAAGGTGCAGTCTCTCGCGTCTTTGCGGTGAAGGAATCTGGGGCGGCAATGCCTCGACTGTCTCTGACGTCGAAATTTCTGACTGCAGCGAGCTTTGCGTCCCCAGCGGCCGACCGCAGTCCGATACGATCGCGCATGTCATGTTGACCGGCCATTCAGATGTCATCAAACCGATTTGATGCTGTGAACGCGCAGCTTTGATCGATCTGGAGCAGCGCCATGGCGACCGTCGATAGCCGTCAACATCAGATGTTCCCGGTGCTCTCACCCGGCGAGGTCGAGAGCGCAAAACGCTTTGCCAGCGGGGCAGAATCCCGCTTCGAGCCCGGCGAAACCGTTTACGCGATCGGCGCGCAAGCGGCCCCATCCTGGCTCGTGCTGTCAGGCACGATCGAGGTCATGCGCCGCGACGGGCTCAGCAGCGAAGCGCCCGTGACCACCCATGGAGCCGGGCAATTCAGCGGCGAAGTGAATCAGCTATCTGGCCGAGCATCGATTGCCGCGGGCCGTGCCGGACCCGACGGTTGCACCGCGCTGCCCTTCGATGCCGCGCATTTACGGGCGCTGATGGTAGGATCGGTCGATGTCGGCGAAATCGTCATGCGCGCGCTGATCCTGCGCCGGGTCAGCCTGATCGAACACGGCGGGGCCGGGACTATCCTGATCGGTGAACCTGCCAGCGCCGATAGCGCGAGATTGCTGACATTTTTGACGAGGAGCGGAATACCGCACCTGTTCCTCGACGTCGGGAAGGACGAAGAAGGCCGCGCACTGGTCGAGCGTACCGGAGTTCGTCCAGACGAATTGCCGCTGGTGGTATGTCCCGCAGGACCGGTGCTCCGCCGCCCGAGTGATGCGGAACTGGCGGCCTGCCTCGGAATCATTCCTGCTATCGAGGCGGACAAATTGTACGATGTGGCCGTCGTCGGAGCAGGGCCGGCAGGCTTGGCAACGGCCGTTTACGCCGCCTCGGAGGGACTTTCGGTCCTCGTACTGGACGAGCACGCGATGGGCGGACAAGCTGGAGCATCGTCGCGGATCGAGAACTATCTTGGCTTCCCGACCGGCATTTCCGGGCAGGCGCTCGCCGGGCGCGCGTTCAATCAGGCGCTGAAGTTCGGTGCTGAAATTGCGGTTCCGGTCGCGGTCGAGAAGCTGTCCTGCAATGGCGGATCTCTTAGAATACACCTGTCGGGCGACCGGCGGGCAACGGCCCGCTCCGTAGTGATCGCCTCGGGTGCGCGTTACCGCCGTCCCGATCTACCCGGGCTTTCGGCTTTTGAGGGTACAGGCGTGTCATACTGGGTGTCCGCAATCGAGGCGCGACAGTGCATGGGTGAAGAAGTCGCGCTGGTCGGTGGCGGCAACTCGGCGGGACAGGCGATCGTGTTTCTTGCGCCGCAGGTCGAGTGGTTGCACGTGATTGTCCGGCGCCCGTTGGCCGATACCATGTCACGCTATCTGATCGACCGGATCGCTGCCTTGCCGAATGTCGAGATCCATGTCGGTGAGGAAATTTGCGGCGTGGAAGGCGATCAAGCCGGCGCACTCAGCGGCGTCACTATTTGCAAGCGCAGCGATGGCAGCACGCGCCGCCAACCGCTGCGCCATCTCTTCTTGTTTATCGGCGCGGACCCCAATGCCGAATGGGCGCAGGGATGCGTGGATACAGACAAGACGGGTTTCGTGATAACCGGCACCGGCGCGCTGCCGCTCGAAACCAGTCAGGCAGGTGTATTCGCGATCGGTGATGTCCGCTCGGGATCGACCAAGCGCGTTGCTGCTGCCGTTGGCGAAGGTGCCGCCGTCGTCGCCCAAATCCATGCCTATTTTGCCGAGCAAGCAGACTCCGCTCGCTCCGTGTCTACCGGATAACCCGATCAGCCGCCTAGCCATCGCGAAGGTGCAGTCTGAAGCGTTTCCGCAATGTAGCGAAACCCGCCCCCATGCATTATTTCGACCATCGAGCGCCGCAGGATTCGTGCTTCTGCCACGTTCTGAGCTTGGCGCGGTCGCCTGTCAGACGGCGTCATCGTTAGGCCGGTCGTGCGCTGCGCCTCGCCATTGCTGCGAGCGATATAAACGCGAGAAGGATCAAGGTTCCGCCATAAGTATACGTGGTGTGGATCAGGCCTAACCGGGGCGCTGCCAACCCTGCTGCAATGGCGGGAATACCAAAGGCCAAGTATGCTTCGACGAAGTACACTGCAAGCAGGGCGGCGCGCTCGTCGGGCTGTGCCAACGGGAGCAATGTCCGCAGCATACCTGAGAAGCCGATGCCGAAGCCGGTTCCAGAGACGATAGCGCCGAAGAACAGCAGAGTAGCGGACTCGGAAGCAACACCAGACAGGATCACCGCGACCCCCATCGGCAGGATGGCTGACCCGGCTCTCAGTGCCAAATCAGCAGTCCGGTTGCGTACGGCGTAAATCGCGAGCGCCGCGGCAAAGGGCAAGGCGGAGACCACTGCTGTCCCGACCAAAGGGTCATTGAGGTGCAAAGCTTCACGCACCATCGAAGGGCCGAGCGATAAGACGAAGCCGCCAAGCCCCCAAATCGCGATGTTGACCGGAGTTATCCGGATCAGGGTGCTCAGGGCCGCTGGAGGTACGTGGATACGGGGCCGGAGCGATGCCAGTGCACCGCTGCGCCGCGGTGCTGTCTCGGGCAGGGCGAACAAGGCGGCCGCCTGCGTACTCGTGATGGCGAGCAGGGCTCCGAAAAGAACGTGAGCAGGTGCCGCCGAATAGCTGATCGCAAACCCCGCGCTTAATGCTCCGAGGCCCAGTCCCAACATCGGTGTGACGCTGTTGAGCAGCGGTCCATTAACGCGGTCCGAATCCAGCAGCATTGCACTCACGGTGGTCATGGCGGCACCTACCGCGATCCACTGAATGGCGCGGGCCGCAATCAGGGCAGCGCCGGAATCAGCCGTGAAGAAGATGGCCATCGCGCCGGCGTTGGTCGCGAGCGCCCCCAAGAGAACCGGTTTGCGCCCGAGATAGTCCGAAAGCGATCCGAAGATCAGCAGCGATCCGAGTAGTGTGAAGGCGTAAACCGCGAAGATAAGGGTGAGCACGGGGGTCGAGAGGCCGAACTGCTCCTGATACAGCCGGTAGAGCGGAGTCGGGACTGCGCTGGAAGCGAGCAACGTTGCCAATACCAGCGCCGCATAGAAGCGGAGGGTCGGGAGAGCTGGTGAAGGATGCATGGCAATTATTCTCTTGAATAAGCCCGTGCCGGGTCACCAGGCTTGCATATGATAGAGGTCATATATATGATGCTTATCATATGTCGAGCCGGATTTTCGTTGGAGCCAATCCGGAGTCGCCTGCCTTTTGGGAGAGCAACCTATGGAGAGTTTGACCCAGAAAGATCGGACCAGAGCGCGCATCCTCGATGAGGCGGCGAAAGCAATGCGCGAACACGGTGTTGATGGTGTCGGGGTCGCAGCCTTGATGAAGAAGGCGGGCCTGACCCACGGCGGCTTTTACGCTCACTTTGCAAGCCGCGATGATCTGGTAGCGCACTCCGTGGACCGCATGTTCCAGGACAGCAGTAGGCTCCTGGACCGCCACCTGATCGATGGAGAAGCGGCAGTGCGCATTGCTTCCTTGATCGATGCTTATCTTTCAGTCGCGGCACTGCGTAGTCTCGACAGCGGCTGCCCGTTGCCAGACCTCAGCGGCGAAGCACGGCGGATGCCCGATGCAGCGCGCCGCCGCTTTGCCGAAGGTGTCGAAACATTCCTTGGAGCCTTGGAGCGGGTCTTGACCGAACTTGGCCGCCCTGAACCACGCGCCTTGGCTGCTTCTGTCCTATCGGAACTAGTGGGCACCATGGTGTTGGCGCGAACTCTAGACGATGAGAAAGCGAAGAGAGTGCTTGATAGCGCTCGCACAACAATGAAGTGCAGGCTCGATCTGGAGGACCAAGCTTAAGATCCGACCAGAAAACGTGTTTTGAACCCGAGCGCTTACACAGGTCGAGTCTTCTTCAGCTGGTTGATGAGATTACGCCCGCGATGGAGCGTCGCTCGCTGCTATCGCCGGAATTCGTCGCAGTTAGGCAAACTGCACAGTAACATGATGATAATAAAAGATAATTCCGTGACGTCTCACTTGCTGTTAATTGCGCAACAACGTAAGAATTTCTCAAGAGCACCAGACAGTCTAAGTAGTTGTTATAGAACGAATTTTTCCTAGATCCTCCCGAAAATCGGGGCGGTTCTGCGGGGGGGTGTGGCGCATCCGCTGTTCGGGTGCAGTCAGCTTAGTCTCAGCATAGGTGGCGATTTTGACACGGTGCTCCTTGCCGTCTCCAGTCGCAAAGATTCAGACTGCAGTCTGCAATGTCGTGGCTGCACGCGGACTGAATTTAACTGGGGCTAATTGGACTTCGTGCTCTGATAGCTTACGCGAAACTTGAAGAATTTAGCCGCTGCTGCGATCTCGCGACGTTGACTGCTTTTGAGCGTCATTCGCTTGCATTCAAGTCTATCTCACGTTGTGTCATTGCTGCTGCTTCTTGGCATGACGCTTTTCCAGCTACCGAGAATGCGTTCTGGCTCGCCGAACGCAGAACGATCCGGTTTCGGCTTTCAGGTTGCCGTGTTCAATTGGTAAAGCAGATCCGATTGATCAGCATTTCAAAAAGGTCGACGCCGCTGTTACGTCGGCGTGAAATCATCTCAAATGTGATAAGCCAAGCGTGCCATTCTCGTTTTCGGTGAAGCAAGGCTGAGGTATCAAGTTGATATATAATCGATAAATTATGGAGGTCGCTTATTACGTAACGTTACAGCACCGGATTTTACCGTACATAACCTGTTGGCATCCTGCTCACTCCCTAACGACCCGATCCAGCGAGGGCGGCCGCAACCAATTGCGGCGGACAACAGGGGTCTACCAGGATGCGGTCTTATTTTCGGTATTTGCTAAGTGGCGTCGGTTTCACTGGCGCGATGATGGCTGGGGCAGCTCATGGTCAGTCGTCGCCGTCCGTTCGGCCAACATCTGCGGCGGAAGCCGCAGCCGAAAATCATCAGCAGCGCAATGACAACCAAATCGTCGTCACGGGCACGCTCGACACCCTGCAACTCGGCAAAGAGAGCGAAGGCGGAAGCCGTCTCAACCTAACTCCGCTGGAGACACCGGCCAGCATCGAAATTCTTGATGGCGATGCGATCCGCCAGCGCGGCGACCTGACGATCCAGGACGCCGCTGCCCGCGCAACGGGCATCGTCAACACTTCCGGAGTGTTTGGATACGGCCTGTCATCGCGCGGGTTTTCGGGTCAAAACTCGGTCATGCAGTTGTATGACGGCATGCGGATGTACAACAATACGCTGACCTTTCCGGCCGATCCATGGATGGCGGAAGCGGTCGAAGTGCTTCGCGGACCTGCATCTGTACTTTATGGGGAGGGCGCTATCGGCGGGGCAATAAATGTCGTGCGCAAACGGCCATCCCAAGAATTTAGTCACGCCATGCGGGCAGGTATCGGGTCATTCGGTTTTTACAACATTGCCGCAGGAAGGGGTGGGCCAATCTCTGAGCAGCTCGGCTACCGTGTGGATGCTAGCTACCGGCGTTCGGACGGGTGGATGGCGCGCGGCGAATCCAATGCGTTGGCACTATCCGGCGCTCTGCAATTTCAACCGACTGACGAACTGACGCTGAGCATGTCGCATGATTTCAGCCGCCAGGAACCGCGCACATGGTTTGGCGTGCCTCTGATCAACAATCAGCTCGACACCTCAATCCGCAAAAACAACTACAACGTGACAGACGCGCGGTTACGGTTCCGGGATAACTGGAGCCAGTTCAAAATTGCGTGGGACGGCGGTGACGGCCTCGCGCTGGAAAGCTCGTTCTACCACCTGTCCGCAAACAAATATTGGCGCAATTCCGAACGGGCGGCGTTCGTCCCTGCTTCTGGCAGCAACCCGGCTGCGATCCAGCAATCAAGTTTCCTCGAACTCTACCACGTTCAGAGGCAGACGGGGAACCGCACCACTGCGACCTTCAGCCGTGATTTGGGCAACGGAATGGAAGGCGGACTGGTGCTCGGCGGCGATGTTAATCGCATTAGCTATAACAATATCAGCAACTCGGGAAACAACGCCACCAGGCTGGTCGATATCGACAATCCTATCGTCGGCGAGTTCATCCGTCAGACGGGCAATGCGGCCCTGCGATCGCGCTATACCAATATGATCGATCAGTTTTCTGTCTTCAGCGAAGGCAGACTGGCGTTCGACGATATGGTCTCGTTCGTCGGCGGCGTTCGGTATGACCGGCCGCAGATCACCAAGGACGATCATATCAATCCAGCTAACAATTTCACGTCTACCCCCGATGCAGTGACCTGGCGCATCGGCACCGTCTTTAATCCGGTCCATGACATGGCGCTTTATGCATCTTATGCCACCGCCGCCGATCCGGTGGGTGCACTGGTCTCCACCAGCATCGCGCAAAGCGGGTTCGATCTATCGACAGGCGACCAGTGGGAAGCCGGGGTGAAGCATATCTTCTGGGGCGGCAAAGCACAGTGGACGCTGGCCGCGTACAAAATCACCAAGCGCAACCTGCTGACTTCCGATCCGTTGATCCCAAGCTTGCAGGTGCAGGTTGGCCAACAATCGTCACAAGGCGTGGAAGCATCGCTGTTCATCGAGCCGATGCCGGGGTTCAGCATCAATCTCAACGGCGCGCTGCTTGATGCACAATATGATGATTTTGCCGAATCCGTCGGCGGTGTTCGCTTTCAACGCGCAGGCAACCGGCCGTCGAATGTCGCCACCAAATCCGCAAATCTGTTCCTAAGCTGGCAGTTCCTGCCCGACTGGGCCGTCGACGGCGGGGTCAGCTATGTCGGTGATCGCTTTCAGGATGCCGCAAATGCTGTCCGCTTGCCGTCCTATACCCTGACGGATCTCGGACTTCGCTGGAACATTGCCGATGGATTGAGCGCCAGCGTCAGGGGTCGCAATCTGTTCGATACGATTTACCCGCGCTCCACTTATGGGACCGCATGGGTTCTGGGCGATCCCCGAACTGTCGAATTGACTATCAATGCAGCTTTCTAAAGCAAGGTCGTGGAAAGCGACGAAGCGGTGGATGTATTTCATTCATCGCTGGACCGGGATTGCGCTGTGCGTGCTGTTCGCCGTGTGGTTTTTTTCCGGCGTCGTGATGATGTACGTCCCGTTCCCTTCCTTCCGGGCGGAGGAGCGCGT
>Ga0247817_10000898_pt1 | contig 15783 bp, 10 predicted proteins | sample UWRJL212509R1_FD_178010 | JGI IMG/M metagenome (GOLD analysis project Ga0247817, IMG submission 178010) | Plant litter microbial communities from Arlington Agricultural Research Station in Wisconsin, United States - UWRJ-L212-509R-1 | ecosystem: Environmental > Terrestrial > Plant litter >... | reverse complement strand
ATAATCGGCCTTGCCAGAGTATATTTCAATAGAAGACGGCGATTGATTGCGTAACAACAACGGTGTTTTATCTGATGCCGGATCTGGCTGACCGTTTGGCAAAAAGTAATAAGTATTATAACCAGCAACAGAGTTATTATTGAATTTTGAATAATCAAGGTCTACGGCTAATTCCTGCCCAAGGCTATCTATTTTATATCGGTCGTTAGCATTAAAAGCAAGGTTTTTATACCGGTTGTCAACATTTGATGCCGTATTTAAATAAGATAGAAGTGTGCGCGATGGTGAGCTGATATCTGTACGATTATCAATCAAATCGCGACCGCCATTGGTATAGCCGCTTGCTACAAACCCTACAGTGTTTTTACTGCTCGTTTCCAGATCGGCACCTATGTTAAAGTTGTTGTAGTAACTGGTGGTTGTCATCTTACTTAACTGATCAAAATACGGCGTGGTACTATTGGCAATCACCCGGTTTATTGATATTTCCCTGTAGCGATAATTATCACCCCTGCTTATTGTGGCAAAAATGTTTAGCGGCCCATCTTTGTGATTGATATTAAGACTGGTGGCATCGCGATTACCTTTACTACGTGATACACCTGCGCTCAGGCTGCCGTTAGTGCCTTTCTGTTTGTTCTTTTTTAGTTTGATGTTGATGATACCCGAGTTACCTGCCGCATCATATTTTGCAGAAGGATTGGTTATTATCTCAATAGTCGCGATGGTATTGCCATCTGTAGAGCGTAACAAGGTAGCCAACTGTGTTGCCGAAAGATACGTAAGCTTATCATTTATCATTACTGTAACCCCCTGCTTACCACGCAGGCTAATGTTATCGTCTTTATCAACGGTAACTCCGGGGGCACGTTCCAATATTTCCATAGCTGTATTGCCTGCCGCAAGTATGCTGTTCTCCACATTCATTACGGTGCGGTCAACCTTGCGCTCTATTAAAGGCTTTGCAGCGGTGATATTAACAGCATTAAGACTTCGTGCGGCTTCTGTCATGGATATAACCGGTACGCTTACAGTTGTCAAACCATCAGCCGTAAATGCTTTACTTAAACCGTTTGTATAACCAACAGAGCTGGTTTTTACCAGGTAACTGCCTTTGGCTACATTATCAAAAATGTAAGCGCCTTTATCATCGCTTAAAGTACCTTTTACAACTACCGAGTCTGTTGAGCGCAGCAAGCTAACGGTAGCAAATTCTACCGGCTTAGCGGCGGCGTCTTTAACCGTGCCCGTTATTTTAGATGTTTGGGCCTGCGCTAAACCCGTGCACATAAAAAGCAGCGCTATTATATAAATCGAAGTAAAAAAATGTTTCATATCCCTGTGTTTTGGCAAAAAAATTCCCCTAAAAGAAATTGACTTTCTTTTTTAAGTATTGTTAATGTTTTATGTTGATTAAACCGTCCGGACGATCCGGCGCTGGTTGTTTGTTATTGCTGCGCCTTAGGCGCATTTTACATTAAGATGCAAAAACCGGGGGGTAGGTTACAAACAATTTTATTTTTTATTGTCCTCGAAACAGGTTGCCTTTGTTAAGGGCCGGGAAGAGAGGCAATATTACATCCTTAAATACCGAGAAGTTAGCGTGTTGAGCTGAACTCAAATTTTTAACAACTTTAAACGCATCGCCGCTTAATTTTGCAGATGGCAGTGTAGCCCGGTAAAAGGTTAATATAAGCCCGCTGAGTAACAGCAGGCTTATATATTTTAAATATGCGTTAAACATTTTCACGTTTATTTTACACGGTTAAGGGTATCAGTTTTTATAACAAGGGTATCTACTTTACATTCCAGGCCGTTAGCGGTCATTTTAAACGCGGCCCAGTTTTGATCGTCTTTCTTATTGTCCTCTTTACATCGATACAGGTCAACACCGTATACGTACCGGTTTATCTCGTCATCAATAACAACTACTGCGTTCAATGGAACTTTCAATACAAGATGTATTTCCTGATCATGCCATGATGTTCCGCTTATCCGCTCCAGTTTTCTATCAAACTTTAATATTGAGTCTTGCTGAGTAAATTGGTAGCGTGTTCCGCGGGCGTTATACAAAGCATTTTGGTAACTGTTGCCTTTGGCGCGGTAGGTTTGTACCAATACAGGTGAGGCAACGTCGCTTTTTTCTATGGTTATGTCCATGTTCTGCGGCTCGTTCATCTCAAAGTCTTCATCGTCAATATTAATGGTACCTTTAAAGCCCGGCTTAATATCTAAACGGGCACTGTCTTCACCGGTAAGGTATTTAATGTCGTTTAGTTTTAAGTAGTAGGTGTTGTTGGATGAGTTAAGCAATGGCGCGGTTTGCGTAAAGCTTGCCACCGAACGAAAGCCCTTTGCCACTTTGGTGCCGTAATACATGCCCGTGCCAAGTGCAAAAAGCCAGACAGTTAACATCACCATTGCAGACGAACGGGTGATGGACTCTGTATTGAAAATAGCCTTTAATATAAGCAGTATAATGGCCAGCACCGGTATAAACAACGCGCCGAAGATTGATACACTTATCCAGCCGAAGTATTCGTTATCAACAATGCTGAACGGAAACATCCCATCAGGGGCGGTGTTCCAAAACAGTATCATTGCCAGGATCACTATCATGGTGATAGCCAGTAAAAAACAGTCTATCAAAATAAATATGGCGAATATTTTTACCAGCAGTTTACCGGTAGTTCCGAAAAATCGCCCGGTGTGATAAAATAACTCGCTTATAAAATCGCGCAGCCTGTATAAAAATGGCTTTGCTTCGCCCTTAAGGCTTTCCATACGGTCTTTTACGGCACTCATCTCCTCTTCCAGGTTGTCTTTAAAGCCTTGTAGCGTTAGCTTTTGCCCTTTCATGGCCATACGGTCTGCACGTGACTGGGCTTTAGGGATAACTATCCAGAGTATTATATATAGCACAAAGCCGGTACCTGCAAAAGCCATCAATAGCGCGAATACCAGGCGCATCCAAACCGGCGATAGGTTAAAGTAATTGCCCAGGCCGGCGCATACGCCACCAACCAGGTGGTCGTCCGGATCGCGAAACAAGGCGCGTGTGCCGCCAATGTGCTCAAAAGGGTTAATGTGTGGGTTGGGTATAGCGTCTTCATCGGCGTGCTCAAAATCTTCAACTGTACCCATCTGGTTTACAACAGCTTTTACATCGGCCTCAACAATAACCTGTCTGTTTTCGCGGCTAAGCATTTCAGAAAACATTTCTGCAATGCGGTTCTCAATATCTGTAGTGATCTCCAGGCTGTCGGCCGAGTTCAAAAAGTGGCGCTTAACATCTGTAATGTAGCTTTTAAGCACCTCGTAGGCATCCTCTTCAATGTGAAAAACAATGCCGTTTATATTAATTATGATAGTTTTATTCATGATGCAATTTTTCAGGGGAGGGTTAATTATTTTTTCCAATAGCGGTATGTACGGCAAAAACCAGTTCGTGCCAGGTGGTGTCTAACTGTTCAAGCACTTTTCGGCCCTCGTCAGAGAGCGCGTAATACTTTCGCGGCGGGCCCGATGTTGACTCAACCCAGTTATAATTTAGCAACCCGTTGTTTTTAAGGCGCGTTAATAATGGATATAATGTGCCTTCAACTACAAGCAGCTGGGCTTTCTTTAGTTCGGCAATTATATCAGAGGCGTAAGTTTCATCGCGGGCGATGATGGAGAGTATACAATATTCAAGTATACCCTTACGCATTTGTGTTTGTGTGTTCTCTGCAATCATGATACAAAGATATATGTTTAAAAATGTATTATGCAATACATAGTACTAAATAAATTAAATTATTTTTATTTATGCATATCTCTGTGAATTTTTTTTATTGTTTTTATTAAATTATTTGCGAATTCAATAATGTAACACTACTTTTATGATTAATTAACTATTAACTGATCTTATTATTTAACACATGAAAAAACTTCTACTAGTAAGTTTGTGTGTGCTGGTGTTATGCGTAACACAAGCATTCTCACAAAACCGTACTATTACTGGTACGGTTACAGCCAAAGATGATGGCCTACCCATCCCGGGAGTAACAGTAAAAATTAAAGGAACTGACACAGGTGTGCCTACCGACGCAAGCGGAAAGTTCACTATTTCTGCACCAAACAACGCGGTGCTTAGTTTCTCTTTTGTTGCGTTTGTAACACAAGACGTTGCTGTTGGCGACAAAAGCGTAATTAACGTTTCGCTGGCTGCCGATAACAAACTGCTAAGCGAGGTGGTTGTAACATCTTTGGGTGTAACAAGCGAGAAAAGAACGCTGGGTTACGCGCAAACCACTGTTAAGAACACCACTATCAACGCCTCTTCGCCAATTGGTTTATTAGGCGGTTTGCAAGGTAAAATTGCTGGTGTGTCTATCTCAAACGTATCTGGTTCACCAGGTGGTACTACCAAAGTAATACTAAGAGGTTACTCTTCTCTTTCAGGTGGCAACCAACCGCTGTACGTTATTGACGGTGTGCCGTTCAATAACTCACGCCTTGGATCAGACAACAACTACGACTTTGGTAACGCCGCGAATGATATTGACCCTAACATGGTTGATAACATTTCAATCCTTAAAGGTTCTGCTGCAACAGCGCTTTACGGTTCGCGTGGTTCAAAAGGTGTTATCTTGGTTACTACCAGAAAAGGTAAAGCAGGCAAACCAACAGTTGAGTTTAACTCAGGTGTGTCTTTAACCAACGTAGCTATAACCTACAAACCGCAAAACACTTTCGGCCAGGGCTGGGGATGGGAGTTCATCCTATCAGAAAACGGTAGCTGGGGCCCTAAATTAGACGGTGTAACCAGAGCATGGGGTGCAACCGGCGCAGGTACAGGTGCTACTATCGGTAACAAACAACTGATAAAACCATTTTCTGCAATTAAAAATAACGTTGCTGATGCATTTGATACCGGCCTTGAGTTAAACAACAGTGTTAACATAAGCGGTGGTACTGATGCTTCTAAATACTTTATATCATACGGTAACGTATACAGTAATGGTGTTTTACCAGGTACGCCGGATCTTTACAGAAAAAACAACTTCTCAATCAGACAGTCTGTTACAGCTGGCAAGTTTTCTGTAGATGTATCATTAAACTACGCTAACAACAAACGTAACGTTGTACAAACCGGTCAGGGTACCAACAACTCTGATACGTTTTACGAAGCATTATTGCAGATCCCTACTGATATTCCTATCAGAGACTTAAGAAACTACAAAAACGAATTCTTCAACGTTGATAACTACTTTACACCATTTGCTCAAAACCCTTTCTATGCGTTAGCAGAGAACGGTGCAAGGCAAACAAGTAACCGTTTTTACGGCAACATCAACATGAACTATAAGTTTTTAGACTGGTTGACATTAAACTTCCAACAAAGTGCTGACGTATCAGGCGTTTATACAAAAACCTGGTTGGCTAAAACAAGACCTTCTGTAGGTAGCTGGAATGATGGTAAGAACGTAGAGTCTTCGCCACTTACACCAACTCCTGGTTTTGTTCAGGATGCAACAAACAACTTGTTTGAATATGATAGTAAATTACAGTTATTGGTTGACAAAAAACTATCAACTGATTTCCATTTGACAGGTTTAACCGGTATCAACTATAACGACAGAGGCTCAAACGGTTTGTCAACTCAAATTGAAGATCTGGCTATACCTGGTTTCTACCAAATCAATAACTCATTAAACAAACCAAGTAGCGCTCACGGCTACAGCCATAAAAAACAATTAGGTTTTTATGCGCAGGCTACCCTTGGATTTAAAAACTACCTGTTCTTAACAGTAGGTGGCCGTAACGACGTTTCGTCAACATTGGCACCGGGTAAAAACAGCTACTTCTATCCATCATCAAACCTTGCATTTGTTTTAACAGACGCGTTTGATATTAAGAGTGATATATTATCATTCGCTAAATTGCGTGCCAGCTACGGCGAAACCGGTAGCGACACCGATCCATACAACATTTACAATACACTTACTGCAACCAACATTCCACTTACATTTGGTAACCTGATATTCCCGTTGAATAACAACGGTAGCCCGGTTGCTGGTTACACTGTAAGCAACACTACATTTACTACAGGCTTAAAACCTGAGCGTGTAAAAGACTTAGAGTTTGGTGGTGAGTTCAGATTCTTGAATAACAGAATCGGCGTAGACTTTACCTATTACCATCGTATTACTCAAGACCAATTGCTTTCAGCTCCTATTTCTCCGGGAACAGGATACACCGCAACATTTGTTAACGCTGCAAAAAGCGAAAACAGAGGTATTGAGTTTGCTTTGAATGCTACTCCGGTTACAGGTGACTTTACCTGGGACTTTACTTACACGTTTAGCCGCGACAGAAGCAAGGTGTTAGCATTGGCTCCGGGGGTTGACCGTTTATTGTTAAACTCTGCTTATGATGCACAATTGGTTGCTTTAGTAGGCGAGCCATTAGGTGTTATACAAGCGCCAAAACCGCAGCTTGCTCCGGATGGCCGTATAATTGTTAACGCTGCTAACGGCAGACCAGTACAAAGCACAGATATACAAACTTACGGTAACATACAAGCTGATTTTAAAATGGGCTTTAATAACACCTTCCGTTACAAATCTGTAGCCTTAGGCTTTACACTTGATTACAGTAAAGGCGGTAAATTCTACTCTGGAACTGCGGATCTGTTGGGCTTTGTGGGTAATGACCCGATTACTACTTACAATGATCGTAACCCTTTCATCCTGCCTAACTCAGTTGTAGCTACTACTACCGGTGGTGTAACAACTTACTCAGAAAACACTACACCTATAGTTGGTGGAGCTATTCCAGACTTCTACTACCAAACCAATAACAAAGGTTATGTTTATCAAAACCTGATATTGGACAGAACGTACTTTAAACTACGGGAGGTAACATTGTCTTACACGCTTCCAAAACTTATCTCAAGCAAAGTTGGCGCATCAAGTGCAAAACTGTCATTATACGGCAGAAACTTGCTTACCTGGTTACCAGCATCTAACCAGATAGTAGATCCGGAAGTATCTAACTTAGGTTCAGACCTGGGAAGTGAGTTTGGTGAGTTCAGAACTTCGCCGCCATTAAGATATTATGGAGCTTCATTAAAGGTTACATTTTAATTTGACGAATCATGAAAAAACATATAATTAAAACAATTCTTGCAACGTCAGTGATCTGCTTCTCGGTAACGAGTTGTAAAAAGATAACTGATATAAATATAAGCCCCAACAACCCTCCGGTTGAGGTGGCTACCCCACAGGTATTGTTCCCGTCGGCTGTTCAATCTACTGCAGGCCGTATAGGCGGCGAGGTTGGTATAATAGGTAACATTTGGTCGCAGTTTACAACCCAGGCTCAGTTATCAAATCAATATAAGGATATTGATACTTATGGCATGACCAGGCAAGACCGTAATGCTAACTATAACAACTTATTTGCCGGTGCATTAACCGATTATAAATTGACCATAGAAAAAGCCAAAGCTGGCGGCCCTATACAGTACTACTTAATGGCTACTGTTATGAAAGCTTATACTTACCAGGTTTTGGTTGACCTTTATGACCAGGTGCCTTACACAGAAGCTTTACAAGGCCAGGCTAATTTGCAGCCTAAATTTGACAATGGTTATGACATTTACAAAGCGCTTTTAGCAGAGATTGATGCTGCTTTAGCTGCAACCGCTTCAAGTGGCGATCTTAGCCCTGCTGCAACTGCCGCTACCGACTTTGTTTTTAGTGGTGACATTGCTAAATGGCGTGCATTTGCTAATACTTTAAAGTTAAAAATGTATTTACGTATGGTAAACGCTAAACCAGCTGAAGCTGAAGCAGGCGTTAGAAAACTATATACAGACGGCGCGGTATTCCTTACCGGTGCTGCAGGTGTTTCTACTTACGTAAACGTGCCAGACCAAGGTAACCCAATGTATGAGTATAATATCAGAAGGTTAAACTCTGCTACTAACTTAAGGGCAAGTGTTACTTTCATGACTTGGTTGATATCAAACGGCGACACAAGAAAGGCTGCTTATTTTGGTACTGCTACCAACGCTATTCATCAAGGTGATTTTAACGCAACTAACGCTTCACAACCAACTTATGCAACAGCTGCAACATTGGTACAGAACGCAACAGATCCTGTTTTCTTCATCTCTGCAGCAGAGTCATACTTTATGCAAGCTGAAGCTAACTTAAGATATGGCGTTGGCCCGGCTGCATCAGTATCATACAACTTAGGTGTAAACGCAGCATTCGCGCAAGTAGGCGCAACACGCGGCGCTTTATATCCTTACCCGGCTGCCGGAACTTTTGATCAAAATCTTGAAGCTATCATCGTTCAAAAATGGGCTTCAATGCCAGGCTCTCATGCTATCGAGGCTTTCTTTGAGCAAGAGCGTACCGGTTATCCAAAAATAAGTCCAACAAACTCTAAGGATGTTGCAAACTATATACCTGGTCAGTGGTCATACTCAATAGGTGGTGTAACTGCTAACAAGGCATTCCCTAAAAGAATGGTATTCCCTGATTCAGAAAGAAGCAGAAACAAAAATACGCCAACCGAGGTGCCAATTACTACTCCGGTATGGTGGGGCAAATAACATTATTTAAATAAAAAGCATTATGAAAAAATTTATAAATTATTTAGCCATAGTAATGTTAAGCGTTGCGTTTGCTTCGTGCAAGAAGAACGACTTAAACTACCCTGATGGATACGTAGGTATATCTAAGATCACGCAGTATCCGGTTATTACCGTAACAGGCGCTACATACACATCTGTAGTAAAAGGATCTACTTATACAGATGCTGGCGCAAAGGCAGGTTCTCTTACAGTTACAAGTTCTGGTACTGTTAATACCGCTACTGTAGGCTTATATATCATTACTTACAAAGCTGTTAACTCTGACGGATTCCCCGGATCTGCTACAAGATATGTGGCAGTACTTCCATCGGCTGACCTTGGAATTGATATTTCAGGCAAGTATGATTATGCTGCGGGTGGCAAAACAGTTAACATGACCAAATTAGCGCCGGGTTTTTATTATGTTGAAGGATTATATTCTGCAGCAACAACAATACCTGCCTATTTAATATGTGTAAATGGCACTAATATCACTGTTCCTTCTCAGGCTACATCATTTGGTAATTTGAATGGTACTGCTACACTGGCCGGCTTAACTGCAGGCAGTACGCTGAACTATGTTATTAACTTGCCAGATCAGGGTATCGCGGGCTCGACTCGTAGATGGATTAGAAAATAATATTTAAGAAACTCAATATGAAAAAGATATTATACATAGCAATTGTCGCCTTGACAGCGTTTACCGTGTCATCGTGCAGAAAAGATCGAGTTATTGGCGGAACGGCAGTACAAAATCTGTCTGGACAATGGTGGGTTAAAACTGAAGGGTCTGACGGATCAAAATCAGGTTACTACGCGCTTAACACTTTCAACACAGCAGCTAACTTGCCAACTGAAATGTGGATAGATGACGGAAATAATTATTATGGCCTTCATGCTAAAATAGCTACTAATGCAGACGCACTTACGTTTTCTGCAAATGCAGCTACCGAACTTTATTTTAATGTAAAAGTTACTATAACAGACGGTAAAGTTTTATTAGGTGTAGGTAAAGGATCTGGCACACAAACCAAAACAGATTCAATCTACTTTAAAGCCACTTTTACAGGCGATCCTGTTGTTTACACCTACAAAGGTTACAAAAGAACAGGCTTTACAGCTGATGATCACTAATAGTTAATTATAACAGATCATAACTATCCGGAGCGATGCAAATTGCTCCGGATTTTTTTTGCCCTTTTATAAGTACAGAAGGCGGGCGGTTAAGGGGTCAACACTCAGGCGCGCTGCTTTGCCTAAAACCAGGGCACAATTATCCGGTAAATGCCCGGCCGGGAAATCAAAACAAACAGGGTAATTATACTCTTTTACAATTTGCATTACAATATCTGGCACGGTTTGCCCAAACGGAATATCGTTATCTTTTATACCGGTAAAGCCGCCAACAATTAAGCCGGCAAGGTTGTGCAGTTTTTTAGCCCGTTTAAGGGTGTATAACATCCGGTCAATACTGTACAAGTACTCGCCCACATCTTCAATAAAAAGAAGCTTCCCACTATAATCAACATCTGATACCGAGCCTAGGGCAGCTATCAGCAAACTCAAATTACCACCGGTTAATACGCTCGTGGCCTCTCCGTTTCGGCCGGGGGTATTTGCCTTAAAATCATATATTAATTCCTCGCCAAATAGCGCTTTTCGCAACGTTTCTAATGATCTTGCCGATGCATCGGGAATATTAATAGGCATTTGCCCGTGTATGGTTTGCAGATTATAGTTGTTAAGCAGGTGCGAATGCAGTAGTGTAATGTCGCTAAAGCCCACCAGCCATTTTGGGTTTTGCTGTAATCGGCTAAAATCAACCTTGTCTATCATGCGTACAGTGCCATAGCCGCCACGTGCAGCTATAATAGCCTTAATGCTGTCATCGTCAATAAAACGCTGCATGTCGGCAGCCCGCATGTCATCATCGCCGGCAAACTGATGATATGATGCGTTAACCGTATCGCCCAAAACCACCTCCAGGCCCCAGCTTTGCATTAGTTTTACGGCATCCGTCATTGGAGCAGGCAGCTTTTTAGCCGGGCAGGTAATGGCTATTTTATCGCCCTTTTTTAAGTAGGGTGGTTGTATGGCGGCATTGCCTGTGTTGTGCATTTTCAATATTAGTAAAACTTTAGCATTAAATTGAATACCACAGCAGGAATGCGTCGCGAGACAGAAAAGAGTATTTTTGCAGTGTGCCTGTTATTCAATTAGTTAATACCAATTTACAGCTAATTTTCCTGACGTATAAGTAGTCTCACTTTGTCCCACGTAAGAACTGCAAACTGCTATTCGTCAGCTAATTGCTTCAAAATATGTCCCGCCCTGTCTCATTTTGTCTCTCTCTCGCGCGGGACAACCACCGGTGTGCCTGCAAACACAGTTGTCGCCATTGCGGGTGATAGTTTGGAGTAGCGTTTGGAGGTAAAATAGTTATCTTTGCTGGCTATGTCGCTACTTGATAATTTTAAACGCTACACCATAACATCTGCGCTGCCTTATGCCAACGGACCGCTACACATCGGTCATTTAGCGGGCGCATATTTACCTGCTGATATATTTGTGCGCTTTCTGAGGCTTAAGAAGAAAGACGTTGTATACATCTGCGGATCTGACGAACACGGAGCTGCTATCACCATAAAAGCAAAAAAAGAAGGCACAACTCCACAGGCCATTATTGATAAGTACCACGAACAGATAAAGAAAAGTTTTGAAGACTTTGGGATAGGCTTTGATATTTATCATCGCACCTCGTCACCCATACATCATGACCTGTCGCAGGAGTTCTTTCTGAATCTGTACGAGAAGGGCGAGTTTGTTGAGCAATATTCAGAGCAGTACTTTGATGAAGATTTTCAGCAGTTTTTAGCAGACAGGTACATCATCGGCACCTGCCCTAACTGCCATAATGATAATGCCTATGGCGACCAATGCGAGCGCTGTGGCACATCGCTTAACCCAACTGACCTTATTAACCCTATATCTACTTTAAGCGGCAAGCCACCCATTTTAAAGGCAACCAAGCATTGGTACCTGCCTTTAGATAAGTACCAACCCTGGTTGGAGCAGTGGATAGACCAAAAAGAGGGGGAGTGGAAGGTGAATGTTTTCGGGCAGTGCAAATCCTGGCTAAAATCTGGCCTGCAACCCCGCTCCATGACCCGCGATTTGGATTGGGGCATTGATGTGCCGTTAGAGGAAGCCAAAGGCAAAAAGCTTTACGTTTGGATGGATGCGCCGATAGGTTATATCTCTGCCACCAAGCAATGGGCTGCCGATAAGGGCAAAGACTGGCAACTCTACTGGAAAACGCAGGCTAACGAAGCGGATGATACCTGCCTGATCCATTTTATTGGTAAGGATAACATTGTTTTTCATTGTATCATCTTCCCATCTATACTGCACGCCCACGGCGAGTACGTGTTGCCGCAGAATGTACCGGCTAATGAGTTTTTGAATTTGGAAGGTGATAAGCTTTCAACCTCGCGCAACCACGCGGTGTGGCTGCATGAGTATCTGGAAGAGTTTCCGGGTAAGCAGGATGAGCTGCGCTACGTGTTAACCTCCATACTCCCCGAAACCAGCGACAGCGAATTTACATGGAAAGATTACCAGGCCCGCGTTAATAACGAGCTGGTAGCCATACTAGGCAACTTTGTAAACCGGGTAATGATACTGATGCACAAGTTTTACGACGGCAAGGTTGAGGGCGATATTAAGCTTACAGATGGCTATCTGAAAGATGAGATAGGCATATTTTATGATGCTATTGACAGCAGTCTGCAGAGCTACCGCTTTAGGCAGGGGTTACAGTCGGTTATGGATATAGCTCGTTTAGGCAATAAATATCTGACAGATAAGGAGCCTTGGAAAACTATCAAAACCAACCCCGATGATGCCCGCGACGCGCTGCACAACTGTTTGTTTATAATTGGGCATTTGGCAACCTGTCTGCAGACATTTTTGCCTGCAACCGCCAAAAAGATCTTTGGTATGCTGAACCTGCCGCAGCAATACAATTTTGATGAAGAATTGGTGTTTGCTAACGGCCACCAGCTTAACGCGGCAGCGTTGTTGTTTGAAAAAGTAGAGGATGATGTGATTGACAAACAAATAGAAAAGCTGAACAACAAAAAGCAGGCAGCTACTGTAGTGGTAGAAGTACCCGTAACACCGGCAAAGGAAAACATTAACTACGAGAGCTTTGCCACTATGGATATCCGTACCGGCACTATACTTACTGCCGAAAAGGTGGCTAAAACCAAAAAGTTGTTGAAGTTGACCATAGACACCGGTATAGATCAACGCACCGTTGTATCAGGCATTGCAGAGTATTATGAGCCGGAAAATATTATTGGCCAAAAGGTAAGCATATTGGTAAACCTGGAGCCGCGCGATATAAAAGGCATAACCTCGCAAGGTATGATACTGATGGCCGAAAACGCCGAAGGCAAACTAAGCTTTGTTGCGCCTGTTGATGATTTCAACAATGGATCGGTGATTAGGTAATGTGCAGGTGTTCGGATGTGTAAATGAGGGTTGACTAAGCCAACGATTATTTGCACATTTGCTGAAATTTGATACAGAAAGCGATAAGGAATAAATCCGAAATCGTAAATCTCAAATCCGAATCAAAATGGTCCCGTAGTTCAACGGATAGAATAGGAGTTTCCTAAACTCTAGATATGGGTTCGATTCCCGTCGGGACCACAAAAAACGCCCTTTCTGATAAAGAAAGGGCGTTTTTTGATCATTTGGCAATAATATATATATAACCTTGATTAGCGGGTTATTGAGTAACCTGACTTACATCAAAATCGTCACCAGTAAAAGTATAGCTGTTTGAAAAATCTTTACCGCTTGCAGATCGATACTTGATCTCGAGTTTTAACCCAACAATTGCCTTTAAAAACTTTACAATATATCTCCCTGTAACATGCGGGTTATATAGTTTCAAAGCATCGTAGCTTTGCCCGGGACCGAGTGATGTTCCTGGCTTTTTTGTGTTCTCAACTAAAGGATAGCTAACCCACGTCACATAATAATTTTCCAGACCTAATATTTTAACAACGCTACTCCAAAAATCATGCTTTTTCTGTGTAGTAGTAATTATTACACCTTTGTAATAAGCAGTTATACTCCTTAAATAGGCCGGGCCACTTCCGCTATTTGCGATGTAAATTCCAATATCCGGGTTTTTGTTATCATATATTGCGTGGAGGTTAAATTCTATATTGGGGCGCAAGGCTATCGCAAGCGTTTCAGATATTTTATAAAGCTCGGCTTGTTTCTTTATAACTTGTTTATTTAAGCTATCATTCTGCTTTTTTGTTTTTTGCGTTTCTTTTTGTTTTTCTACTAATGCAATTCTTGCCGAATCGTATTGCGCATAAGCCTTTTTAGCTTCGTTTACTAAAGCAGCGTTATCAATTAATAAAGCTTTTTTGGCGATTTGTAATTTTATACTATCTTTTCTCAATCCCTTTTTACTTTCAGCCAGTTTTTCTGTTTCGTATCTTAAAACATCTCTTTTGTTAGTAAGGCTTTCTATCTTAGTATTGAAAAAACCAGTAACCCATAAAATAAAAATACTTGATAGAGCGCCTACTAATGGCACAAAAAAAGTTGGTTTTTTATACCAGACTTTCTCCAGCTCTGATATTTCAAGCTGAAGTTTACGCTCTTCAAGTGCACGTTTACTATCTTCGGCTACATCGCTTGATGCTATTTCTGAACTATTTTTATTATTAGACATTGTAACAAGTAAGGTAAAACACTAAAATACAAAGAAAAGGTAGTTAAAAGTCCTCTAGACAGCATTTAACAAGGCTTTATCTCGTTTATTTTTCCCCCCTTCCGGGTGCTGGCAGTTGTTGTGTTTTACGACCAACAACTGAAGCGCAGGAGTTAACAAATAGAAAAGAAACCAAGCCTGACCATGCGCTGGGATTGGCTGTTTAGTACGTAACCGGTGTTCCACATAGTAAAAAAGTGCGAGAATTTACTGCTTGATAATTAATTGATTAACAGCAAAATAAAGCAGTTTCACAGCTAAGCTCCCTGACGAATAAGTCTGTTGCAAAGTGTTGCATGTTCAAATATTTACATTTTATAAAAATCTAATAATCAAACGGATACAAAAAATGCTGTTGCAAGTGTTGCAAAGCGTTGCATATATTTCTGCAACAGCTATCGTGGTAAAGTATAACATCCAACCATCCCCCTCACATTACCTCTCCCCTTCTAAAGCAAACTTTTTTATATTATTTTTTCAAAAAGAGCGTTTCAATAAAACATTTCTACCCCGAAAAACATTACATACGCTTATGAATACAACGTTGCACCGTGTTCGGTCAATTGATGCATTTCGTGCCGTTACCATGTTCCTGATGATATTTGTGAATGATATTGACGGAATGCCCAATACCCCCCAATGGATACAACATGCCAAAGAAACCGATGACGCCCTTGGACTTGCCGATACTATATTCCCGGCTTTCCTGTTTATTGTAGGTTTATCAATACCCTTCGCTTTTCAAAACAGGCTAAAACAAGTCAACAATCATATTCCCTGGCGCATTATTACGCGTTCTGCGGCTATGATATTTATAGGCGTTTTCTTTACCAATGTTGAAACCTATAACGAGGAAGCCGCGTTGCTGCCCCGCCCGGTGTGGGAGAGCATGGGCACCCTAAGCATATTTCTGATATTTTTAGACTACGACGAGACTAAAACCGCATGGCGCAAGCATGCCTTACGTGGCCTGGGGGTTTTGCTGTTGATCGTATTATCCTGGGCCTACAAAAGCACAGACGCGGCTCATCCCTGGCTGCATTTTACGTGGTGGGGCATATTGGGACTAATTGGCTGGGCCTACCTTATTTGCGCTCTTATTTATTATTACTCAGGCGGACAGCTATGGGTGCAGGCAGCCGCATGGTTGTTCTTTATGTTTTTTAATATTGATTTTCACTTTGGCTGGTTTGAGTTTTTAAACCCCTTGAAAAATTATGTATGGATAGCCGGTAACGGGGCCATGCAGGCCTTTACTATGGCAGGCGTATTTGTGGCCGTGCTGTACATGCGTCTGTCTGAGCGTAACGAGCTTAAACTGCTTTGGATAGGCATGTTATTAATGTCTGTAATT
>Ga0247817_10000896_pt1 | contig 15800 bp, 28 predicted proteins | sample UWRJL212509R1_FD_178010 | JGI IMG/M metagenome (GOLD analysis project Ga0247817, IMG submission 178010) | Plant litter microbial communities from Arlington Agricultural Research Station in Wisconsin, United States - UWRJ-L212-509R-1 | ecosystem: Environmental > Terrestrial > Plant litter >... | reverse complement strand
ATAAAAACGTAATTAACCAATTTGAGTTTGAAATTATACCTTATACGCTTTTTACTTTGGTTGATCCTAGCAAAGCAGCTGCAGAAAAATAAAATTTGCTTTTAAATATTAAATGCTATATTTGAAAACGACTTTATTACCAATTCACGCCGAGAGGGCGCCACATGATTGATTTTCTTATTCATTTTTATTTAAGGGAAACCCAGGGATTTAAAAACCTGGGTTTTTTTTGTTTAAAGCAGTTAAATTTGACTACTTTAAAAAGACGATATAAAAATTATTAATCTGTAAATCAGTTACTTATAAAACATTGCAAAAATAATTCACAAAATAATTTTGATTTGAAATAATTAGTTTGCACCTTTGAAATGCGCCAGGGGGTGAGGCTGATGCAGCCGGCGAAATTGAAACCCCTAAAATATTCAAGGTTTAAACAGCCTTTCAAAAATACCAACCGCCCCGCCTCTACCAAGTTGCGGGGTTTTTGGGTGCAACCTGGATGGGTTAGCATCATGTTTTATAAATGAAATAGATTTTAAACCTTGCCCCGCTCTGAAATACAAGCGGGGTTTTGGTGATGAGAGCGTTAATTTAGATAAGGTTGCGCAGATTAGTAAACAAAGTCCCAACATCTAATAGCATAGGGCAATGCGCAACCTTTCTTTAAAAGCTAAAAAGTTATTTGAATTATAGAAATTGAAATAAAAACAACTCCGTGAAAACAAGAGTTAGAAATTTGGTGTAATAGCGTTAAGTTTAGATACTTTTCAATAGCAAAGCACTTGATTAAGCGGGGTTGTTTTTAAAATATTGTTGAAAGCTAAATCGTAGAAGCCCTATTTTAGATAGGTTTGCGTAATGCAGATACAAAAACGTTTTCAGATGCTAAAACAATTGCGAACTAAGCGGGTTAACCGTGGTGTAGCTGTATAAGGTTGTAAGCCCAGGCAGAGAAAGCGAAAAATATTAACCAAAGTGGATATTGGCGATGAGGCATTGGCATTAGTCGGCGGTTTTTGCATATCCATAATGCGTATCAATGAAATTTGAAAGGTTGCAACCTGGATAATGAATAAAACGCCCCTCGCCGGATCAGCGGGGTTAAGAAATTTAAAATAAAGTCCTCGGTAATGTACGACGCAAAAAATTTAAATATTACAAATGTTTTTGGGAGCTAATAAGTAAATTACGGATGCGATCGAGAAGCGAGGCGACATTTCAGACAAATCCCAGGCTAAAACAAATCCGAGTAGCAACGGCAAAAGGTGCGATTTAGAAGGGTTAAAAAGAGAAAATAAGGCTTTAAAAGTGGGTGCCACACGCGATTAAGGTATAAGGTTGAAACACCTTGCTTTTTACTAACATGATTCAGAGAAACACATATAGAAAGCCGGGATATAATGGCCCGGCACATTAATTGAAGCAACCCCGTGTAAATCGCACGGGGTTTTTTGTTATTCAAAAAAATCATATATTTGAAACGGCGGTAATGGCCTTAAAAATTATATTATGTCAGTAAGGGCAAAATTTCAATGTGTATCTATTAAAGATTTTGGTAGTACAGGAAAACTAATTGAATTAACGGCGGTTTATTCAAACAATCAGAATGAGGATAACCAATTTTCTAAATATACCCCTAGCGGTAAATTAGAAATGATGGTTACAAATGACGATGCAAGCATTCAATTTAAACCAGGTAATAAATATTACCTCGATTTTTCGGAAGCCCCGGAGTAACAATTTTAAAACCCCTTTTTTTAGGGGTTTTTATTTACATTTGTTTTTTTAATCTCAAATGTTATGGAACAAACACCGCCCGTTGTGGATCAGTCAATAAAAAGTTTTGACAATCATTTTAATAAAATCTTTTGGTTTATTGTTGGTATCTGCGTTTTTGCTGCGGGTTATAGTGTTTTCTTAGTGCTATTCCTAAACGAGAAAGCGGCGGAGCGTATCGGCGACACCTCGATAATGTTTTGGCTATCAACCGGGGCCGGTGGCGGCATAGGGTTTTTAATTGGTGCAAGTGTTGGGCAACTAAAAGCAAAGACAGCACAGCCCGCCGGAACTACTGCAGAGATTAACGCAACAATTACGAACGTTCCCGAGGAAACAAAGGAATAATTTTTTATATTTGGGGCTATTCTTCATAAATAGTTTATTTGGTTTAATGCCCTGGGCGACGTAAGTTCCCGGGGTTTTTTTATATTTGGAAATGTTAAATAAACTAAAGGTTGCATTTTTGCTGATTTTCACATTATCAGCACTTTACACGATCCCGGTAAAGGCACAGGAAAAAAAGGATAGTTTAGTTGTTGTTTCGGTATTTACCGGCAATGAAAAGAATTTAACCGATAGCCTTTTGGCTTATGGTAAAGGCGCAACGGATCCGGAATTTAAAGCCGTTTTGGTTGATGCTGCGGCGGTTATAAAAGCGACGCCAACGGATGGTAAAATTGATTCGTGGTACGCCTGGATCGTCGCGGTATTAGCTGCAATTTTTGGCGTTTACCAATATATAAAAGCGAAAACAGCGCCGCCGAAAGCAAAGCAAAAGGAATAGATTAAATAAATAGATCTTATCGAAAGCCCGTAAACTAAAAATTACGGGCTTTTTTATTTTAAAATAAATGTTGCAAATAGCAAATTAATTATTACTTTCGTTTCATTATTTAACAACAATTTTAAACATTATGAGATTAAAAATCAAAATCCTGGGCGCCTCGAGCCCTTACAAGTGGTACAATTCAGAAATTGGAAACATTATTAACGTTGATAAAATCGACTCTGCAGGTAATGCCCTGGTTTATTGGATAGGCACGGAAAAAGTAAATAAGATAGTTGACAAAGGCGATTTTGCGCCTGTTAACAATGTTAGGATACATTTTAATTTGATGTTGCCAACCATGAGCTTTGCCACAAAGCAATTTTTAAAGAGATTGAATGCCGACGGTATAGACGAAACAAGTATTTGGGAGGGTTATTTTGATCCAACATCTAAAAAATATAGTGTTGAGGTTATGACAAACGGCAGCGTTTGGGAATTATCGGATATTGACACCCTGTATATTGAAATTGTTTTGGACCAGGCTAAAAAGCAAAGAATAAGAGTTTCAAATAATCCAAAAAATCGTTTTTCTTATAGTTATTCAGATTTGGCAGGAATGGAGTTTGAGGCGGAAATAAAAGAAAGTTTTGATAAATACGCGCTTATTAATCATCCGCGAAGCAAAAAGCCAATTATGATTTATCCGGGGGATTACACTATTGTGAACGAAAGCAAAAAAAATGTTTCTAATATTTGGGCCGATGCTTTTACGGAAATGGCCAATAAAACCGATTTTAGTAAATTAACCGCCGAAACAATGGATCAATTAACAAAAATGGCAAGCAATAAGCCGTTTAATCCTTTGTTAAATAGGTTTATGTGCAACCCGAAACCTATCAATTGGGCTGATGATTATTTAAAGGTTGCCAGGGATCCGATTTTTGCCGCAATGGATAATATAACCGCCGATTTTTCAAAGCAAGGATCTGATTTTTGCGCCGTTACTAGATGTTATATAAAAGATGGTAAAATAGTTGTTGAGGATGTTGATTATCATAAAACATTGCTTAACGAAATGAAAACTCTTACTAGAGCATCAAAAGAAAATCCGGCGGTTGAAAAATTCAAAAATGATCCTGGATTTATTGGTATAGCTACGTCCGGACCGAATAACGGAAAGCCTATTTATAAAGATGAAAAAGGCAATTACATTGTTAAGGAAACGCCAAAAGAAAAACCACATTATAAGTTTAGGGGTAAGTTTGAAGCGGGAAAAGAGTATAAGAAAAACGACGTCGTAACATATAAAAATAAAAATTTTATTTGTAAACATGACGTTTGCCATTACATGAGCTTTATTGATCCGGATAATATTTTATTTGGATTGTGGGAAAAAGTGGTAGAAAACCCCGATTTTAGCCCAAAACCTCCAATTGGTATAGTTCCTGCAGATATATTTTATTATAGAACTCTAAGAAAGCGCCAGGAACAAATAAAAAAAGCTATTGGCAGATATAAGGCTGCGGGGCTCGACATTCCCGTTGATTGGATTGCAGAGTTAAACGGCCACACTTTAACGCATACGGTTTAAATGGCAGATCAAACATTTTTCCAGGCCGACGCGGTGACGCCGGCCTGGATCCGTGAACAAATGGAGTTACACGGCAAAAGCTCAAAGGATCTAAGCCAGGATCTAAATATTAATCATTCGGTTATATCGGTTTGGATTAACGGCGGCCGGCCAATGAGCAAAGCACCAAAGGCAATGTTTTATTTTTACTTTGACAACCTTAGAATTAAAAAAGAAAATGGAATTTAACCCACGTACAGCCCGCGAGCGTAAAGAGTTTATGAAAACGGGTAAGTTTATTTTTCAATTACTGATATTAATTGCTTTGGCGGTAGCTTTTTGGGCTTTTGTAGCCTGTAAGATCATGGAGGGCCTCGGATGGAAACCGTTTTAATCGTATCGTTTGCCGTGGCCTTATTTGCGGCCTATTATTATTCAATTTTTAAATTGGTCCTTTGGATCTCCAAACTTTCAAAAAAATGGAAACGTTAAAAATTATCGGGACCGTGTGCCTGGGTTTTATGTGGTTTTATATCTTTTTCCAGGTTAGGATCGTATTAGCTTTAAAAAACAAAAAAGAGCTTACAGACCTGGAAAAATCATTAAAAATATGCGCAATGGGTAATATTGAGCTTTACCAAAATTTTAAATATACCGTTGATGTGGTGCAAAGCAAAGGTTATGCAAACAAGATGGATATTGCCCAATTTGTAACCCAGGGAGTGCCGATTAACCAGGAATTAATAAAGATATGCGAATCCGATTATATAAGCTGTATGAACGAATACGGCAAAATTTCGGACGATGATTTTATCGAGGCAATTATAAACACAACCGCACCAGGCGGAGGACTCGAGGGATTGGAAAAAATATTCTTAAAATAATTTCTTTTTTATTTCATTATATAGAAACTTTATTTATCTTTGTTTCAACAACAATTTAAAAAAACCGAAATTATGAAAACCATTGCAGCAACAAACAAACAAAAAGAGCGTGTATTAATTAGTTTTACAGGCGAAAGAACAATCAAAGGTTTAACCCGAGATATGGACCGTTCAAGATTTAGCGGTAATTGTGGCCAATATCAATTTAACGGCATTAACGTTTTAATGGTTATCAGAATAGGTATCAACAAAAGAACCTCGGGCGGATATACACTAGCCGGATTTACGTTAGAGGGTAGCGACGAAGTTTATAAATCAATACCAAAAATGATAGAGCATTTTAAAAAATAATCAATCGCCCCGCCGTAACAAAGCGGGGTTTTTAGGTAACAACAATTTAAAATCACATGAAAAAGAAAATCGAAAAAAGAATTTTAGAACTCGAGGCCGAAAATTTGGAGCTTACCAACGGCACGTTAATTTTAATTAACAAAACAGTTATTTCAGAACTTAAAAACCTTTTAAGATGCAAGTAAATATAAACCCAAAAATTAGCAAAAAAGTAATTATACCAATTGCGGTTTTATTTTTTGTTCTGCTTATTGGCGTAAGCGTTTCGATGCTATATTTTGCAGCAAACTAAAAATTTTTATATAATGGCTAAACACATAGTTTTAAGCAGTACGGGAAAAGATTCAGAAGCAGCAATGTGGTGGGCTTATCATAATTTACCATATAATGATTGGGAAGTTATTTTTTCGGATTTAGATTGGGATCATTCGGACGTTTACGATCATTTAGAATATTTAGAAAGCAGAACGGGAAAAATATTTAAAAGAATAAAATCAAATTTTTTTGACGATAAAATATCGGAATTTGTACAGCAAAGAATTATAGAAATTTTTGGTAAAGACAATGTTTTTGCCAAAATGATTATGTACAAAGCCCGTTTCCCCTCTACAAAAGCCAGGTTTTGCACCGAGGAGTTAAAGGTTAAGCCCGTTATTGATTATATTTTAGATTTTTGCCATTATGATCTAGTATTGATCCAGGGAGTTAGAGCAGAGGAAAGCGAAGCCCGCAGAAACTTAAAACCTACAGACGATTATTTTAAATTCTACCTGGAGCCTTACGGTTATGATAAAAAGGGAAATCCAAAATTTCACACTTATAGAAAAAAAGAAGTTTTGGCGCATTTGGAAAAATACGACGTTACTGTTTTAAGACCTATTTTAAAGAAAACGCATAATGAGGTTTTTAATATAATATTTGAAAATGACAGCCCAGGGAATAAACTTTATAGGGCAGGAATGAGTCGGGTTGGGTGTTTTCCCTGTATTATGTGTAGACTATCTGAAATAAGAATGATTGCAAAATATCATCCGGAAAAAATAGATCAAATCTATGAATTAGAAATACTTTCAAAAAGTACGTTTTTTTCTGCGGGTTTTATACCAACAAAATTTTGCTCTAAAACTGCAATGGTTAGGATTTACAGAGAAGATTTAATAAAGGTTTTTAAGAATAAAAAAATTAAGACAAACGAAAGCCAAATTCAAATTTTAGGCGGAGGTCAAACGGTTGATCCGGAACAGGGACTTTATAATATTTATTTTAAAAACAGTAAAATAGCAGTCTATTTAGACGAAAACGAAAAAGAATATATTGTTCGCAGGGTTAAGGTACCGACAATTAAGGACGTTGCTAAGTATGTTTTAGACAACCCTAACCAAACGGAATTTTTAAATAATGCACCTGGGTGCGTTTCTGTATATAATATTTGTGAATCTACTAACAACTAAAAATTTTAATTAATCCAATTTTTAACCAATGCCAACCGGTTACAGCGTCTTGTATATGCGCCCCCGGTTGGCTTAACCTTTTATTTAAAAACAATATGGCTAAAGAAAGCAAAACAAAGCCCGTTAAACGAGTTATTTTAACGGACGATCAAATATTAGAGGAACAGAGAAATTTGGGCGCAAAGCTAAAGGCATATCGTTTAGTTAACCTTTTAACAATGGACCAGGTTTGTAATGATCTTAATATTGCAAAATGCCAACTTTCAAAAGACGAAAACGGTTTGAATAATATTAATTATTCCAGGCTTGTAAAGTATTTGAGATACTACGGGGCCGAAATAAAATAAAAAAATGGAGCACGCCGGGGATTTTGAGTGGACCGAAAGCGGTTTAGAACTTTTACGAAAAATAAAGGTAACGATAAACCAAAACGGCGGTTTTGTAAAGTTTTACAAAATTGTTGAGGTAGAATTAAACGGCGGATTTTACAAAAAGGATGTTAACAGAAATAGAGATCTTTTAGTTTTTATCCGCCGGTATAAGATAAGCCGCCCGGATGCGTTGGTATTGCTAAACATGAACAATAGCCAATATAACCGGTATTTACAGGATCATAAAGAATATTTAAAAAGCAAAGAATGAAAATAGTATATATAGCTCACCAGGTCGGACCGGTTAACCCCGTAGATCATGCCGATGCAATGGCGCAAGTTTTTAACAACCTACAGGCGATTAAAATGATCGTTCGGCATATTAACCTAACAATGCCGGGCGTTGTGCCTTGCGCTCCTTATTGGTTGGATTGCCACGCAATGGACGACACCAACCCGGCGGAACGCGCCAGGGGAATCGCAAACAATACCGCTTTGATTAAAAACGGAGTTTTTCACGAATTATGGTTGTACGGTCCGCGTGTATCGGACGGCATAAAAGGCGAAATTAAGGAGTTTGAGGAAATGGGTTTGCCCGTTGTTCCAATGAGCAAAGAAATTATTGAGATCATGCAAAAACCGTTTTTGGATGCCCGAAATTAATATAACATGCGAAGATAACATGCAGTTAATGGCGCGTTATCCGGATAAATATTTTGATTTGGCCATTGTAGATCCCCCTTATGGAATTGATATTGAGCAAAGAGTTTTCAAAGATGGTAAAAAGTGGGATTCGGAAACACCGAAACCCGAATATTTTAAAGAACTTTTTAGGGTTAGTAAAAATCAGATAATTTGGGGCGGAAATTATTTTATTGAAAATCTTTATTCAACCAAATGTTTTTTGATTTGGGATAAAAAAATAACAGAAAAACACACTTTTTCAATGGGAGAGTTTGCCTGGACTTCGTTTAATAGTAATAGTAAAATTTTTTATCAACCGCCGGTTGGCGATAGGGGTTTTTATAAAATAGACGGCAAAAGAATACACCCAACACAAAAAAGCGTTGATCTTTATAAATGGCAACTTTCATTATTTGCCAAACCTGGGTTTAAAATTATTGATACACATTTGGGCGGAGGCGGAATCGCAATTGCTTGCCACGATTACGGATTTGATTTAACTGCTTGCGAGATTGATAAAGACTATTTTAATGATAGTGTTGAGCGGTTAAATCAGCATAAAAAACAACAAATTTTATTTTAACTATGCCTATATCTATAAATTGTGAATTTTGCAATAAAGAATTTAAAGTTAAACCGTCTAGGCACAAAAGAGGTGTAAAATATTGCTCTTATAATTGTTTGTCTGCAGCAAAATATACCGGTAAATTTATTAGATCAGATGGCTATGTAGCTATAAAAGTTAATGGAAAATTTGAATTGGAGCACCGAGTTAAAATGGAATTAAAAATCGGTCGTCCTTTATTGTCTAGTGAGCACGTTCATCACCTAAATAATATAAAGCATGATAATTCAGATGTAAATTTGATTATTGTAGGCATAGGAGAACACATTTCAAAATTTCATGCATGCAAAAAAGATCCAAATAAATGGATTGAGTGCACTTGTTTTAACTGCGGCATAAAATTTCAAAGAAATAAGTTAGAATCGAAAAGTCACCCAAATACTTTTTGCAATAGAGAATGTTATATTACAGGTAAAAAGAAAAGAATAGTTAAATAAAGCCAAACTTTGTTTTAATAAAAAAGTTATACATTTGACTAATTAAAAAAATCAAAAGACAATGAAACATTTTTTATCTTTCTGCGTTGCAATGTGCATTATATTGCTCGCCTCGTTTTTTGTTTCCCCCTCGTATGCCGGCCCGGAAATTAAAAAGCATTCTAATTACAGTTTTGCCAAATCGAATGATTTAGCGCAAACAAACATTTTAAACTTTGAAGTTTTGGCGGTTGCCTTTGGTCCTGGGAACATACCGGAACGAATAACGGTACCCGAACCGAAAAGTAAAGATCTAACCCAGGTAATAAAAAATGATAGATCCAGGGAAAAGGAAAATAGGGAATTGAAACCGAAAGCGCATAAAGATATAAATCCCCCGTCCGATATTTAAAGACATAAAAAAAGCCTCGACAATACGACGGGGCTTTTTTGTGTTTTAAAGAGTTTTAAGCCTCTGAATACCTAAAGTCGGTAAAATGTATTATTGCGTAAGCAGAATCGAATTTGACAGGCTTAAACCAATGCTTAAACTCATTTAAGCTCAACCCGTCGTTTGTTGCTAAAGTTGTGGTTGTGGTATCCGAATCTAAACTTTCTATAAAAACACCCAACATAGCATCAAACTCTAATTTTTCAATCCCTATTTGGCCGCGGAAAAACGTTTTATATTCCTTTTGGCTATCAACATAAGGTTTGCCGTCCCAATACCTCAATGAGATATAGGCCAAACCGTCGTTTACCATATCAATACGTTTTTTCCAAAGCTCATAGTTTTGTCTAATAGTGTGCTTTTTAAATCCGTTTGAAATTTGATCTAAAAAATGTGTTGGTAAACCCGCCTTTGGATGGGTTGACGGAAAATTTCGGCTAACTATAAGAACGAAACATTTTAACGGCTTTATTTTTTTTCTCTTTACCATTTATTAAAAATTTTTAAGTGTTTTTTATATTGTTCTTTGGTTACTTTCTCAAATTTTTTCCAGGCCATAAACTTAAAACCCGGATCATTCATTAAAAGCCTCTGATATTGATATTCATTTACGCCCAGGACGGCAACAAATATTTTTTTTTGTTTCCTGGGCAAGCGGTTGTTATTTTTCATTCAATCGACGCTTTAAAAGTTCAATTTCGCTTTTCATGCGCAAACATTCCTTTGCCTTTTTTTCGTAAAGGCTTTTGTATTGGCCGCGGGAGTGGTTGGCTTTTGTTAAATCTTTGTTGAGTTTTTTAACCTGGAATTTAAGCCCCTTTATTTGGCTCAACTTTGCGTTTTGATAAAGGAATACCGAATCCGCCTCGAGTGCGGCAACGGCAATTTTAATGTTTGCCAAATTCTGTTTTGCATCCATAATATTAGTTTTTTAAAAGCTCGTTTATTTCCTGGGCCAATGGATCCGGGAGCTCTGAAAAATTGATAACATAGGTTGAAATTTCCCTAAACCGTGGCAGATCCATATCGCCGAAAGTTTCCAGGTTGTTAATTTCAACCGTGGCCACAAAAAACTCGTCTGATAGCAGAATCAGAAAAAATGCTTTGAATGCTTTAAATAGTTTCATAATCGGGGTTTTAAATTGTTGTTACACAATATTAAACAATAAATTGTATAATTCAACAAAAGATTTAAAAAATAATTTCAAATTGAATGTTTATTTGTTTTGTATATTATTGATATTCAGTTGATTAATGCTTTTAAATTATTTTTTAAAGCATATATAAAAGCATTAAATTTGTAATACAAGTAAATAAACAAATTACACTTAATTTTTTATGAAAGAAAAAATTTTATTAGCCCTAAAAACCAAATTTGCAAACTTGGGGTTTACGGATAAGGCATTTGACGGGGTTGCTACATTTTTAGCGGCAACGGTTAAAGAAGATTCAGAGGTAGAAACCGCGGTGAGCGGGGTTGAGCCGATGTTAAAAGTTTTTCAAGGCGAAACCGATTCGCGTGTTAATAGCGCAATTGCCAAAACCAAAGAGGAACTAACAAAAAAAGAGGAACCGGGAACGCCGGGGCCAAATGATCCGCCTAAAGACGAAACGGCAACCGAAAAAATGTTGAGAGAAATGGCAGAGGGCTTAAAGGCCGTTACCCAGGAGCTTAACACATTAAAAAGCGGGGGCGTTTTGACCAATAGGAAAACCGCGATTGAGGCAGCTTTAGAAAAAGCGCCGGCAAATTTCAAACTTAATACCTTAAAAGATTTTGAGCGTTACACGTTCAAGGACGACGCAGATTTTGAGGCATGGAAAAACGATGTTATTACAACCCGTTTACCGGATGCCATAAAAATTGAGGGCGAATCATCTGTTAAGGGAATTACTGCAGCTCCTATTTCGGGCGTACCCGCTACGAACGGAAAAACAAGCACTTTTGCAGAAAGTATGAAAGCCGTTGTTGATTCTAGATTGGAAGCTAAAGCGGCGGCAGCGCCGGGAGCGGCTAAATAACTAATTAATTTATCTTTAAACTAAGATTATGCACTACGACGTTACCCCAAAGGACACCCCGCAAAAGGAGCTTTGGCAGGAAAAAACCGTGCACCGCTTATCGGGAGGTTTTAATATTGTTGGGTTTGCAAGTTTTGCAAGCCTGGGACGTTTGCCTAAAGGCATCGCCCTAAATATTAATTTTGCAACCCGTAACGCAACGCCAATTAAAGGAGCCGTTTTACAGGCTAATTTGGGCGCTAGTGATACCACGGCAAAAATTTTAAAGAATGGTTTATTTGCAGTTGGCGATTTTATCGGTAACGCAGCAAATGCCGTTCAAATTACAGCAATTAACACAAGCAATGCAGCTTATGACGAATTGACCTTATCGGCGGCAATTGGCGCAGTTACGGCGGGCGGCGTTCTGCATTCGGCTACAGCTTTGGGCGCTGCAAAGATCTTACCGGCAACCGGTTTGAATTATGCAGATGTTAAATGGCAACCGGGCGCTTTTCATTGCTCTTGTATCATCCAGGCGTATGAAGTAACAAACGCTTATTTACCTTATCCGTTAACCACTACGCAAAAAACCGAGCTAACAAGCCGCTTTTTTATCGTATAAGCTCATATTAAAAAATGGAAAGTATTTTAGAACAAATAACGGATCAAGATAATTTTGATGCGTTTATCCAGGAAAATATGAGGTTATCAACTTATGTTCCTCTTTGGAAACAAGAAGTTGAGGACGTTGAGTATTCAGCAACCAAACATTTTTCAACCTATACCGCGAGCTATACCGCTGCAATGGTTGCATCTATGATCGAGAAAAACGCCGATAAGCCGTTGACTCCAATGGATGCTTTGGGTAAAATTACGGGCTCAATTGCAAGAATGGGGGATAGATTCCAGCTTGATAATGACCGTTTGGAAACCCTATTGCAAATGGAAGATAGATTCCGCCGCCGTGAAACTAATTTTACGGAAAACCAACATAAAAGCGAATACTCAAAAATTGTGGCATTCCTTTTTAATCCATACGAAAAAGCAGCAATTGCGCCGCACAAACGTTTGGATATGTTATATTATGAGGGTTTGAGCAACGGAACGTTTACCGTTAACCTAGCGAACAACCCACAGGGTATTCAATTGCCGACGGCCATTGATTTGGGCATCCAAAAATATGGCGCTACGGGCGCGGTTTGGAACGTAGGCAATGCCGCAACAATGAAACCTATCGAGGACATTAATGCAGCGGTTAGAGCTATGAAAGCAAAGGGCAGAATCGTAACCCGTTTACGTATGAGCCAAAACACTTTCAACACTTTAACAGCGTCGAATCAGTTCAATACAGGTGTAAAATTAACTTTGGGATCTATCGAGGTTAACCCGGTAGGTTTATTGAGCGTTGATTTGGCAAACCGTTATTTGGTTGGCCTGGGTTTACCCCCAATTTCAATAGAGGAGCATTATGTTGCGGGCCGTGATGGTGCCGTTTTCAACATGTTCAAAGATGATAGAATTGTGATGCAATGCGCCCCGCAGGTTGCCAAAATGGTAATTTCGGATCCGTTGGAATTACGTTTACCATTGCCGAACCGTGTTTATTCAAGTGTTGAGGATAATTTAATTTCTCAATACATTACCGAAAACGGGCGTTTTTGTGAGTACGAAATGTGGGGTTTACCTGTATTTTCGGGCGCTGAAAACTTCGCAATTATCCAAACCGATACTTTACAATCGGCTTTATAATTAAATTCTAAAAAATGGCAACAATAGGGGATTACGTTACGGAGCGCATTAGCTTGTTAAGATTACCAATTAATACTATTGGCGTTGAAACCCTGTTTTTAAAAGCAGGATTACCGGCGAACCAAACTATGACTTTGGAAAATATCGAAACTTTGGATATTGCACTTTTAAACGTAATTCCCGAATTGCTATTGATACCGGATAAAAAGCAGGGAGACTCCGCCATTACCTGGGATAAGGACGCGATTATCAATTATTACAATATCAGAACCGCCGAATTGGGTTTGCCTAATTTATTAGACGAATCAGATAACAGCATCCACGATTTAAGTAACATTTGGTAATATGGCCTTTGGTGATGACAACTTCTTTTTTCCGCACGTTCTTTGCTATAAGGACCAAAACGGCGAGTTTTTGGATTGGGTAGAATGTAGGGACCAACCCAACAGCGGTAAATTAACGGTTAACACCGAACGCGAATTGATCGTTTATAAATCCCTTATTTTCGTTCCGAGCAAATACAAAGATCTTTTTGAGCATTCAAGTGTTTTTTTTATTCCAGGCGCCGAAATACAGGTGAGGGAAAAAAACGGATTTGTAAGGCGACAGGGCTTTGTTATTCAGATCAGCAAAGATGAGGGGCTAAACGAGGAAAATCGTATTTGGATATGATGAAACCAAAATTTACCAGGGCAAAGATCCAGGCTTATACACAGACGATAACAAAAAGGATTGAGCGGGTTTTTATCCGCGAGCTTTTAAAGTTGGGTACCGAGTGCGTAAATATTGCGCGTTCACTATCGGTTGAAGATGGCAGTTATACGGATCAGACCGGTAATTTGAGATCCTCTATTGGTTTTGAATTATACGTAAACGGATCATTGTATATTGATGATTTTGCACAAAATCCGGGATCCGGAAGCACGGACGGCAGCGAGGGAATGGCAAAGGGTAAGGCGTTGGCTACAGAAATCGGAGGTTTGGGAAATTTTAGTTTGGTTATAGTTGCGGGCATGGAATACGCGGAAGAGGTAGAGGCCAGGAACAAGGACGTTATTAGTTCCGCTTATCTGTATGCAGAAAAGGAATTGCCCAAAATCAAAACCAGGATTTTAAGACAAATGAAAGCAGCGGGGATTTAAGATGTTTACACCGGATCAGTTAGAGAATTTAGTAATTTACCGTTTACAGTTGTCAAACGATTTGGCTTTGTTGTTGGATAACAAAGGAGCCATAACAAGAAAGGACAGCCGAGCAGCGGGAACAACTCGAGATATTACGGTATCTACATTGACATTGACGGACGGGGACGTACAGTTGGCAATTTTGAATGTTACCATTTGGGTTAAGGATATAGAACAAAAGGATGGAAACATGATAAGGCATGTAATAAACCGCCCAATTATAGATCAGTTTGTTAGGGGCGTAGTTAATGCGCTAAACGGGCAAAAGGGCTATTTTTGGGAAAAGGGTAATTTATATGTTGAAAACATGGGGACGGCTTTTAACAATCCGGAAACCCGGGAACATTTCCAAAATGTAAGGGTAAGGGTAAGGGCACACAATTAACAGAATATTTAAAAAATTAAATTTTATATCATGGGCAGTTTAGTAACCATTGGATTAAAAAAAATCGAGATTGCGCCGTTAGCAAGCGACGGCGGGCCAGGTACGGTTTTTACCGCATTCGGCAATATCTCAACCGATTCGTTTTCTTTTGCAGAGGCGGAGCCAAACGTAAAGCAGGTAGATATCGAGGAATCGAGCGCACCGCTTAAAATCTTTAAAACAAAAGGTAATTTGGTAATTAACGCAAACATTGCCGATGCTGATGCTGATATGTACGCAACTGTTAGAGGTGGCACGGTTACAAGCGCAACAGGTAAAAAAACCTATAAAGAGGGATCGACAGTTGCAAACGTTGAACGTACGGTAAGAATTACGCCGGAAGAGGGTTTAGTCTTTACAATCAACCGTTGCGACATTAGCGGCCTTTTAAACGGCGGTTTGGGTAAAAACCAGGAGTTATTTTTAGCTTTGACTTTGACGGCCTTACAGCCTAAAAAAGCGGGGGTTGATATTTTCGAGGCAGAGGAAACAGTTCCGGTTTAAAAACCAAAATCGAATTTGAAAATTATCTATATTTAAGGCGGGGAAATTTCCCCGCTTTTTTTATTTAAAATAACTAACAATGACCGAAGAAAAAGAGAATTTGGCCGACCTTTTGGAAGAGCAGAAATTCGTAAAACAGATTTTGGAAAATGGTATAACAATAGATATTATTTCCAGGAGTCCCCGTGCATGGTTTTTGAGCCGGCGCGATCCGATGGGCAGGAAAGTCAGAAAAATAAAAATAACGGCGCCGATGCTCAACACGATGGACCACGCCGCGGAATCAAAGCTGCAGATAAAAATAAATTTGGCTAATTTGGAAGAAAACCCGGTAAGGGTAAAAAATCAGATCATAAAAGACAATGCTTTTTTGATGTGTAAGGTTATCGCAATATATTATTTGAACCGTGGTTGGAAAATTAAAATGTTTGCCAATATTTTGGGCAGATATATAGCCGACAGGATCGACGGCGGAATGATGAGCGACGCTTACCAGGGTTTGGAAGTATTGGAGGACGCCGGAACTTTTATAAGCTCTACCGTGTCAGCCTCGGGAACACCGAGAACGACAAAGCCGAAAGCGG
>Ga0247817_10000895_pt1 | contig 15803 bp, 18 predicted proteins | sample UWRJL212509R1_FD_178010 | JGI IMG/M metagenome (GOLD analysis project Ga0247817, IMG submission 178010) | Plant litter microbial communities from Arlington Agricultural Research Station in Wisconsin, United States - UWRJ-L212-509R-1 | ecosystem: Environmental > Terrestrial > Plant litter >... | reverse complement strand
GGTGGAGGCCTGGACCAGAGCCGTCGACAGGGCCGTTTCGTCCCCCGGGTCGATGGCGGTGATCCCGTCGGCCGTCAGGGCCGCGCGGCGTTCCGGATCGCGCGAGGTGGCCACGGCGGACCCGCCGCGACGCAGGGCCTCGAGAGCGGCGGCGCGGCCGACGTAGCCGCCGCCGAACACCAGAAGCGAGGGGGCGGTCAGGCGACGCCCGCCCGGATCGGGGTGACGTCGGCCAGGGGGCGGGACGCGGCCTCGACCGCCTCGGCGCGACAGGCGTTCCAGGTGGAGACGCACGGAATCTTGCTGCGATCGGCGCGGTCAGCGTAACGGCGGGCGATTTCGGTGACGTCCTGCATCAGCCCTTCGGCGAGGGTGATCGGTTTCAGGCCCAGATCGCGGAAGCCGTCATTGGCCACGATCAGTTCGTTTTCGTCGGCTTCCTGACGCGGATTGGCGACGGTCTCGACCGTGGCGCCGGTCATGCCGGCCACGAGGGCGGCGAGGTCGCGCACCCGGCGGCTCTCGGTCATCTGGTTCAGGATCTTGACCCGTTCGCCCGACCTGGGCGGGTTCTTCAGCGCCAGTTCGATGCAGCGCACCGTGTCCTGGATATGGATGAAGGCCCGGGTCTGGCCGCCGGTGCCATGGACGGTGAGCGGATAGCCGACCGCCGCCTGCATCAGGAACCGGTTCAGGACCGTGCCATAGTCGCCGTCATAGTCGAACCGGTTGATCAGCCGCTCGTCGCGCCGCGTCTCCTCGGTCTGGGCGCCCCAGACGATGCCCTGATGCAGATCGGTGATCCGCAGGGCGTCGTTGCGGGCGTAGAACTGGAACAGCAGGGCGTCCTGGGTCTTGGTCATGTGATAGATCGAGCCCGGATTGGCGGGGAACAGGATCTCCTGTTCGGCCGGGCCGTGATCGGTCTGGACCGTCACCTTCAGATACCCCTCGGGGATCTTCAGCCCCGCGGTGCCGTAGCCATAGACCCCCATGGTGCCGAGGTGGGCCAGATGGACGTCGCGGCCGCTCTCGACGATGGCGGCCAGCAGGTGGTGGGTGGCGTTGATGTTGTTGTCGACGGTGTACAGCTTGTGCCGGGCCGACTTCATCGAATAGGGCGCGGCCCGCTGTTCGGCGAAATGGACGACGCTGTCGGGTTTGAGGTCCCGGATCAGGGCGACCAGTCGATCGAACTCCTGACCCACGGTCATGTTGACGAAGTCGATGGTCCGGCCGGTCAGATCCTTCCACGCCGCGATCCGCTCGCCCATGGTGCGTATCGGCGTCAGGGACTGGATCTCCAGCTCGTTGTCGATGTTCCGGCGCGACAGGTTGTCGACGATGGTCACGTCCCAGCCGCGCGCCGACAGATGCAGGGCCGTCGGCCAGCCGCAGAAACCATCGCCGCCCAGAACCAGTACGCGCATCTACAAGACCTCAAATCGTCGATGACCATGCCTAAACCATGAAGATGACAGGGGCAAAGCGGAGCCGTGGTCGCAGGGAGCGGTTGAGGGTCGAGGGTCTTCAAACCCCGCTCATCCCGGCGATCCAGATAGCGGACGGGGCGGAATGATCAGGGGACGCGGGGCTTACGGCTGAAATCTCGTGTGGATCTGGATCCCGGCATTCGCCGGGATGGGCGGTGGAAGATGGCGTGCGTCTTCGGCCTCGCGCGCGGGAGCGCCGAAGGGACGGGGAAGCGTCGGAGCACGGGCGATCTCGCCCGGATACCGTTGACGGAGAACGTCGCCGTTCGCCGCCTCTAAAGGGAGTTTCGGCGTGGTCGCCCGTGCTCCGCTCTATCGGTTCTCGCAAGCGCCGCGGGGGTGGGAAGCTCCATGCCGGGAGCGACGGAGACCTCTTCTCCGCCGCCGTGGTTCAACCCGGTTCGTCCCTGTTCCGCATTGGCTCGGCCCACGACAGGCGGCGGCGCCCAGAAGCACCGCCGGACCCCGGGCTTTCCATGCCCGGGCAACCCCGCGATCGACCCCGCCGCACGTCCGGCTCCTGGGCCCAGGACGCCTTCCCCACGCAGCGGGACGGGGAGAAGTGTAGCGGGGGTGTGAACCGCGGCGCGTTCACGGGGGTGGCGCAGGGCGCAAACCCGGGAAATTACTGGAAGTGGGCGGGGTTCGGGAGGCGGGTTCGCGGTTTCTTCCTTCTCTCGCAAGGGGAGAAGGAAGAGGGCTGGATGACGAATGGCCCCGCCAGTCCTATATCACCCGCATGACCGACGAACCGATCGAGCCACCCCGCGTCCTGACCCCGGCGGCCCAGCGGGCGCTGGCCGAGGCCGAGGCGCGGCGCGCGGCGAGGGCCGAGGCGGAGATGGCGGTCGAGCATGGCGGGCCAACCGGGCCAGAGCCCACCCGGTACGGGGACTGGGAGAAGAAGGGGCTGGCGGTCGACTTCTAGGGACCGCCGTTCCTCCGCCTGATTCTGCGCCTACTGGCTTTTTCGCCCGCGCCCCTGTATGAGGCGCGCGCTCCCCGCATGACGCCCTAACGAGCGGCCCCGCTTTTGTCCGGCCGCCTTTTCGCATTGAACGACCATGAACCTTCGCAACGTCGCCATCATCGCCCACGTCGACCACGGCAAGACCACACTGGTGGACCAGCTGTTGGCGCAATCCGGCGTCTTCCGAGCCAATGAGGCCACGACCGAACGGGCGATGGACTCCAACGATCAGGAAAAGGAACGCGGGATCACCATCCTGGCCAAATGCACGTCCGTGCTCTGGAACGGTGAAGCCGGCGAAACCCGCATCAACATCATCGACACCCCCGGCCACGCCGACTTCGGCGGCGAGGTCGAGCGGATCCTGGGCATGGTGGATGGCTGCGTCATCCTGGTCGACGCCGAAGAGGGCGTCATGCCCCAGACCAAGTTCGTGCTGACCAAGGCCCTGAAGATGGGCCTGCGTCCGATCCTCTGCATCAACAAGGTCGACCGCGCCCACGCCGATCCCGACCGCGTGCACAACGAAGCCTTCGACCTGTTCGCCGCCATCGGCGCGACGGACGAGCAGCTGGACTTCCCCCATATCTACGCCTCGGGCCGCGCCGGCTGGGCGACGATGGACCTCAACCAGCCCAACGACACCCTGGCGCCCCTGTTCGACCTGATCGTGCGCCACGTGCCGCCGCCCAAGGTGCAGGAAAACAAGGACAAGCCGTTCCAGATGCTGAACGTCCTGATCGAATCCGATCCCTTCCTGGGCCGGATTCTGACGGGCCGTATCGAGAGCGGCAAGGCCATCCCCGGCATGGCCATCCACGCCCTGGACCGCGATGGCAAGGAAATCGAACGCGGCCGGATCACCAAGGTCCTGGCGTTCCGCGGCCTGAAGCGTCAGGCCCTGGACGAGGGTTCGGAAGCGGGCGACATCGTCGCCATCGCCGGCATGTCCAAGGCGACCGTGGCCGACACCCTCTGCGCCATGGAAGTCACCGACGCCCTGCCCGCCCAGCCGATCGATCCGCCGACCATCTCCATGACCGTCTCGGTCAACGACAGCCCGCTGGCCGGTCGCGAAGGCGACAAGGTCCAGTCGCGCGTCATTCGTGACCGCCTGCTCAAGGAAGCCGAGGCGAACGTCGCCATCCGCGTCACGACCACCGAAGGCGGCGACGCCTACGAAGTCGCCGGCCGTGGCGAACTGCAGCTGGGCGTTCTGATCGAGAACATGCGCCGCGAAGGCTTCGAGGTCTCGATCAGCCGTCCGCGCGTGGTCTTCCAGACCGGCGAGAACGGCGAGAAGATGGAACCGATCGAGGACGTCATGATCGACGTCGACGACGAGTTCTCGGGCATCGTCATCGAGAAGCTGTCGGCGCGTAAGGCCGAAATGACCGACATGGGCCCGTCGGGCGCCGGCAAGACCCGCATCAGCCTGAAATGCCCGTCGCGCTCGCTGATCGGCTATCAGGGCGAGTTCCTGACCGACACGCGCGGTTCGGGCGTGCTGAACCGCGTGTTCAGCCACTATGAAGGCTACAAGGGCGAGATCGCCGGCCGTCTGAAGGGCGTGCTGATCTCGAACTCGGACGGCGACACGGCGGCCTTCGCCCTGTGGAACCTGGAAGACCGGGGCATTATGTTCGTCGGCGCCGGCGAGAAGACGTACGAAGGCATGATCATCGGCGAGAACGCCCGCTGGGACGACCTCGACGTCAACCCGATCAAGGGCAAGCAGCTGACCAACGTCCGCGCCTCGGGCAAGGACGAGGCCGTTCGCCTGACCCCGCCGCGCCAGATGTCGCTGGAACAGGCCATCGCCTATATCGGCGACGACGAACTGGTCGAGGTCACGCCCAAGTCGATCCGTCTGCGCAAGGCCATCCTGAACCCGTCGTTCCGCAAGAAGCGCGCGCGTCCCGAATAGGGCGCGACCTTCGTCTGAAGGGGGACGCGGATGTTCACCGCCACCGTCCTGACCATGTTCCCCGAGGCCTTTCCCGGTCCGCTGGGGGTGTCGTTGATCGGCACCGCCTGGCGCGAGAAGGGGCTGTGGAGTCTGGAAACACTGGACATTCGCGACTTTTCTGAAGATAAGCGCGGCTTCCTGGACGACACCCCCGCGGGTGGCGGCCCGGGACAGGTCCTTAAGGCGGACGTGGTGGGTCGGGCGCTCGACAGCGTTTCGGCTCCGGCACGGCCGCTTTTGTATATGAGCGCACGCGGTCGGCCCCTGACGCAGGCGAGAGTGAAGGACTGGGCGAAAGCGGACGGGATCACCGTTCTCTGCGGCCGGTTCGAGGGGGTGGACCAGCGGGTGCTCGACGCCCGGGGGTTCGAGGAGGTCTCCGTCGGAGACGCGGTTCTCGCCGGCGGCGAGGCGGCGGCGATGGTGGTGATCGAGGCGTGCGTGAGACTGATCCCCGGGGTTCTGGGCCAGGCGGAAAGCCTGTCATCCGAGAGTTTCGAGGACGGGCTTCTGGAGCATCCGCAGTACACGCGACCGCGGACGTTCGAGGGGCTGGAGATCCCCGAAGTGCTGTTGTCGGGCGACCATCGCAGGATGGCCGCGTGGCGACAGGAACAACGGGAACTGACGACCCGGGAACGCCGGCCAGATCTCTGGGCGGCGCATCTGGAAACAAGACCTGCGGACTCTTCCGCCAAATCCCCCCGCCGGGCTCGCCCGGAGGGTTCTTCCGCGGGGCCTAGCCCCGCCAAATCATAGCTAAAGGGCGCAAAAGCCCGAGGAGAATAGAGACATGGCCAACATCCTTCAGACCATCGAAGCCGAAGAAAAAGCCCGTTTGGTCGCCGTTCGCGCGATCCCGAACTTCCAGCCCGGCGACACCCTGCGCGTCAACGTGAAGATCAAGGAAGGCGAGCGCGAGCGCGTTCAGGCCTTCGAAGGCGTCTGCATCGCCCGCGCCGGCGGCGGCGTGAACGAGAACTTCACCGTGCGCAAGATTTCCTTCGGCGAAGGCGTGGAACGGGTCTTCCCGATCCTGTCGCCGAACATTGAATCCATCGAAGTGAAGCGTCGCGGCGTCGTCCGTCGCGCCAAGCTGTACTACCTGCGCGACCGTCGCGGTAAGTCGGCCCGCATCGCCGAACGCCAGACCGTCCGTCCCGCCAAGGGCGCCGTGGTCCCGGTCACCGGTTCGGCCGAGAAGCCCGCCGAAGAGGCATGATTCATGGGGCTACGGCCCTTCGGGCTGCTTGAGCCCCCGACATGACGAAGGCCCCGGTGGAAACACCGGGGCCTTTTTCGATTCCGGCCCGATCTACTGCGGATACAGGCCCGAGCCGAGGTCGCGCTGGCTGTCGAGACTGTGACGCAGGTCGCGGACCTCGGTCTTTTCGCGGTGGATGGCGGCGTGGGCGCGGCGGATGGTCTCGCGGGTCGTGGCGGCCAGACGGTCGTCGGCCAGGGCGGCTTCGAAACGGCGGTCCAGCGCGGACTCGCCCCGGTCGGCGGCGTCGACGAGGCCGGCCTCGTCGCGGATCAGGGCGTGACCGATGTCCATGACGGCGCGCTGGGCCTTGGCCAGGATCGAGCCGCCGGCGTCGTCGGGATGGCCGCCGAGGGCGGTTACGGTCTCGGACAGGGCGCGGGCCATGTCGCGGCGCTCGGTCGCGAGCGCGGTGAACAGCGAGCCGTGGCCGGTGCTTTCGCTGTCGCCGGCGATCTGGTCCAGCCGCTCGGCACTGTCGAGCGTGGCGGTGATCAGGGTGTTCAGAACATGGATATCGTGGCGATTGGGCATGGGAGGTCTCCGGTCTTACCCTTCTGAACCGCCACGCTCCGCCTTGGTTGCGGCCCGATTGGGGCCGGGCCGATCACGGAGCATCAAAGCTTCGTGCGCAGGGACCACAGTTCGGGGAAGCAGCGCTTCTCCAGCGTCGTCATCAGATAGGCCGCGCCCTCGGTGCCGCCGGTGCCGCGCCGGCGGCCGATGATGCGCTCGATCGTCACCACGTGCTTGTGCCGCCAGGTCAGCAGGGCGTCGTCCAGATCCATCAGCTTCTCGGCCAGCTGATAGAAGGTCCACCAGCGGTCGGTATCGCGATAGACCTCCAGCCAGGCCGCCTCGACGCCCTCCGAAGGCTGGTACGGCTGGCTGACGTCGCGGGACAGGACCTCGGGCGGGATCGGCAGGCCGGCCAGCGCCATCTGGGCCAGGGCGTCGTCATACAGGCTGGGGGCGGCGATGGCGGCGGCGAGGGCGGCGTGGGCCTCGGGCCGGTCCTCCTGGAACTTCAGGAAGCTGGCGTCCTTCAGGCCCAGCATGGCCTCGAAGCGGCGGAACTGGTCGCTCTGGAAGCCCGAGCTGGAGCCCAGCACATTGCGGAAGTTCAGATAGTCGGCCGGGGTCATGGTCGAGAGGATGTCCCAGCTCTGGGTCATCACCGCCTGGATGCGGCTGACCCGGGCCAGCGACTTGTAGGCCGGGACCAGATCTCCCTGTCGAACAAGCCTCTGGGCCAGGGCTGTCTCGTGCAGGATCTGCTTGAGCCACAACTCCTTGGTCTGGTGGATGATGACGAACAGCATCTCGTCATGCTGGTCGCTGATCGGATCCTGAGCCGACAGCAGCCGGTCGAGCCCGAGATAGCGGGCGTAGGTCATGTCGGCGGGCTTCGTGTCGGCGGGGGAGGTCATACGGTCAGGAGATCCAGGTGTTGTTGCATTCGCTTACGGTCCAGCCGGCGAAACCGGAGCGGACACGGCATTCGACGCCCATGCCGGCGAGGGGACCGTGCATGATAGAGGCCTCGATCAGGGCGCCCTGGCCATCGTAGCGGGGCTTGCGGAACGAGACCCAGCGGATGCGCTCGCCGGGCTGGCGTTGCGCGTTCGGGTCATAGGTCGTGGGGAAGGACAGGCCGTAGCGGCCCCAGTCGCAGCGCGGCGCCCAGCCCGAGCCCTCGCCATCCAGCCACAGGGGCGGCGGGACATTGTCGCTGGCGTTGAAGCGATAATGCTCCTTCGCCACGGCGGCGATGACCGCGCAGTCGTTGCCGTTGTCGGCGACCGGACCCGCATCAGGCCCGGGGGCGGCGGTCGTCCCGCAGCCGGACAGGGCGATGGCGAGGGTTGAGGTCAGGATCAGGCGACGCATGGGGACTCCCTTTACCGCTCATCCCGGCGAATGCCGGGATCCAGATGCAAGAACACAGAAGAGAGAAGCAGGGTTCGGACGCTCATGCCAGCGAACGATCTCCGGATCTCGATCCCGGCATTCGCCGGGATGAGCGGCGTAAATCAGGCGCCGCGCAGGGCGGTGATGGTGCGGCCGGGGACGATATCCTCGGCCGAGGTAATCAGGTGGACGATGGCCGGGCGGCCGCCGGGGCCGGCGGCGTCGCGGGCCGCCTGAAAGGCCGCCGGGAAGTCCTCGGTGCGCTCGCAGCGAACGCCGAAGGCGCCGAAGGCCTCGGCGTATTTGACGAAGTCGGGGTTCTTCAGGTCGGTGGCGATGACCCGGCCGGGATAGTCCCGTTCCTGATGCATGCGGATGGTGCCGTAGGTGGCGTTGTCCACGATCACGGTGACGGTGTTGATGCCGTACTGGACCGCCGTCGCCAGCTCCTGCCCCGTCATCAGATATTCGCCGTCGCCGGCGATACAGACCACGTCGCGATCGGGATACAGGCTCTTGGCGGCGATGGCGGCCGGATAGCCATAGCCCATGGCGCCCGAGGTCGGTCCCAACTGGGTGTGCATGGCCGTGTGGCGGTGAAAGCGGTGCAGCCAGGCGGCGTAGTTGCCGGCGCCGTTGGTCAGGATGGCGTCCGCCGGCAGCACCGACCGCAGATGAGTCATGCATTCGCTCATGTTCGCGGCGCCGGTCACGGCGACCGGGGTCGAGAAGGCCTCCCAGGCCGCATGGCCCGTATTCGCCTGCTCGTGCCATGTCCGGCCGGGTTCGATCCCCGACAGGGCGACGGCGGCGAGCGAGACGTCGGCGGCCGCGCTCATCAACGGGGCCCAGACCCGGCCCAGTTCCTCGGCGCCCGGGTGGATGTGGATTAGGCGGGTCGCCGTGCCGTCGCGGGTCCACAGGGTGTAGCCCTGGGTCGGGTTCTCGCCCAGACGCGCGCCGATGGCGATGATCAGGTCGGCGTCCTTCGCCCGCTGGATCAGGGCCGGATTCGGCCCCAGACCGAGGTCGCCGACATAGTTGGGCCGGTCGTTGGAGATCAGGTCCTTGCGCCGGAAGGACAGGGCCAGAGGCAGGCCGATCCGCTCGGCCCAGTCGCCGATGGCGGTCGTGGCTTCCTGCGTCCAGCCGGAGCCGCCCAGCACCAGCAGCGGCCGTTCGGCCTTGGCCAAGTGCGAGCCGACCTCGGAGACGAAGGCCGGATCCAGCGCCGCGCGTGCCGGGGTCACCGGGCGGATCGGAGCGGGGCCGCCGTCGCCCTCGAGCACGTCTTCGGGCAGGGCGATGACCACCGGCCCCATCCGGCCTTGAAGCGCCGTGGCGAAGGCGCGTTCAACGACCTCGACCGTGCGGGTCGAGGTCTCCAGCTCGGTCGCCCATTTGGCCAAGCCGCCGAAGACCTCGCGGTAATCGACCTCCTGAAAGGCGCCGCGACCGCGATCGGACACGGCGATCTGACCGACGAACAGGATCATAGGCGTTGAATCCTGATGCGCCGTATGGACGCCGATCGAGGCGTGGGTGGCCCCCGGACCGCGCGTGACCATGCAGATCCCGGGCTTTCCGGTCAGCTTGCCATAGGCCTCGGCCATGTTGGCGGCGCCCGCCTCGTGCCGGCAGGTGATGACCTGGATCTGATCCGTGACATCGGCCAGGGCGTCCAGCACGGCCAGATAGCTTTCGCCCGGAACACAGAAGACCCGGTCGACGCCGTTGACGACGAGGGTTTCGACCAGGCGGCGGGCGGTGGTGTGTGGCGTCTCGGACATGGCGAACGATTAGCAGATCGTCGGCGGTCCTGACCATGGAACCTGCGGTGAAGCTCGGCGTTCGGAAAGCTTCACCATTGGGAATACCACCATGCGCAAGATCATCACCCTGACCATCGTCGCCGCCGCCCTGGCCGTTTCGGCCTGCAACACCATCTCGGGCGTCGGCCGCGACGTCTCGGCCGCCGGCTCGGCCGTCAGCACCGGCGCCGAAGACGCCAAGAACTAAAGACCCGCTGTTCATTCAGCGAGGAAGGGCCCGCCGGCGCTGTCGGCGGGCTTTTTCGTGGGCGTCGTAAAGGCGTAGCCTGCGGGGCGCACCTTCATGTGCGAACCGGAGAGATGACCATGGGACTGCTCGACAACGTGATGAAAGGCCTCGGCGGCGACGCTGGCGGCGGTCTGGCCGACCTGCTGAAAAGCCAGGGCGGCGTGGGCGGTCTGGCCGAAAAGTTCGGACAACAAGGCCTTGGCGACGCCGTGAACTCATGGATCGGCAAGGGCGGCAACGCCAATATCTCTGCAGAGCAGATCGCCAAGGTGCTGGGCCACGGCCCGGTCGCCGATTTCGCCGCCAAACTGGGCATCTCGCCGGAACAGGCCAGCGAGACCCTGGCCGGACTTCTGCCGGAAGCGGTCGACCGGCTGACGCCCAACGGCGAGGCCCATGAGGCCGGCGGCCTGCTGGATCAGTTGCCAGGCGGTCTGGGCGACATGATCGGCGGCGTTCTCAAAAAGTAGCCGTCAGTCGTAGCTGACGCCCGTCAGATACAGGCCGTCCGAAGGGGCGACGGGGCCGCAGGCGGTGCGGTCCCGGGCGGCGAGGGCGTCGGCGACGTCCTGTGCGGTCCAGCGGCCCAGACCGACCTCGACCAGGGTCCCGGTCATCGAGCGGACCTGCCGGTGCAGGAAGGACCGCGCCTCGAAAACCAGATGGACCTCTTCGCCGGCGCGCTCGACGCGAGCCACGTCCAGCGTCCGCATCGGCGAATTGGCCTGACAGGCCAGGTCGCGGAAGGTGGTGAAGTCGTGGTGGCCCAGCAGGGTCTGCGCGGCCTCATGCATGGCGGCGGCGTCCAGCGGCTTTCGCATGTGCCAGACCTTGCCCCGCTCCAGCGCCGGGCGGCCGGGGCGGTTGAGGATGCGGAACAGATAGCGCCGGCCTGTGGCCGAGAAGCGGGCGTGCCAGTCGTCGGCGACCCGCGTGCTGTCCAGAACCGCGACGGCCTCCTTCACCAGATGGGCGTTGAGGGCGTTCATCACCGTCTCGGCCGCCCAGTCTTTTTCAAGATCGACATGGACGACCTGACCCGTGGCGTGGACGCCGGAATCGGTGCGGCCGGCGGCGGCGATGCGGACATCCTGACCCGAGAAACCCTTCACCGCCGTCTCGATCGCGCCCTGCACCGTTGGCAGGCCGGCTTGGGCCTGAAACCCGGCGTAGGGATTGCCGTCGTATTCGATTGTCAGGCGATAGCGGGGCATCAGCCCAGGCCGCTTCCGGCCGGCAGGGGAAAGCCCTTGAGCATCTCGGCCGCCGCCTGAACCGCTTTGCCCTCGCGCTGGATCCGGACCAGACGCACGGCGCCGTCTCCGCAGGCGACCAGCAGGTCGTCATCGAGCACCGCGCCGGGCGCGCCCTGCCCGGCTTCCAGCCGCGACATCAGGACTTTCACCCGTGCGGTTTCTCCGGCGGGGGCGGGTGCGGCGAACCATGCGCCCGGGAAGGGCGACAGGCCGCGGATATGGGCGTCGACTTCGGCGGCGGGGCGGGTCCAGTCGATCCGGGCCTCGGCCGGGGTGATCTTGCGCGCGTAGGTCGGTTCGCCGGTCTGGGGCGTCTCGGTCACGCCGCCGCGCTCGATGGCGGCCAGGGCCCGGGTCCACAGGGTGGCGCCGGTGACCGACATCCGGTCCGACAGGCTGGCGGCCGTGTCGTCGGCGTGGATCGGCAGAACCTCGGACAGCAGGATGGCGCCCTCGTCGAGGCCTTCGCTCATCCGCATGATCTGAACGCCGGTCTGGCGGTCGCCGGCCATGATGGCGCGCTGGATCGGGGCGGCGCCGCGCCAGCGGGGCAGAAGCGAGCCGTGCAGGTTGAAACAGCCCAGACGCGGCGCCTCCAGCACCGCCGGCTTCAAGATCTGGCCGTAGGCGACGACGCAGGCGGCGTCGAGATCGAGGCTCTGGAAGTCGGCAATGGCCTCGTCGGACTTCATCGAATCCGGCGTGAAGACCGGCAGGCCCATGGCCTCGGCGAAAGCATGGACCGGCGAGGGCGTAAGCTTCTGGCCGCGTCCACGGGGGCGGGGCGGCTGGGAATAGACAGCCACGATCTCATGACCGGAAGCGATCAGTTCGCCCAGCGAGGGGACGGCGAATTCGGGAGTACCCATGAAGGCGAGGCGCATGACCCCGCCTTTAGACGTATGGACGTCCTATTCCCAGCGGGTAGCGACGCCGCCGCCTTCATCCCATTCGCCGCCGGCGTCGAGGGCCGCGTCGAAGTCGAGCAGTCGATCCAGGAGGATCCCGGCGATCAGACCCAGGGCGGCGACGCCGACCAGGGTGGCCAGGCTGCCGATGCCGATCTTTTCGGAACGGGTCAGACGGCGGCGACCGTCGGTGTCGATGACCACAGAGCGCCTTGTTGAAGAACGGGGACGGGCCATCAGGCGTCTTCCCGGGTGCGCATGATCTTCTTGACCTTCGACATGGCGCGATCGCGCCGCAGACGGGACAGGTGGTCGATGAACAGGACGCCGTTCAGATGGTCCAGCTCATGCTGGAAACAGACGGCGTAGAGGCCCTCGATCTCTTCCTCGACGCGGTTGTTGTCACGGTCGAGATAGGCGACGCGGACGCGGGCCGGACGTTCGACCTCGTCGAAATATTCAGGGATAGAGAGGCAGCCCTCTTCGTAGCAGAACTGCTCGTCCGAGGCCCACAAGACCTCGGGGTTGGCGAAGAAACGCGGATTGGCGACGCGATTGGCCTCGGCGTCCTCACCGGCCTCGTCGACCACTTCGGCGTCCGTCGTCGGCTCGCCGTCGCCCAGATCCATGACCACGATCCGGCGCGTGTCGCCGATCTGCACAGCGGCGAGACCGATGCCGGGCGCGGCGTACATCGTCTCCAGCATGTCGTCCATCAGGGCGCGGACGTCGTCGTCCACCGTCGCGACGGGAGTGGAAACCTGCTTCAGCACCGCCAGGTCGGCGGCGTTGTCGATAGTGAGGATACGTCTGACGGCCATCGTCGTCAGGTAGGCCCGATGCGGGCTCCGGTCAAGATTTCCGGCCCTTCACCAAGGCTGTCCGGGCCTACGCCTGACCCGGCAGGGGCCTGGGTTTGCGGTTCTCGTCGATGGCCACATAGGTGAAGACGCCCTCGGTGACGCGCGAGATCTGATGCGACGAACGGGGCCGTTTCCACGCCTCGACATGGACCCGGATCGAGGTGCGTCCGACCTTGACCACCCGGGCGTACATCGACACCTCGTCGCCGACCGAGACCGGCTGATGGAAGACCATGGCGTCCACGGCGATGGTGGCGCAGCGGCCGTGGGCCAGGTCGAAGGCCGGGGTCGAGCCCGCGAGGTCCATCTGGGCCAGAAGCCAGCCGCCGAAGATGTCGCCCTCGGGATTGGTGTCGGCGGGCATGGCGATCACCCGGATGACAGGCTGTTCGTCGGGGGCGGTCAGGGGGCTTTCGGGGCGGACGGCTTCGGTCATGCTCCCGATGTAGCGGAGCCGTGCGTCCGGACAAGGGATCGATCGATCCTAACCCTGTGCGTTGCGGATGGCGGCGGCGCCGGCGAATGGGGCGATGACGGCGGCGAACAGGGCGTATGCGCCCAGAAGCGCCAGCGCCGGCAGGGGCGACAGGCCCGCCGCCGCTCGGTCGAGCGCCCCGGAGCCGAACACCACCGGCGGGATGAACAGGGGCAGGACGACGACGGCGATCAGCAGGCCGCCGCGCCTCGCGCCCAGGGCCAGAGCTGCGCCCAGCGCGCCGGTGAAGGCGAAGCCGAGGCCTCCGATCAGGGCCGCCAGCGCCGTCAGGGGCGCCAGATGCACCGGCTGGCCCAGCGCGAGCGCAGCGACCGGGGCGGTCAGGGCCAGGGGCAGACCGGTCGCGACCCACTGGCCCAGCGCCTTGATGACGAAGACGGACTCGAGCGGGAGGTGGCCGATGGCCAGAAGGTCCAGACCCCCGTCCTCCAGATCGCGCTCGAACAGCCGCTCCAGCGACAGCAGGGACGACAGGGCCAGGGCCAGCCAGGCGACGCCCGCCGCGACCGGCGACAGGGTCTTCAGGTCGCCGCCCGCCGCCAGAGGCAGGATGGCCGTCAGGCAGGCGAAGAAGCCGCAGGCCAGCAGGGGTCCGCCGCCTCCGCCCCAGGCCAGGGACAGCTCGCGCTCGAACAGGACCCGTGTGGCGCCGCGCAGGCCGGGGGCGCGGGGTTCGGCGGCGCCGGGCTCGGGCGTGCGCGGATCGGGATCGCGCCATTTCGGCAGTCGGGGCCCGCTCATGTCAGCCCCCCGAGGTCGAGGGCTCGCGTCGGGATCGGCAGGGCGTCGTGGACGGCGGCGAGGATCAGGCCGTCGGCGGCCAGATGGCGCGTCATGGCCTGCGCGAAAACCGCCCGCCATTTCGCATCCAGCGGCCCCAGCGGCTCGTCCAGCAGCCACAGGGCGCGCGGCGAGCCGATCAGACGACCCAAGGCCAGCCGCCGCCGCTGACCCGCCGAAAGCTTGCGCACCTCGAGGTCGAGCAGGGGCTTCAGGCCGAAGACCTCGATGGCGTCGTCGACCCCGTCCTGGGTGTGACCCAGCCAGTCGCACTGGAAGGCCAGTTCCTCGCGCGCGGTGCGCGAGCCCTTCAGCCCGTCCAGATGACCCAGAAGATGGATTTCACGACCCCGCGCCTCATGCGGGTCCAGCCGGTTATAGTCCCCATCGTGGAAGGCGATCTCGCCGGCGTTCGGGCGGATCAGGCCCGCGACGGCGCGCAACAGACTGGTCTTGCCCGCCCCGTTGGCGCCGGTCAGGGCGACGGCCTCGCCGGCGCGCAGGCTGAAGTCCAGGCCCGTGAACAGAACCCGCTCGCCGCGGCTCAGGGACAGGGCTGTGGCGGAGACGACGTGGATCATCTTTTGCGACCGGTTATCAATGTCCTCACACCCGACGCGGGTACATGGACTGGAACCGCTGCGGGAGCTATAGGCACGCTCGCCGCAGCAGGCTTTCGCCGCGCGCGCCGGGGACCTGTGTGACCCGGCGTCTGTCGCGCGGAGGCGCAACCGGATTGTCGGGCGGCGTACACCAGAGGAAGACTCTCCATGCCGTCGATTGACAGCCTCAAGACCCGCCAGGATCTCTCCGTCGGGCGCAAGAAATACGCCTATTACAGCCTTCCCGCCGCCGAGGAAGCCGGTCTGGCCGGGATTTCCCGCCTGCCGCGCTCGATGAAGGTGCTTCTCGAGAACCTGCTGCGCAACGAAGACGGCGTTTCGGTCACCGAGGACGACCTCAAGGCCGTCGCCGCCTGGATCGAGAACAAGGGCTCGGTCGAGCACGAGATCGCCTTCCGCCCGGCCCGCGTCCTGATGCAGGACTTCACCGGCGTTCCCGCCGTCGTCGACCTGGCCGCCATGCGCGACGCGATGGACAAGCTCGGCGCCGACGCCAAGAAGATCAATCCGCTGGTCCCCGTCGACCTGGTCATCGACCACTCGGTCATGGTCGATCACTTCGGCACCGCCGGCGCCTTCAACCAGAACGTCGAGCGCGAGTACGAGCGCAACATCGAGCGCTACAACTTCCTGCGCTGGGGCTCGTCGGCCTTCAACAATTTCCGCGTCGTGCCCCCGGGCACCGGCATCTGCCACCAGGTGAACCTCGAGAATCTGGCCCAGACGGTCTGGACCATCGATGAAGGCAAGAAGACCGTCGCCTATCCCGACACCGTCGTCGGCACCGACAGCCACACCACCATGATCAACGGCCTGGCCGTTCTGGGCTGGGGCGTGGGCGGCATCGAGGCCGAGGCCGCGATGCTGGGCCAGCCGATCCCGATGCTGATCCCGGAAGTCATCGGCTTCCGCCTGTCGGGCGCCATGCCCGAGGGCACGACGGCCACCGACCTGGTCCTCACCGTCACCCAGATGCTGCGCAAGAAGGGCGTCGTCGGCAAGTTTGTCGAGTTCTTCGGCCCGGCCCTGCCGAACATGACGATCGAGGATCAGGCCACGATCGCCAACATGGCCCCCGAATACGGCGCCACCTGCGGCTTCTTCCCCGTCTCGGCCGCGACCATCGGCTATCTGACGGCCACGGGTCGCGACAAGGCGCGCGTCGCCCTCGTCGAGGCCTATGCCAAGGCTCAAGGCCTGTGGATCGAC
>Ga0247817_10000894_pt1 | contig 15805 bp, 17 predicted proteins | sample UWRJL212509R1_FD_178010 | JGI IMG/M metagenome (GOLD analysis project Ga0247817, IMG submission 178010) | Plant litter microbial communities from Arlington Agricultural Research Station in Wisconsin, United States - UWRJ-L212-509R-1 | ecosystem: Environmental > Terrestrial > Plant litter >... | reverse complement strand
TAAAATACCTAATTTCCGCTCATAATTAACTGTTTTTATTATCTGATATCCTCGGCTCCATATGAATATTAAGTTCCGCTTAATACTGCTAAATTTTATGCAATTTTTTATATGGGGAGCCTGGCTGCTCACCGTAGGGGCTTACTGGTTTCAGAACAAAGGTTGGTCTGGCGCTCAATTTGGGGCCATCTTCTCTACCATGGGTATATCGGCTATATTTATGCCCACCATTACCGGTATAATCGCGGATAGATACGTCAACGCCGAAAGACTTTATGGCGTTATGCACATCTGCGGCGCTGTTGTGCTGTTCTGCTTACCAATGGTAAATGATCCTACCCTGTTTTTTTGGGTAATTCTACTTAACATGGTATTCTACATGCCTACGCTTTCGCTATCATTAACGGTTTGCTATTCGGCGTTAAAGAATTTGAATATGGATGTGGTGAAGGAGTTTCCCCCTATCCGCACCTGGGGAACGGTAGGTTTTATAGCCGCGTTATGGACAGTTAGCTTAACCCACAACGAAACCAGTGCCAATCAATTCTATATCGCATCCGGAATATCACTGTTATTGGGTTTGTATTCTTTCACTTTACCAAAATGCTTTCCGCTGTTTAAAAAGGCAACAGGCGTATTGGCCTCCGGCGATTTGGGTTTGAATGCTTTTAAACTCCTTAAAGATTCCCGCTTCTCTGCATTTTTTCTATTTTCCCTTTTATTAGGAGCCGCGTTGCAGTTAACTAATGCCTACGGCGACACTTATATTCATGATTTTGATGCCAACCCGGTTTATAAGGACACCATAGCGGTTAAATATCCTGCTATTATCATGTCTATATCGCAGATCTCTGAAACGCTTTTCATCCTGGCTATACCTTTCTTCCTGCGTAAATTTGGGATAAAGTATGTAATGTTGTTCAGTATGCTGGCCTGGGTGTTGCGCTTTGGTTTATTTGCCTTTGGCAACCCGGCTGATGGTCTTTGGATGATCATCCTGTCGTGCGTTGTTTACGGCATGGCGTTCGATTTCTTCAATATCTCAGGATCATTATTCGTAGAAACGCAAACCACACCCGAAATAAGAGGTAGCGCGCAAGGGCTATTTATGATGATGGTAAACGGCTTTGGTGCTTTATTAGGTAGCTTAATAAGCGGTTTCGTTATAGACCACTTCTTTACTTTAGCCGGCGGCGCTAAAAACTGGCATGGCATATGGCTGGCCTTTGCCGGCTATGCATTGGTAATAGCCGTAACCTTTCCGTTTATATTTAAATATAAACACAATGCCGCGCTTAAGCACGCTATAAAGCACGCTTAGTGTAATTATAATATACAGTTAACACTTGATTTTTATCATTGGGCAATGAAAAAACATTACCGCCACGAGAATGATTGTTTAAACTGCGGAAGTGAGCTACAGGGCAAATATTGCCACTCGTGCGGGCAGGAGAACCTGCAAATAAAGGAAAGCTTTGGCCATATGATAGTTCATGCCGTAAGCGACTACTTTCATTTTGACCACCAGTTTTTTCATACGCTAAAACCACTGTTTTTTAGTCCGGGTAAATTAACCATTGAATACATGGCCGGCAGGCGCGTACAATACCTGCACCCTGTTAAAATGTACATTTTTATCAGTTTGGTTTATTTTGTTTTGCTTTTTAGTCATTCTGATGGCGATATGGTAAAGATAGGTAGCGGTAGAGAGCCGCACAATACCGAAATGGCCGATGCTGCCAATCATATCAAAAACGATGACTCACTTACACCACAGCAAAAACAAATTATTCAGGCTGGGCTAAATCGGCTAAATGAGCAGAGCGGCGGCAAAGGGGATACTACAAGTCTGGTTAAAAGTATAAAAGTTAAAAAAAACAAAGCCGGTAAGTCAGATACCACTTTTGTATACGATAGCTTTAAGATAAAAAGAAACAGCAAGGGCGGCTTGGACACTACGTATACTTACGATAGTTTTTCTGACTTTGCCATTGCAAACGCTCACGAAGCGACCTATGATAATTATTTAGTTAGCCAGAAAAAGCTTCCTGCAGAAAAACGCGACGGATTTTTAAAACGATACTTTAACAAAAAAGCATTTGCATGGAAAGCTAAAGGCGGCGAAAGTGCAAAGGAAATGATCAACGAAGGCATTAAGCACAATGCCCCTAAGATGATGTTTTTCTTATTACCACTATTCGCGTTGATGTTGAAGATCTCCTTTTACAAAAACAAAAAATTCTACGTAGAACATCTGATTTTCGCGTTCCATTTTCATTGCTTTTTATTTTTGTTTTTGACGCTACTGATGCTGTTAAAAATGGCCAGGCCACACGATTGGTTAGCCGTTGATAGCTTTTTAAACTGGAGCGGCGTTGCGGGCGTAGTGTGGTACTTATACCGGTCGTTGCATGTTGTTTATAAGCGGAGCGTGTTCAGAACAATAACCAAAAGCATAGGCTTGTTCTTTAGCTATATGCTTGCCTTGTGCTTTTCTTTAGTACTGCTGCTGATATTTACCGCTATAATAAGCGTTTAAAACAAGCGATAGCCAAGACTCAAATTAAACAAGTTTATTTTGGTTGAACCTGTGCTATAGCTTTGGCTGGTTAGTCCTTTTTCATAACGCAGATCAACAGATATTTTTTGAATATCCACGCCGGCACCCAATGCCCATGCAAAATTCTGATCTTTATAATTCAGTCTGAAAGCATTTGAAGCTGCCGAGCCAAAGCTCTGATCTTTATTAACAGCGAATGATACCAACGGACCTGTATAAAACCTTGTGCCAAAACCCAGCGCGCCTACTTTACCACCAAACAGCAAAGGCACATCAATACTGGTAAATTTAGCTTGATTGCCTTCTACAGTTACATTTTTGCTGGTAACATATGCTTCCGGCTGAAAATTAAAGCCTAAGGCGCCAAACCGCATCCATAGTCCACCAAGATAGCCTGCCTGGTTATCGCTGTTAAAAGTACCTGATTTTGAAAGGCTGGTTAAGTTCACCCCTCCTTTAAGTCCGAACTGAAATTTAGGCAATAACTGCGCTGATGCCGAAAGGCAAACAATGCCACTAAGTAATAAGGTAGATAGGATCTTTTTCATAATAATAGGTTGATATTTATATGCAAGCTGATCGCAGCCTGTGTTGTTTCAGGTACAAAAATATTATAACAAATAGCTTAAAGCAAAATTACTTTTTAGGCGGACAAGAATCGCGCACAACCAACTCAGTAGGCAGCACGATAGTTTCAAACTTAGTTACCAAGTGTTCGTCCTTTATCAGGTGGATAAGCATTCTGGTGGCCTCTTTACCCATTTCAAAACCGGGCTGTGTTATGCTTGTAAGCGGCGGGTTCAAAATATCGGCCAAAATGGTGTTGGTAAAGCCTAATAATGCTACATCCTCAGGAACGGATTTTTTCATTTCGTGAAGCAGTGACAAGGTAACAGTAGTTACTTTATCAAATGCCGAAAAAATAACATCAGGCGCATCTTTTAAAGCAAACAATTCTTCTAAGGATTCCTTCAGTTTATCCCGATCCCTACCGGTTGCATAACAATGTTTGATCAATTCCTGATCTACCGGAAAGCCTTTATCAACCAAAGCCTTTTCATACCCCGCTAAACGCTCACGCATTACTGATGTATCATCAGACGATGTTATATGCGCTATCCTTGTATATCCTAAACTGATGAGGTAAGCAGTAGAATCGTAGGCGCTTTTAAAGTTTTCAACCGTAACCTTATGGGTATCCATATCGTCGGTAACACGATCGAAGAATATAATAGGCAAACCCTGCTGCTGCAGTTTTTTAAGGTGCTCAATATTTTGTGTTTCGGTAGATATAGCTACCAACATTCCATCCACGGAGCGGTGGGCAAGGTGATTTACGTTCTGTACCTCCAACTCGTGCGACTCGTGAGTTTGGGTAATGATAATATTATAACCCTCTTTATAGGCAACCGATTCAATCCCGTTGATTATCTGCGAAAAGAAAGGATTATCAACAGAGGCTACTACAACGCCAATAGAGTTGCTATGACCCTGCTTAAGGCTTTGCGCAATTAAATTAGGGCGGTAATTATTTTGCTTAGCATAATCATTAACCAATTGCTTGGTTTTCTCACTTATCTCGTAGCTATCGCTAAGCGCCTTTGAAACCGTTGACGCCGAAAGATTCAATGCTTTCGCAATATCATTCATCGTAAGGGCTTTGTAACTACTCATAGATCTGTGGGATTAAACTATACAAATATATAATACTATTTAAATTATGCTTATTAGTCCAGCTCTACACGTTTCATTTTCGGGCTGAAAAAGTGCATTACCAACCAACCTACTAAATAAGCGCAGCCACATATTGCAAAAATAATATTGTAACCAACAACAATATGCCCTGCCTCTTTATTTGTCTCTAATATAAAGCCAATTAATTTAGGAAAGAAAAACCCTGCTATAGCACCTGCCATACTACCAATGCCTACAACAGAACTAATCGCTTTTTTGGGAAACATATCAGAAACAGTTGTGAAAATATTTGCGCTCCAGGCTTGATGAGCTGCAGCAGCCACACTAATAAGTGCAACAGCCTGCCAGATATTAGTTGCGTATTTAGCAGCTATTATAGGAACAACACAAATGGCAAATATAAACATAGCCGTTTTACGAGCTTTATACGCCGGCCACCCCTTTTTAATAAACCATGATGACAGATACCCGCCGCCGATGCTGCCTATAGTAGTAGCCGAATAAACTATTGCCAGCGGTAAACTTGGCTTCGTAAGATCCAGTTGAAAAGTACTAGCGAAATATGATGGCAGCCAAAACAAAAAGAAGTACCAAACCGGGTCTGTAAAAACTTTACCTGCCATAAAGGTCCAGGTTTGCCTAAAGCCCAACAACTTTACCCATTTAACACCTTTTTTTTCATCAGCGCTAACAACTATTTCGTCTGTATCGCTATGAATATATTCATACTCCGCAGCAGACAGTTTTTTATGTTTTGATGGTGTATCATAAAGCAACAGCCAAAAGGCCAGCCAAATAAAGCCAATTGCACCGGTTATAATAAATGCCATTTCCCAACCGTATACTCCTAAAATCCAAGGCACCAATATTGGTGCTGCAACCGCGCCGATGTTAGAGCCCGAATTGAATATGCCGGTAGCGAGTGCACGCTCTTTTTTAGGAAACCACTCTGCAACTGTTTTAATAGCTGCCGGGAAATTACCACCTTCTCCTACCCCTAAACCTGCTCGGGCAAAAATAAAACCAGTGGTGCCCTTTACCGCCGCATGGGCCATTGCTGCAATACTCCAAACTACCAACGATATAGTGTAACCTAACTTGGTGCCAATTTTATCAATAAAATTACCGAACAACAGTAAACCCACGGCATACGATGCGGTAAAAGCCATTACAATGTAGCTATAATCAACTTCGGTCCAATTAAATTGATGCTCAAGGGCAGGCTTTAGCAAACCTAATACCTGTCTATCCAGATAGTTAACAGTTGTAGCAAAAAATAGCAGTGCACAGATCGTCCAGCGAAAATTACCTGTTTTTGTTTGGTTCATTTTGGTTAAATAACAACGCCTTATGCAGCGCGGTATGTGTTATATGTTTATAAATTTAGCAATACAATTCACTTAAACGCCATCGGCAAAAAAAATAAACGTATCGTATTGGCTTGCAATTGGCAATTTTACAATTAATGCCATAATTAAAAAGCATAGAGGGTCTTAATTTTTACGAAATCGAAATAGGCAAGGCCGTTCGTCGGCCATTTATTTATAGCATAAATTTTACCCGTGTGGTTCCCTACTTTAAACTAATACTCGTATAATTGGTCTATAAATCCAATTATTCACTTTAAGTGAAATTTTAACAGCATATTTTAAAACATGAGAAGATCATTCATCTACAAGCTGGTTTGCCTTGTTATTTTAGGCATGGCCGCTAACACTGCGTTTTCGCAAACCAAATGGACAGAAAAAACAGCTAAGGCATGGGCCGATAAAGGCGAATGGCGTAATGGCTTTAAGCCAAAACTTTCGCCAAGCGTGGATTATGTTCAGTTTGCAGCGCAATACCAGGCTAACAAACCGCTTTGGGATAGCGTTTTTACCTATTTAGCTACTACTAACCTGGCAGATCTGCCAACCGGCACAAAACCTGTAAGCGGAAGCAACGCTTACGGAATTACAACCGATGGCCCGTTAAAAACTTTTGACGTAAGCCGTTGGGAAGTACACGAAAAATATATCGACCTGCAAATGGTTATCCGCGGTAAAGAAAAAATGGGCAAAATGGCACCGCCTGCCGACGCGAAATGGGCAACTCCATTTAACGCCGGTAGTGATATTGGTTTTTACGAAAGCACACTTCCGGGTGAGTATTTTGAAGGCGATCCTGACACGCTGTTAATTTTCTTCCCTAAAACATCCCACCGCCCGGCTATTAAAACTGATGACGGACCGGACCGTGATAAAAAGATAGTGGTAAAAGTAAAAGCTGCTAAATTATAATACCAGCAATATTTTATACAGACCTATGCAAAGGGTATCCGCTGGCGGATACCCTTTGTTATTTTATAGCCATATCCTGCACAAGCCGCACTCAACCAGCTATACAATTGCTATATTGGCCTTGTTAATTTGCATTAAAAAATGCTTGAGCAATACGATCTGAATAATTTATTGGTGCTGGATATTGAAACGGTTCCGCAATACCGCACTTACGATGAGGTGCCTGATAGTTTAAAACTACTTTGGGATAAAAAGACTGTTTATAACCGCAAAGAAGAAACCGCCGAAGATTTTTACCGCAGCGCAGGTATATGGGCAGAATTTGGGAAGATAATTTGCATATCAGTAGGTATTTTTACCGGCGCGGCCCCCAAGGGCATGCGCATTAAATCGTTCGCCGGGCATGATGAGCGCGAGGTGCTGATCAATTTTACAAAAATGTTAAAGGGGCAACCCAATACACTGGTGCTTTGCGCCCATAATGGCAAGGAGTTTGATTTTCCGTACCTGTGTCGCCGTATGCTGATAAATGGTTTGATGCTGCCCGCGCAGCTGGAAATTGCCGGTAAAAAACCATGGGAGATCAATCACCTGGATACCATGGAGCTTTGGAAATTTGGCGATTATAAAAGCTATACCTCGTTAAACCTGTTAACCACCATATTTAATATTCCAACGCCTAAAGATGATATAGACGGAAGCATGGTTGGTGATGTTTACTGGAAGGATAATCAGTTAGAGCGTATTTGCACGTATTGCCAAAAGGATGTTGTAGCAACCGCGCAGCTTTTAAGACGATACCGGGGCGAAGAATTAATAGCGGATGAAGATATTACTATAGTAAGCTGATATGCTTGAGGTAAGCAATTTAACAGTTGATTTTAATACGCAAAACGGCGTTTTTAGCGCAGTTAAGGGCATTGATTTTACTCTTGACAAAGGAGAAACACTGGGCATTGTTGGCGAATCCGGCTCCGGGAAATCAGTAACGTCCTTAGCGTTAATGCGTTTGCTTGGCTCTGCTAACACAACCATATCCGGCAAAGCCACTTTAGAAGATATCAGTTTATTTGATCTGGATGAGGAGCAGATGCGTGCCATTCGCGGCAACCGCATCGCTATGATCTTTCAGGAACCGATGACATCGCTCAACCCTGTATTAACCTGTGGATATCAGTTGATTGAAGCCATCCAGTTGCACATTGGCTTAAATTCAGCGCAAGCAAAAACAAAAGCCATTGAGCTGTTTAACGAAGTGCTGCTGCCCCGTGCCGTGGCTATTTTTGATAGCTATCCGCACCAATTATCAGGCGGGCAAAAGCAACGAGTGATGATAGCTATGGCGCTGGCTTGCGATCCGGAAATATTGATAGCCGATGAGCCCACTACTGCGCTTGATGTAACCGTACAAAAAACCATACTTGATCTGCTGCAAAAACTGAAAGAGCAGCGTGGCATGAGTTTGATATTTATATCGCATGATCTGGGTGTAGTAAGCCAGATAGCCGACCGCCTGCTGGTAATGTATAAAGGCGAAATAGTTGAGCAAGGCGATGTAAATACGGTATTTAATAACCCTCGGCATCCCTATACAAAGGGTTTACTGGCTTGCCGGCCCTCGGTGCATATCCGTTTAAAAAAGCTGCCTGTAATAGCCGATTTTCTGGCAGATGAATCAGCAACCGTTGAAAAGCTACGCGAACTGAACAGCTATAAACCGGGAGAAATTGAGGCACGGCAGAAAAAATTGTATGCTGCCGAACCTATTTTAAAAGTGGATAATTTAAGCACATGGTTTGGTCAAAACTCTAGTTTTTTCAGCAAAGATAAAACTACTGTAAAGGCCGTTAACAACGTAAGTTTTGAGGTATATCCTGGTGAAACATTAGGATTAGTTGGCGAATCTGGCTGTGGTAAAACAACTTTAGGGCGAAGCATACTGCGGCTGATAGAGCCCACAGCAGGAAGCATTATTTTTGAGGGCACGAATGTTCGCGGCCTGAAAGGTGAAGCCCTGCGCGAGATAAGGCGCAACATGCAGATCATTTTTCAGGACCCCTACTCCTCTTTAAATCCGCAGTTAACCATTGGCGATGCCATAATGGAGCCTTTACTTGTGCATGGTCTATATAGCACCAGTACCCAGCGTAAGCAAAAGGTGATGGACCTGTTAGAGCGCGTCAACTTATCGCCCGACCATTTCAACCGTTATCCGCATGAGTTTTCTGGCGGACAGCGGCAGCGTATTGTTATAGCAAGGGCGCTTGCCTTGCAGCCCAAATTTATTATTTGTGATGAATCTGTTTCTGCTTTAGACGTTTCTGTGCAGGCGCAGGTATTAAACCTGATCCGTGAGTTGCAACTGGAGCTAGGGCTGTCTTATATCTTTATCTCGCATGATCTTGCTGTGATAAGGCATATATCCGATAGGATGATGGTGATGAACAAAGGCGAGATAATTGAAGCGGGTTATCCTGACGATATTTACTCATCGCCCAAAAATGAATATACGCAGAAGTTGATTGAGGCGATACCGGGGTGAGGCCGAATATCTATAAATGATTATATTTGATAAAAATGATGCTGATGGAATTAAGTGAGGTTGTAAGCGTTGACAAAGAAATATTAGGAGCAATACCTGTTTTTAAAGGCACGAGAGTTCCTGTGAAAAATCTTTTTGAATATTTAGAGGCTGGTGATTCACTGGATGATTTTTTAGTTGACTTCGATTATATTCCTAAAGAGCATGGCCTCGTTGTATTAAAACATCTTAACAACTAACGTCAGCATAATTACGTTTTAGAAAAACGTAGATGCCATTAGCATCGAATTTTATAATATCTACCTATGTCTAAAAAAAAGAATACCAATTCATCTATAAATAAAGTGCTCACCCAGATGGTGCTGGATGTTTTTGAGCAAAACGGCAATACGCCTTTAAACTATAAACAAGTATCAGCTATATTGAATATCCGCGACCCTGAGTCGCGCGATGTGATAGGCGATATATTGAAAGACGAGACTTTTAAGCAAGTTTTAAAAGAAGTATCTCCGGGCAAGTTTCAGTTGCTTGAGTTAAAAACATTTGTTGAAGGCAAAGTAGATCTTACCAATGATGGTTCTGCTTTTATTGTAACCGATGACGAAACTGAGACCGATATTTTTGTAGCGCCTAGAAAATTGCGTAACGCCCTTAATGGCGACCGCGTAAAGGTTTATGTATATGCCAAAAGCAGGGGTCGCCGTCAGGAAGGTGAGGTGATAGAGATACTGCAACGCGCCAAAACAGAGTTTACCGGTGTTTTAAAAATGTCTGAGCGTTATGCCTTTTTGATACCCGACGACCGCAAAATGATGCACGACATCTTTATACCGATGAATGAGCTCAATTCGGCAAAAAACGGCATAAAAGCGGTAGCAGAAATAACAGACTGGCCCGCTGGCGCCCGTAACCCCGTTGGGCGCATAAAACTTGTGCTAGGCGAGCAGGGCCAGAACGATACCGAAATGAACGCTATTTTGGCAGAATACGGCTTCCCATTGTCTTTCCCCGCTGAGGTGGAGCGCGACGCGGAAGAAATATCAGCGGATATAACACCAGCCGAAGTAGCTAAAAGGCGGGATTTTAGAGATACCATAACTTTTACCATTGACCCTTTTGATGCGAAGGATTTTGACGACGCGATATCTTTTAAAAAGTTAGAAAACGGCAACTACGAAGTAGGTGTTCACATTGCTGATGTGGCGCATTACATTATTCCGGATTCTGCTTTAGATAAAGAAGCTTTTGAGCGGGGCACGTCAGTGTACCTGGTTGACAGGGTAATACCGATGCTACCTGAGCGTTTGTCTAACGGTTTGTGCTCCTTACGCCCTAACGAAGACAAGCTTTGCTTTGCTGCTGTTTTTGAGCTGGACGAGCAGGCAAATATTGTTGACGAGTGGTTTGGCAAAACGGTTATCCACTCTAACCGCCGCTTTACCTACGAGGAAGTGCAAGAAGTTATCGAAACCAAGGAAGGCGACTTTAAGGATGAGATCTTAAAGCTGAACGAACTGGCCTACATCCTCCGCGACCGTAAATTTAAAAATGGTGCCATCAGCTTTGAAACTACCGAGGTTAAATTTAAACTGGACGAAAAAGGCAAACCTACCGGCGTATACATTAAAGAACGCAAAGATGCCCACAAACTAATTGAAGATTTTATGTTGCTGGCCAACCGCAAGGTTGCCGAGTTTATAGCCAAAAAAGGTAAGGGCAAGCATAAATACACCTTCGTTTACCGCGCGCATGACTCGCCTAAGCCGGATGCGTTGAACAGCTTCGCGCAGTTTGCAGCGCGGTTTGGGTATAAGATCAACACAAAATCTGATAAAGAAATAGCCCGCTCATTAAACCACCTGATGGAAGATGTAGAGGGTAAAAAGGAGCAGAATGTATTAACGCATTTGGCTATACGCTCAATGGCTAAGGCTATTTACACCACCAAAACCAGCAGCCACTACGGTTTGGCGTTTGATTATTACACGCACTTTACTTCGCCAATACGCCGCTATCCTGATGTGATGGTGCACCGCTTGCTATTTCATTACCTTAACGACGGGCAGTCTGTTAGTGAGGATATGTATGAGAAAATGAGTCAGCATGCCTCTCAAATGGAAAAAAGAGCGGCTGATGCCGAGCGCGCTTCGGTTAAATATAAACAGGCAGAATATCTTCAAGATCAGGTTGGAAACATTTTTGAAGGCGTTATTTCGGGGGTTACCGAGTGGGGTATGTATGTTGAGATAATTGAAAATAAGTGCGAGGGTATGATCCGTCTGCGTGATATTTCTGATGATTTTTATACTTTAGACGAGAAAAATTACGCCATCATTGGTCAGCGGAAAAAGAAAACTTACCGCCTGGGCGATGAAGTGAAGATCCGTGTTAAAAACGTTGATCTTACCAAAAAGCAGATAGATTTTTCTTTAGTTCAGGATTAATAACAGCCTGGCAGTAACACATGAGAGATATACAAGAATTACAGGTACTGATTCAAAAGGCTGTTGAAAAAATAGACTTCCCACCCTATCCTGCCAAACTTTACGAACCCATAAGCTATATATTGGACCTTGGCGGCAAACGCATGCGCCCGGCACTACTGCTTATGGCTTGCGACCTGTTTGATGGTGATGTGGAGAAAGCAATGCCGCCTGCACTAGCAATTGAGGTGTTCCATAACTTCACGCTGATGCATGATGACATTATGGATAAAGCTCCACTGCGCCGCGGAAAAACCACAGTACACGAGCGCTGGAACGCCAATACAGCCATCCTATCAGGCGATGTAATGCTGATTGAGGGTTATAAACTGATTATGCAGGTGGATGACCATTTGTTACGTATCATTCTGAATATATTTAATGATACCGCGGTGGGCGTGTGCGAGGGGCAGCAGTTGGATATGGAGTTTGAGGAGCGCGACGATGTGAACATTAGCGAATATATCGAGATGATCCGCCTTAAAACCGCTGTGGTATTGGGCGGCGCTTTAAAAATAGGTGCCCTGGTAGGCGGTGCTGATATGAAAAACGCCGATCTGCTTTTAGAATTTGGTGAGAACCTGGGCCTGGCTTTCCAACTACAGGATGATATACTTGATGTATACGGCGACCCTGAAAAATTTGGCAAACAGGTGGGTGGCGATATTTTGTCCAACAAAAAAACTTATTTGTTGATAAAAGCACTGGAGTTAGCAGATGCCGGAAATAAAGCCTCCTTAGACAGCTGGCTTGCTAAAACGGAATACGACGCAACCGAAAAAGTAAACGCCGTTACTGCTATTTACAATTCGGTTAACGTAAGGCAATACGCCGAAGCCGAAATGCATAAATATGCCGATAGATCTTTTAAAGCACTGGATGACTTAGCACTTCCACAAGAGAAAAAAGAATATTTAAGAAGTTTTGCAGATAGCTTGATGGTGAGAGAATATTAGTAACTTGGTTTATGAAAAAAACCTTATTAACCTTATTCATTACGCTCGTTGCTTTTACAGTAAACGCGCAAAGTGATACCACAGCAAATAAAATATACATAGCAGCTGATAAAGCCCCCGAGTTTCCGGGAGGTATGAGTGAATTCGTTAAATACCTTGAGAGGAACGTAAACTACCCTCCACAATCCCGAACGAGGGGAAAACAAGGCAAGGCAATAGTAAGGTTTGTAGTTGAAAAAGATGGCAGTATCACCAATGCGAAAGTACTTCGGCCGATAGCAAAAGATATAGACGCTGAAGCAGTGCGGGTTATCACCAATTCGCCAAAATGGAACCCGGGAATTGTTAATGGAGAACCGGTGCGTACACAATTTACCTACCCTATTAATTTTGTACTACCGCCTAACTCTTCATCTCCAATCTATATACAATAAAGCTTTTCGCATACAATTAATAAATTGTTATTTTTATTCAACCAATTGGCTTTTATAAACGAAGGTTAACTACAGCGTATGAAAAAGATAACACTTACTTTAATTGCTATTGTATTTGCATTAAGCGCGTGGTCGCAGCAAACACCATCGGTAAACACCAGTGTAACGCTTGCCATAAATGATGCCGATGTAATGCCGCAGTTTGAAGGCGGTATGGACAAATTTTACAAACGTTTAAAACGCATTCCCTATACTTACTGGGACAGGCTTAACTTGCGTAAAGGCAAAGTTTACCTGTTAATGGCTATTGAGAAAGACGGTAAATTGAGCGATCTGAAAGTGATAAGGGGCCTATCTGTAATACAGGATAAAGAGATCTTACGTGTAGCCAAAAAGCTGGATCGATGGAAACCCGCTACCAAAAACGGTGTGCCGGTAAGGATGGTTTGTTCAATCCCGATCAACTTTGAGTTACTGGAGCATCCCGACCCTAACGACAATTTCAATATTTTGTAAAAACAAAAAAGGCCCTTATCAAATTGACAAGGGCCTTTTTTAATATTGTTGCTATTGCAATTACTCAGCGGCTGCTTCTTCAGCAGGAGCTGCAGTTTCTGCATCTTCAGCTTTCTTTTTTGCAGGTGCTTTTTTAGCTTTTGGAGCTTCTTCAGCTACCGGTGCCTCTACTTCAACTGCTTTTGCAGCTACTTTAGGTGCAGCATCTTCTGCTACTGCTGCAAGTTCAAAAGGGATAACAGAAACGTATGAACGGTTGTCTGCTTTCTTTTTGAAAATCACCTCGCCATTTGTTAATGCAAACAAGGTGTGATCTTTACCGATACCTACGTTAAGGCCCGGATTGTGTTTGGTACCACGCTGACGAACGATGATGTTACCGGCAATTGCAGGCTGACCACCAAATATCTTGATACCTAAACGTTTGCTATGCGACTCACGGCCGTTTCTTGAACTACCGGCTCCTTTTTTGTGTGCCATTTTAAAATATCTTTATGATCTGTTAAACAGATCGGTTTTAAACTTAATTATAATGTTATACCGGTGATCTCGATCTTGGTAAATTGTTGGCGGTGACCATTTTTCTTTTTGTAACCTTTTCTTCTTTTCTTTTTGAAGATAATTACTTTATCACCTTTTAAATGAGACAAGATCTTAGCTGATACTTTAGCGCCACTCAAATCAGAACCTAATTTGAAGCTACCTTCGTTTTCTGCTAACAACACACTGTCAAATTCAATACTAGCGCCCTCGTCACCTTGTAATCTGTGTACAAAGATCTGCTGGTCTTTAGCAACTTTAAATTGCTGTCCGGCTATACTTACTATTGCGTACATGGTTTGTTAATTATTGTTTTAAAATTCGAGGTGCAAATATAGAAATAAGTATTGCAATAAACAACACCATTTTACTTTTTCTGCCTACCTTCTGCCAGCCCCATTACAAGGTCTATCTCCTTTATCATTTTCTTGTTGGCATCTATCAGTTTAGGGTCATTGTCGTAATTCTCATCAAAGGTTACCACTTTGCTTTTGCGTTTGTACTTAAACTCAATAACGTAGCGTAGCGGTTGCCTGCCTGTTTTAACGCTATCACCGGTTTCATCCTTCGGAAAATCCCAAAAGCCCAACATGGCTGCCTTGCGGTGCAGGTAAAGCAGATCGTCCTTATTTAATTTAAGGTTTGTTTGCATAACCGAATCGCGGTCGTTAACATATTGATAGGCGCCGGTTTTAGAGTCGTAGCTATTTAACAAGCTATCCCTTGTACCGAATTTGTAAGAGAAAGATTCAAACTCTGTAAACTTATAAGGCGCATTTTTTATCATAATACTGTAGTAGTACACACAGTAAATAACAAACGGTAGGATTATGCAAAGCGCGAGGAGTATTTTTTTTGTTTTAGTTAACTGAATCATTTGGTGGCAATTATTGAATTAATGATTGAGTGAATTACAGATTATTTTTATAACCATTACTCAATCAGAGCGGCAAAGATAAGATTTTAGATTATTCCCTTAAAAATTTGTCATTGCGAGGTACGAAGCAATCGCGAACTTTGCGAGGCCGCTTTTCTCCGTGCGATTGCTTCGTACCTCGCAATGACATGACTTGATTATTTACTCAATAACTAATACACTCCATCACTCATTAACACTCTCTGCCAACTCCCCCTCCCACTTACTTACAACCCCTGTTGCCATTGCATTACCTAATACATTGGTAGCCGAGCGGCCCATATCTAATAGTGGATCTATTCCTATTAATAAAGCAAGTCCTGCTTCGGGGATGTTGAACATGGCGATGGTACCGGCTATTACTACTAATGATGCTCTGGGTACCCCTGCTATGCCTTTGCTGGTTAACATCAGCACTAACAACATAGATAATTGCTGCGCAAAAGATAAATGGATGTTATAAGCCTGCGCCAAAAATATAGATGCAAACGTCATATACATCATAGAGCCATCCAGGTTAAAGGAGTAGCCCAGTGGCAATACAAAGCTGGCTATCCTGTTGCTGCAGCCAAAACGTTCCAGTTCTATCAATAGCTTAGGGTAAGCGGCCTCGCTGGTTGATGTACCAAAAGCTATCAGCATGGCATCTTTTATTTTACTTACCAGGTTAAACACCCGTGATTTTAATACCACAAAACCGGCTAAAATAATTACCAGCCAAAGTATCAGCAGAGAAAAATAAAACTCACCAATAAACAAGGCATAGGTTGATAAGATACCCAAACCCTGTTTAGCAACAATAGCTGTAATAGCGCCAAACACGGCAAACGGTGCCATCCCCATTACAGATGTTGTTATCTTCATAATAACATGAGCAATGGCAT
>Ga0247817_10000892_pt1 | contig 15816 bp, 14 predicted proteins | sample UWRJL212509R1_FD_178010 | JGI IMG/M metagenome (GOLD analysis project Ga0247817, IMG submission 178010) | Plant litter microbial communities from Arlington Agricultural Research Station in Wisconsin, United States - UWRJ-L212-509R-1 | ecosystem: Environmental > Terrestrial > Plant litter >... | reverse complement strand
TGCACACGCCTGGCCATAGCAGCATATCGCGGTCAAATTTGCGGTTGAGATAGCCGCCAAGGTGCCGGTCAGGGCCGAAGATGATCTTCTGATCCTTGGGGATTTGCGCGAGGATCGTTTCGGCGCTCGAACTGGTCACGATCACATCGGACAGCGCCTTAACCTCGGTCGAGCAGTTGATATAGGTCAGCGCGATGTGATCGGGATGCGCCTCGCGGAAGGCCTTGAACTTGCCGGGAGGGCAGGAGTCCTCCAGCGAACAACCAGCGGCCATATCCGGCAACACCACGATCTTTTCTGGCGAGAGGATTTTGGCGGTTTCGGCCATGAATTTCACGCCGCAAAACGCGATCACTTCAGCGTCGGTTTCCGCCGCTTTCTTGCTCAGTTCCAGGCTGTCGCCCACGAAGTCGGCCAGATCCTGCAATTCAGGGCGCTGGTAATAATGCGCGAGGATCACCGCCTTACGCTCTACGCGCAGGCGGTTGATTTCTTCGAGAAGGTCGGTGCCGGCGGGAACCTTGGTATCGACATTCATTCGCCTTGCTCTCCTTCGAAGCGCACGTTCACTCTTACATCGCCATAGCCTGCGACTTGCAGCGGTATAGCCAGATTTTGCCGGATCGCATCTTTTGCCGCCCCGCGCGCGAGGTTCAAGACTTCGGGGTTCTGGGCAAAGGCAATCGCGTTGCGTTCTGCTGCCTGCGAGTTGCTCCGGCTGAGCGCGGTTGACGCCGTGCGGCTGACGAACATGCCTTCGGTGAAAAACCGCGCGCGCCCCTCATCCAGATTCGGGCGCGAGATCCGCAAAGTGGGGATGGTCACATCGAGCACCTGCTCGCCTTCCGACCAGCGGAAATTGTCGCGCGTGATGTCCGACAGGTCGAGCCGGTATTCCACCGTGGCAGGCACAAGCATGGCCTGGCGCGATGTAAGGATATCCACATCGAACGGGCCAACGCTAGGCGTGCTGGTGCTTTCCGCCACCACTTCGAAGCGCGAACTGAATACGGTGAGCGAATTCTGCCGCTCGAACGCGATCATCGCGCTGCCGATCACGTCTCCCTCTTCCTCATAGAAATAGGCGCGCCAGCCAAGGAAGGTTGCCGCGACAAGCAACGCGGCAACGATGATCCACGGCGCCTTGCGGTTGGCGCCCATAGCCGGGGTATCTATTGGCGCAGGGCGGGTTGGCGAAAAACGCGTGTCGGGATCGGGATAACGGTCCAACGGTACCTCCTTATACTTCGTTGCTGGCCAGCATGGGGGCCCGCGCGTACCAGGCCCCGCCCGATTGCTGCACCCGGCCTTGCCGTTCAAGATCAAGCAGATGCGCCAGCACGCTTTGCCCGGCGGCGGGCCACAGCAACTGCGCCACGCCCGCATACATCACCGGCACCAGCGCGCTGACTGAACGCGCTTCCTCGCCCAGCAGGCGCATGATCTGACGTTCGCGCTGGCGGCGGTGGCCGATCATACCGCGCACGAGTTGGCGGGGTTTTTCCACCGCCGGGCCGTGGGCGGGATAATAGATGCGGTCCTCACGCTGATAGAGCTTGTCGAGGCTGGCCATGTAGTCCGCCATTTCGCCATCGGGCGGCACGACCACGCTGGTGGACCATGCCATCACGTGATCGCCGGTGAACAATGCGCCGGTTTCCTCAAGCGCGTAGCACAGGTGATTGGACGTGTGACCGGGGGTGGCGACGGCGCGCAGGGTCCAGTCGGGTCCAGTCAGTGCCTCGCCATCGGCTAGCACGCGGTCGGGCGCGTAGGATTTGTCGAACGGAGCATCGACGCGTGGGGCATCGCTCTCCAGCACCAACGGCGCGCAACCGATAATCGGTGCGCCGGTGAGCGCGGCGAGCGGCGCGGCGGCGGGGGAGTGGTCGCGGTGGGTGTGGGTGCAGCAGATCGCCAACACTTTTGCGCCGCCGATGGCCGCGACCAGCGCACCGAGATGCGCAGGATCATCCGGGCCAGGGTCGATCACCGCCAGCCCTTCGTCACTGCCGACCAGATAAGTCTGCGTGCCGGTAAAGGTGAACGGCGAGCCATTGGGCGCGAGCACGCGCCGCACTAGCGGTTCGAGTGTTTCGCTTAGGCCGGTGGGCCAGGGTTGCGGGGGCAGGGCCATGACGGGCATATGGGGCTATGGGAGCGGAATATCCATGCCTGAAGATGTGCCTGAACGCCTGATCCTCGTGCTCGACGAGGGCACCACCAGCACGCGCGCGATGCTGTTCACCGCCAATGGCGAGGTGCGCGGGACGGCGCAGCACGATCTGACGCAGTTTTACCCTCGGGATGGCTGGGTGGAGCATGACGCTGTTGAAATCTGGGACAAAACGCTGGCAGCAGCGCGTGAGATGGTGGCCGAAGCGGGCGGGGCGGAAAATATCGCCGCCATCGGCATCACCAACCAGCGCGAGACGGTGGTGGCGTGGGACAAGACTACCGGCCAGCCGCTCGCCCGCGCAATCGTGTGGCAGGACCGGCGGACCGCGCCGAAGTGCGATGAACTGCGCGCTTCCGGGCACGAACCTGCGGTAAGCGAGGCGACCGGGCTGCTGCTCGATCCCTATTTCTCCGCCACCAAGATGCGCTGGCTGATCGATAATGAGCCAGCGGTGGCCGATGCTGCGGAGCGCGGCACCTTGGCATTCGGCACAATCGAAAGCTGGCTGGTGTGGAATCTCACGGGCGGGGCGGCGCATATCAGCGATGCCAGCAATGCCAGCCGCACTCTGCTGCTGCCGCTGGCCGGGCCTAATTGGGATGCGGGGCTGTGCGCGCTGTTCGGCATTCCGCAGGGGGCGCTGCCGCAAGTAGTCGATACCAGCGGATCGCTGGCTAGCACCTCACCTGGCCTGTTCGGTGCGGCCATCCCGATCACCGGTATGGCGGGGGATCAGCAGGCAGCGACTATCGGGCAGGGGTGCCTCGCGCCCGGCAGTACCAAGGCCACCTATGGCACGGGCGCTTTCGTCCTCGCCAGCACCGGCGAGGAGGTACCGCGTTCGGCGCACCGGTTGCTTGGCACAGTGCTCACGCAAACCGAGGGCCAGCGGCGTTACGCGCTCGAAGGTTCGGTGTTCGTAGCCGGGAGCCTGATCAAGTGGCTGCGCGATAGCCTCGGCATGATCGCGAGCGCGGCAGAAACCGAAGCGCTGGCCCGGTCAGTACCCGATAGCGGCGGGGTGGTGGTGATCCCGGCGCTTAGCGGGCTTGGCGCGCCGCATTGGCGGCCTGAAATTCGCGGGGTCATCAGCGGCCTGAGTTTCGCCACCGGCAAGCCGCAGATCGTGCGCGCTGCTTTGGAAGCGATGGCGCATCAGACGCATGATCTGGCCGCTGCCTTCGCGTCTGACGGTGCGGCGTGGCAGAATTTGCGCATCGATGGCGGGATGGCGGCAAACGATTGGATGGCGCAGGACATTGCCGATATTCTCGGCTTGCCGGTGTGCCGCCCCGAAGTGGTCGAAACGACTGCACTGGGTGCTGCGATGTTGGCAGCGCATGGGGCGGGGCTTTACCCCTCGCTGGAAGATGCCGTCACCGCCATGCAAGGCCCGTCGCGCCGGTTCAAACCCGTGATGGAACCGCCTGTCCGCGTTGCCAGATTGGCCCGGTGGGCGGCGGCGCTGGAGAGGCTCGTATAAGCGCCGCGGGCCACGTTAGCCGAAGCGTTCTCTAACTGCCTGCAAACGACTGGCCGATGCGGGCGCGAAGGCGCTGGACCGGGCGCGGCTGCTGCGGGCCTTGACCGCGCCAGTTCAGTTCGAGCCGTTCGATCCGCGCATAAAACGCCTGCGAGCGCTGCACCACCAGCACTGTGTGCGGATTGAGCCAGCCCAGTTGTGCGGCATCGCTTTGCAGCTGCGCTACCGGAAGGCGGCCGTGGCGGCGCAACTGAAACTCGCTCAACTCGCCGGCAAAATAGGCACGGTGATTGAGCAGCCAAGCCAGCGCATGCATCATCCGCGTAGTGGTGCGCAGCGCCTCGCACGAGAGCGCAATCCGCGCCCCGCTAGCCTCATCGGTTGCCGTCTGCGCCCCCCAACCCGAGGATACGCCCGAACGTTGGAACGCGGCACGTGCATCTTCCGCCAGCGCCAACGCTTCGCCGTAAAGCGTTTCGATGATCGCGGGGGTGATGGAATTCGCGCGGAAGGGCATATGACAACCGGCTAGCGGCTTGGATGTGCGCAAGCCAGCCTCGCTCCGGGGAAAAGCGGTGTTGTGTACGAGATGTCCCACAGGGACACGCAATCGAAAACGTCAGGCGCGAAACGTCATGCGCAAAACCTCAGGCGATGATATCCGGCGTGAGATAATCCTCGAACATCGTGATCTGATCTTTCAGCTTCAGCTTGCGCTTTTTCAGCCGGGCGACCTGCAACTGGTCGGGCCCGTCTTTGTCGGTCAGCGCGGCGATAGCAATGTCCAGATCGCGGTGTTCAAGGCGCAGCATCGCGAGGCGGCCCCGCATTTCCTCATCGGTCATCCGGCCTGCTGATGCCCCCAGTATCCGTCCATTTCTCGCTGCCCCTTCCGGCCCCGCAGTCGCAGCATGGCCTCATCAATGACCGGTTCGCCGCACGCGCGTTTGCAGGCCTAGGACTATTATGTTTTGATGACAATTGCGCGGCTAACTTGCCACCAGGCGAGTCGCCCGCGCGGCTTGTCCCAATGCCAGCCAATGGCCGAAAAGCGGCCGTATCGCGAAAGGATACTGCATATGGAATCTTCGCATGTCAGCGCCCTCCAGATGAAACATGAAGGACTAGACCGGAGGTTGAAGGACGAAATGAATCGCCCAGCCCCCGATGCGGTGAAGATCCAGGTTATCAAGAAGGAAAAACTGCGCATCAAGCAGGCCATCGCTCTACACTGAGTATGGTTCTGGATTGAGCACGAGGGTTCTGCCTTTCGCGGCGGCCGGTCAGCCGGGCCGCGATTGGCAGACGCCCGCGCGTGGTATAGGCTCAGTCCATGCCCGCATCCCCAGCCACCGCCGCCCGCATAATCCTCACCTCGCTGCACGAGGTTATGGCTGCGCGCACCAACGCGCAGTCGAAATTGAACCACGTGGTGGAAGTGATCGGCGAGGCGCTGGATAGCGAGGTTTGCTCGATCTATCTGCTGCGCGAAGGCATGCTCGAACTCTACGCAACGCGCGGCCTCAACCAGGCTGCGGTGCACGTGACGCGGCTGGGAGTTGGCGAAGGGCTGACCGGCACGATCGCGCAAAATATCGAAACGCTGAACCTCGACGAGGCGGCGACTCACCCCGAATTCCAGTACCGCCCCGAAACAGGCGAGGAAAAGTTCCATTCTTTCGCCGGAGTGCCGATTGTTCGGCGGGAGCGCGCGGTCGGCGTGCTGACCGTGCAACACCGCGATCCGCGCCGCTATGTGGAGTTGGAGATCGAGGCGTTGCAGACGGTGGCGATGGTGCTGGCCGAACTGATCCACAATGCCGGGCTGGTGGACGGCGAAGAAGCGGGCGGCTTGTCCGAAGCGCAATCGGGGCAGGTACAATTGACCGGCCTGCAACTCGTCAAAGGCCTCGCCAGCGGCATTGCCGTGTTCCACCAACCGCGCATCCACATCGAACAGACGGTGGCTGAAGATACCGAGGCCGAGCGCCAGCGGGTGTATCTGGCATTCGACCGGATGCGCGAACAGATCGACCAGATGGCCAACCAGGCCGAATTCGGCAAAGGCGACGAGCACGAGGAGGTGCTCGAAACCTACAAGATGTTCGCCTACGACGAAGGCTGGAGCCGCCGGATCAACGAAGCAATCGACAGCGGGCTGACCGCCGAAGCCGCTATCGAACGCGTGCAGCAACGCACTCGGATGCGGATGCGGCAAATCCAGGATCCGCTGCTGGCGGACCGGATGCACGATCTGGAAGACCTGTCCAACCGGCTGCTGCGGATCGTTTCGGGTCAGCTCGGCACGGCGGCATCGACCGGGCTGAAGGGCGACACGATCCTGATTGCCAAGAACCTCGGCCCGGCTGAGCTGCTGGAATATGACCGGCGGCGGCTGAAAGGCGTGGTGCTGGAAGAAGGCTCGCTCACCAGCCACGTGGTGATTGTCGCGCGAGCGATGGGCATTCCCGTGGTCGGCCGCTTGCGCAACTTGCGCGGGCTGGTGCGTGATGGTGATGAAGTGCTGGTGGACGGCGATGCGGGCCAAGTCTCGCTGCGCCCGGCACAAGGCGTGATCGATGCGTTCGAAGCGCGTTTCGCCCGCAATCGTGAACGCCAGGCGGTCTACACGGCGCAGCGCGAGGTAGAACCGATCACCCGCGACGGGGTGCGTATCGGGGTGATGATGAACGCCGGGCTGCGCGATGATGCGGCGATGGTGGCTGTGACCGGGGCGGACGGGATCGGGCTGTACCGCACCGAATTTCAATTCCTCGTATCCGCGACCTTGCCTGCACGCGACAAGCAGACGCGGCTTTACCGCGATGTGCTGGAAGCGGCGGGCGGCAAGCGGGTAGTGTTCCGCACGGTCGATATCGGGGGCGACAAATCGCTGCCCTATCTCACCAGCGAAACTGCCAAGGGTGACGAGAACCCGGCGATGGGCTGGCGCGCTTTGCGGCTGGCGCTGGAACGCGAAGGCTTGCTTAAAGTGCAGGCGAGGGCGCTGCTGGAAGGCGCGGCGGGGCACGAATTGAACGTGATGTTCCCGCTGGTATCCGAACCGTGGGAGTTTGACGCGGCGAAAGCGGTGTTCGAAGGTCAGCTCGAATTCCTGCGCAAACGCAAGCATCAGTTGCCGTTGGCGATCCGCTATGGCGCGATGCTGGAAGTGCCTGCCTTGGCCGAGGTGCTCGATCTGCTGCTGCCGCGCATTTCGTTCCTGTCGGTCGGCACCAATGATCTGACGCAATTCCTGTTCGCGGCTGATCGGGCCAACCCGGCGCTGGCCGAACGGTACGACTGGCTCAGCCCGGCAATCCTGCGGTTCCTCGCCCGTGTGGCGAAGGGCTGCGAGGGGTATCCCGTTGATCTTGCAGTCTGCGGCGAGATGGGCGGGCGGCGGCTGGAAGCACTGGCGCTGATCGGGCTGGGCATTCGCCGCCTGTCGATCACCCCTGCGGCGGTCGGCCCGATCAAGGAACTCGTGCGGCAGATCGACACGCGCGAGATTACCGAAACGATGACTAGCTGGCTGGCCGTACCGCCGCCCAATATGCGCGCTGCCTTGCAGGAATGGGCCGAAGCGCATGGAATCGATGCTGATTGATAAGGAAAATGCGCGCTTGCGGGCGTTTCGCTTGACTTGTCGTCCGGCATCTCGCTTTTGAAAGGCGGGTTCGCACGGGGGCCGGTAACGGCTGGAGCATTAATGGCCGAAGAATTTGAAGGCGAGGTTGTAACCTCGGTTGTACCACATGGCGTGGGCGCACAGTTGCGCGCCGCGCGCGAAAAGCTCGGCCTGTCTACAGCCCAAGTTGCCGCACAGACGCGGATCGGCGTGCGCAATATCGAGAACATGGAAGAAGGCCTGTTTCAGAACTTGCCGGGCCGAATCTATGCCATCGGCTTTTCCAAGACATATGCCAAACTGGTCGGGCTGGATCCAAACGATGTGGCCGATCAGGTCCGGATCGAACTCGGCGATGATCCTGAATTGCGCGGCCAATCGGCCGATTTTGCTCCCGGTGATCCATCACGCGGCCCAAGCCGCCGGTTGGTCTGGGTCTCGGTTCTCGCCGCTCTGGTGCTGATGGTCGGGCTGTATTTTGCTGCGCGCGTGCTGATGGACCCGGCGGCGCAATTGCCCTCGTTGACCGAGCAACAGGAAGCTGAACAAGCCGCCGCCAATGCCGCAACCGCTGCGCAACAGGCCGAAAATGCCCAGCCGGTCGAAGCTGGCGGTGCAGTCGTGCTGACTGCCGAAGCTGCTGTGTGGCTGCGGTTGACCGATGCTGCTGGCCAGCGGCTGATGGAAGGCGAATTGGCCGCAGGGCAGACCTATACCATTCCCGCCGATGCCGAAGGGCCAAAGCTGCTCACAGGCCGCCCGGATATGCTGGCGATTACCGTCGGCGGGCGCGCGGTGCCGAAGATTTCCGAAACCAACCGCACGGTGGTGGATGTGCCGATAGATGGCGCCAGCCTGCTTGCTCGGGCAGCGCCAACAGCTTCGGCTACGCCTGCTCCCTCAGCATCATTCACCCCGGCCGCTACACCCCGCCCCGCCTCAACGGGGGATTAGGGCGCTGTCCGGATTTTCCCGCTCACGTTAATCCCCTATCTTGCTGCCCGCTGCCACCATGCGATTATGGTTAAGCGGAGAGGAGACAAGCCGACCATGCTGCGCATTTCCAAGAATAGGGCCCTGCTGATGTCCGGCCTGTTGCTGGCGGTAGCTGTGCCCGCATCATTGCCCGCGCCTGCCATAGCGCAATCGGCGCAGGCGGATGCCCGGCTCGAGCGGATCGAAACCCAACTGCGCGCCTTGCAGCGCAGTGTATTTCCCGGCGGCGACCAGCGGTTTTTCGAACCCGAGATTACTCCGCAAGGGCAAGTCGCTCCTCCGGTAAACACCGGCGTCGGCACCACCGCGCTGACCGATGTATTGGCACGGCTGGATGCACTGGAGAGCCAGCTTGCCCGGCTGACTGCCGCAACCGAGGTTAACGAGAACGCGCTGCGTGCAGTAGAAGCGCGCCTGACCGCGATGGAAAGCAGCGCGCCGGCTCCAGCCGGTCAACCGGCTCCGGCAATCGGCGCAGCGCCTTTTCCTGCGCCCATTTCAGCGCCTTTGAGCAACGCTCAGCCGACGCCGCGGCCGTCTGGTGTGATTACACCGCCCTCGACACCAGCCCCAGCGCCCGTAGCCAGTGGTCCCACTGCCGAACGGCTCGCAGGCGTGAGTGCGATCCTCAAGCCGCAGACAGCGGATGCGGGCGACGATGAATATACCTATGGCTTCCGCCTGTGGACTGCGGGCTTCTACCCAGAAGCGCAGCAGCAGCTGGCGCTGTTCCTCGAACGCTATCCGCGCCATTCGCGGGTGAGTTTTGGCCGGAACCTGCTCGGTCGTGCATATCTCGATGCTGGCGATGCGCGCACTGCGGCAACGCATTTCTTCGAAAACTACCAGTCCAACAAGCAGGCCGACCGCGCGCCGGATAGCCTGCTGTTCCTCGCCGATTCGATGGTCCAGCTCAACGATACCCGTCGCGCTTGCATCGCGCTGGCGGAATTCGGCGAAACCTATCCCGCGCTCGCCACGGGGCGGCTGAAGGCTCAGTATGACGCGCTCACCGCCCGGATCGACTGCGCCTGATCCGCAATCGGTAGCGCGTTTTGGCGCTGCGCTTGCCCAGCTGAATCCGGGTGGGGAGCGGATCGGGTTGGCGGTGTCCGGCGGGCCGGATAGTCTGGCCATGCTGCTGCTGGCGAATACAGCAATCCCCGGTGGGTTCGAAGTGGCCACGGTGGACCACGGCTTGCGGCCTGAGGCAGCGGCGGAATGTGCGCTGGTGGCTGCGATCTGCGCCGAACGCGGTATCCCCTGCGCCGTACTGCCGGTGGAAGTCGCGCCCGGCAATGTGCAGAGCGAAGCCCGCCGCGCGCGGTATACCTCAATGGCTGAGTGGGCGCAGCGGCGCGGGTTGGCTATGCTTGCGACAGGCCACCATGCCGACGATCAGGCCGAAACGTTGCTGATGCGGCTCAACCGGGGGAGTGGTGTCGCGGGGCTGGCGGGAGTGCGCGAGGTCGGCGACGTAGCAGGCGCGCGGGTGATCCGCCCGCTGCTGGGGTTTCGCCGCGCCGAATTGGCGGCGGTGGTGGCCGATGCAGGGATCGACCCGGTGCAAGACCCGAGCAACGCCGATCCGCATTACGACCGGGTGCGGATGCGGCAAAATCTCGCCCAAGCAGACTGGCTCGATCCGCTCGCGCTGGCACATTCCGCCACACTGCTGGCCGATGCCGAGGAGGCGCTGGCGGTGTTCGAGGCTGAGCTCTGGCCCAAGCATGTATGGCAGGACGGCGAAGCGCTGGTGCTTGCCCCTCCTGGCACCCGCCTGATGCGCGTGCGGCTGGTGCGGCGTATCATCGCCGAACTGGGCGGCAACCCGCGCGGCGGCGATGCGGCGCGGCTGGTGGAGCGGCTCGAACGCGGTGAGGGCGGCAATCTGGGCGGGGTGCTCGCGGTGGTCAAACGCGGCGAGTGGCTGTTCCGCCCCGAACCTGCGCGCCGGTCTTAGCTCGACAGCGATCCGCCCACACCGGTTTTCACCCCATCGGTGATAATCACGATGTCACCCACCCGCGCGATCTCGTAAATCTTCGACACGAATTCATCGGGCGCGGCCACACAGCCGTGGCTGGCATAGCCGCGTTCTACGGTCGATCCGCCGTGCACTGCGACCCCGTCCCATGTCAGGCGTAAGGTCCACGGCATGGGTGCGTTGTTGTACTTTTCGGACACATTGTGCCGCTCCTTGGTCAGGATCGGGAACGTGCCGGTGGGGGTCGGATGGCTGGGTGAGCCGAGCATCACTGCCGCCGCGCCGATTTCATACCCGCCGCGAAATACGCTGAGCACCCGCGCGTGCAGATCGACGGTAATCACCAGCGGGCCGGGGGGTACGCCTGCATCGTCCCAGTGCCATTCGCCGTAGCGGATATGGCCTTCGATCGGCAGCACACGCTTGATAACGAACGGGTTTTCCGGATCGAAGGGCGGGATATCCTGCACCACTTCGCGCGCGGTCGTGGCTAGAGGCTCGGGCGCCGAGACGCTGGTATCGTCCGCCAGCACATCGGCGGAGGCAATCAGCGGCGCGGTACTATCCTGCGCTTCGAGTGTGCGCGAGGCGACGAACAGGCTGCCGAGCACGGCCACCACCCCTAGCGTCAATCCGCAGATCACTTTTGCCACTGGGCTCATGACGGTGATTATGCGGCGTAGGGCTTAAGATTTCCAGAGGCTAAGCGCCTCGCGTCCCGCAGCGGGACGGGATTAGCTAGTCAGAGCCGCCGCATCACGCGCCAGCGCAGTGATCTCCTCCGCGCTCGACCCCTTCGGCGCGACCCAGCTTCCGCCGACGCACAGCACTTGCGGGAGCGCGAGCCAGTCGGGCGCGGTGGCGGCGGTGATCCCGCCGGTCGGGCAGAACTTGGCCTTGCCGAACGGACCGGTCAGCGCCTTCAGCGCCGGTACGCCGCCCGATGTTTCAGCGGGGAAGAACTTGAAATGGCTCAGGCCGAGATCCATCCCGCGCATGATCTCACCCGCAGTAGCGATACCCGGCAGGATCGGCACACCCATTCTTTGTGCTGCCTTTACAAGGGGTTTGGTCAGGCCCGGCGACACGATGAACTCCGCCCCCGCCGCCACTGCCGCTTCCAGCTCGTCCTTATTGGTGACGGTGCCAGCGCCCACCACGGCACCGGGCACCAGGTTCATCCGCCGGATCACATCCAGCGCCACGGGCGTGCGCAAGGTGACTTCGAGCACTTTCAGCCCGCCCGCCACCAGCGCTTCGGCCAGCGCGCGGGCGTGCGTTACATCGTCGACCACCAGCACCGGGATCACCGGGGCCATCCGCATGATGCTTTCGATATCTCTCATGAAGCGGCTCCGTGTTGCTGGAGGAAGGCGGCAACTGCGCCGTAAAGTCCGGGTTCGGATTGGATAATCAGTTTGACCGGCAGCCCGGCCATCAGCGCCTCGTACCGGCCCTTGAAGGCGAATCTTTGTGCGAAAGCAGATGCTTGCAAGTGGTCGCGCAGCCGCAGGCCGAGCCCGCCTGCCAGCACTACAGCGCTTGCTCCCTGCGCCAATGCGATGTCGCCCGCCACGCTGCCGAGCGTCATGCAGAACCGTGCCAGCGCGGCGCTTGCCATCGCATCGCTGCCTTCCAGCGCGGCTTTCCAGATCGCCCGATCGCCTTCTAAAGTGGGCACCCGGGCTTCTAAGGCACATAGCACGGCGTAGATCACGGCAATCCCGGGGCCTGAATTGACCCGCTCGGTCGACACGCGCCGATGCACCGCGCGGAGCCGGGCAAGGATCGCATCATCCACCGCATCCACTGGCGCGAAATCGAGATGCCCGCCTTCGGTTGCCTGCACACGGGTGCCGCTGGCCGAGCGGTGAAAATGCGCCACGCCGAGCCCGGTGCCAGGGCCAACCACGCTGATCGTGCCGGACGCGGGCAGGGGAATGTCCGGCCCGGTGATATACGCAAAATCACTTGCCGGAGCTTGCGCCACCGCATGGGCGACCGCTTCGAAATCATTGACCAGCGTGACCCGGTCAAGCCCGAGTTGCGTATCCAGTGCCGCCGTGTCGAACACCCAACTATTATTCGTCAACCTTACGACGCGTCCCGCAATCGGCCCGGCGATGGCGATGGCGGCGGCGCGCGGCAGCGGTTCGTTGGCCAGCGCTTCGAACGCCTCCCATGCGGTTTCGAGGCTGACATAGTCAGAGGTTGTCAGCGTGACCGGCTTGCCCAGCGTGATCGTGCCATCGGTCACATCGGCTATGCAGAAGCGCGCGTTTGTGCCGCCAATATCTACTGCGACCAGCCGCATTACAGCCCTGCCGCCGCCAGCATCGGCGATGCGCCGCGTTCGGCCTCGTCCGCCAGATGGCGGAACATGGCGAACATTTCGCGCCCGGTGCCCATGTCGGGGATTGGATCGGGGGCGGGGGTGCGGCTGGCTAGATCGGCATCGGTGGAGAGCGTGCCGTCCTTTGCGCAAAGCCGCACAATATCGCCGTCGACCAGCCGCGCCAGCGGCCCGCCGCCAAGTGCCTCGGGCGAACAATGGATGGCAGCGGGAACCTTGCCCGAAGCGCCCGACATGCGCCCGTCCGTCACCAACGCCACGCGGTAGCCGCGGTCTTGCAACACGCCCAGCGCAGGGGTGAGCTTGTGCAATTCGGGCATGCCGTTGGCGCGCGGCCCCTGAAAACGCATCACCACCACCACGTCGCGGTCCAACTCGCCCGCCGCGAAGGCCGCGATCACGGCGTGCTGATCCTGGAAAATTCGGCACGGCGCTTCGATGGTCCAGCGGTCCTGCGCCACGGCGCTCGATTTGAAGCAGGCGCGGCCCAGATTGCCGCTGACCAGCCGCATTCCGCCATCGGGCAGGAACGGATCGGCGGCGGGGCGGAGCATTTCAGCGTCTCCGCTCGGGCCGGGATCGCGCCATACCAAGGTGTCTTCATCAAGGCCCGGCTCGCGCGCATAATCGGCCATTCCGGGCGTCTCACCCACGCCGAGCACGTCGGCATGGGCCAGCCCGGCAGACAGCAATTCGCCGATCACATAACCCATTCCGCCAGCCTCGTGGAACGCGTTCACATCGCCCGCGCCGTTGGGATAGACGCGCGCGATCAGCGGCACGGCGGCGGAAAGTTCGTCCAGATCCTCCCAGTCGATCGTGATCCCTGCCGCCCGCGCCATCGCGGGCAAGTGGATCGCGTGGTTGGTCGAACCGCCCGTCGCGAGCAGGCCGACCGCCGCGTTTACGATGGCTTTTTCGTTCACGCACAAGCCGAGCGGGCGCGGGTCTGCGCCGTCCACATTCATCGCGATAACGCGCTGCATCGCGGCCCGGTCGAGCGCCTGCCGCAGCTTGGTACCGGGTTGCACGAAGGCAGAACCGGGAACGTGCAGGCCCATCATCTCCATCATCATCTGATTGGAATTGGCGGTGCCATAAAATGTGCAAGTGCCCGGCGAGTGGTAGCTGCCGAGTTCGCTATCCAGCAATTCCGCGCGGCTCGCCTTGCCTTCCGCATAAAGCTGGCGAACGCGTTGCTTTTCGCGGTTGGCGATGCCGCTGGGCATTGGGCCGCTCGGCACGAACACGGCGGGCAAGTGGCCGAACCGCAATGCGCCCATCAGCAATCCCGGCACGATCTTGTCGCAAATGCCGAGCAGCAGCATCCCGTCGAACATCGCATGGCTGAGCGCCACCCCGGTCGCCATCGCAATCGCATCGCGGCTGAACAGCGACAGTTCCATGCCTGTTTCGCCCTGCGTCACCCCGTCGCACATCGCGGGCACCCCGCCTGCAACCTGCGCGGTGGCACCGAATTCGCGGGCGTAGATCTTCAGCCGGTCGGGGTAGCGGCCATATGGCTGATGCGCCGACAGCATGTCGTTATACGCGGTGACGATGCCGATATTTGGCGCGCCGCCCGCTTTCATCGCGCTCTGATCTTCCAGCGCCCCGGCAAATGCGTGGGCCAAGTTGGAGCATGATACCGCGCTGCGTGCAGGCCGGGTTTGCGCCTCGCGTTCGATCAGCGCGAGGTAGGCTGCCCGGCCCGGCTTGGACCGTTCGATGATCCGGTCGGTCACGCGGGCAACCGCCGGGTGAAGATTACTCATGCCAACTCACCCCATCACGTTCCGCCAGTGCGATGGCCGCGCTCGGGCCCCAGCTACCGGCGTTGTATGTTTTGGGCACCAGCCCTTCCGCTGCCCACGTGGCGCGGATTGCATCGATCCATTGCCACTGCGCTTCCACCTCGTCACGCCTTACGAACAATGTCTGGTCGCCATTCACCAGATCGAGCAGCAGCCGCTCGTAAGCGATCCGCTTGTGCTTGCCCGTAAACGCATCGGGCATGGCGATGTTGAGCGGCACTTCGCGCAGCGCCATGCCGGTTTGCTCGATCCCCGGCACCTTGGCCATCAGCGATAGCGAGATGTTTTCTTCGGGCTGAATGCCGATCACCAGCCGGTTGGGTTTGATCCGCGCCCCGTTGAAGATCGAATGCGGCACCGGGCGAAATTGCACCACGATTTCGGTCACGCGCTGGTGCAACCGCTTGCCGGTGCGGAGGTAGAACGGCACCCCGTGCCAGCGCCAGTTATCGACATGCGCCTTCAACGCGACGAAGGTTTCGGTGCCCGATTCCTTGCCCAGTTCCTCGTCATAGCCGGGCACGATCGTGCCGACGCTGGCGCCGCCGCGATATTGGCCGGTGACGCTTTCGCCGGAGCCGATCTTGCGCAAAGAACGCAAAACTTTCACCTTCTCATCACGCACCGCGCCAGCTTCAAAACTGGAGGGCGGCTCCATCGCCACCAGCGCCAGCAATTGCAGCATGTGGTTCTGCACCATATCGCGCAGCGCGCCGACATCCTCGTAGAACCCGGCGCGCCCTTCGAGGCCCACGGTTTCGGCCACGGTGATCTGCACGTGTTCGATATGCCGCGCGTTCCACAGCGGTTCGAACAGGATATTGCCGAACCGCAGCGCGATCAGGTTCTGGACCGTCTCCTTGCCGAGATAGTGATCGATCCGGAAAATGCGGCTTTCGGGGAAGGCAGCGGCAACCGCATCGTTGATCACCGCCGAACTGGCCAGATCGGTGCCGAGCGGCTTTTCCAAGCTGATCCGCGCCCGCGCGCCGGATAGCCCCGCACCGGCTAGCCCGTTGATCGTTTGTTCGAACAGGCTGGGTGCGGTGCTGAGAAAAATCGCTATCTGTTGATCGACGCCAACCTTGGCCGCCAGATCGGCAAAGCCATCGGGCTGGGTGACATCGAGCGGCTGATAACTCAGCTTGTTGAGGAAATCCGCCAACCCGCCGCGCCGGTTGGCGGGCAGATATTTCTCCAACGCAGCGCGCGCGAAATTGCGAAATTCGCCTTCGGACATTTCCGATCGGGCAGTGCCGATAATGTGCAGCCCTTGGGGCAGCAACCCGTCGCCTGCCAGCACCGCGAGCGAGGGGAGCAGCATCCGCTGCGCCAGATCGCCGGTCGCCCCGAACAGGATGAGAGTGGTGGCC
>Ga0247817_10000891_pt1 | contig 15820 bp, 25 predicted proteins | sample UWRJL212509R1_FD_178010 | JGI IMG/M metagenome (GOLD analysis project Ga0247817, IMG submission 178010) | Plant litter microbial communities from Arlington Agricultural Research Station in Wisconsin, United States - UWRJ-L212-509R-1 | ecosystem: Environmental > Terrestrial > Plant litter >... | reverse complement strand
ATCTAAATACAATTCTACTAAATTTCCTATTCTTTCTCCATGATATACAGGAGATAAATCTGTACATTCATATTCTCCTACTAAACCTGTTCCTTCACAATTCTTACAGTCTACAAAAGTACTTCCAAATATTTCAAACTCTCCATCACCATCACACTCTTGACATACATCAGACATATGGCTAGTTTTTTCAAATAGCTTATCTTTATGTACAATTTTATATTCCCCTTCTTGAAAGAATACAGTAAAGTGTTCTGGATTCTTTTTCCATACAGCTTTAACTTTATTATAGGAATTGCTTATAAAATGAACTAATTCTGGAGATCCATGTAGAGTAACAACATTTCTAAGAGCTACAAAAAATCCTTGACTAGTTATTTTAAAACTATTTTCATGTAAAAATCTATATAGTTCATCAGCAACTTCAGCTCTTGGATTTAAACAACACCACATAAAAAATCTTTTATGTGCCTGATATTCTTCATTCTTGTTAAGTCTTTCTTGTAAACTTCCAATTCCTGCCATAGTTTGGCATTCTATAACAATACTACTAAATTTTTCAATTAATAACTGCGGAAGTGTTCTTGAAATTCCTTTTAAATAAACAGAATTACCATCTACTATAAAATCATCAAGAGTTTCTAAAATAGAAATTCCTGATTCTAAAGTTTCAATTCTTTCTTTTTCTTCTTTTTCTAATTCTCTTTTCTCTTTAATCTGTGGTGAACACATTAAATCATTAATAAAGTCTATACTAGGAGATGATAGTACTTTATTATAATCTTCTTTAGTTGCTCCAGTTTTACCTAATACAGATCCATCTATTAAAACCACTGTAAGTATATCATTTACTAATTTTATACTTTTAATTACCTTTTCTTTAGGAGTATCTTCTTGAGAACTTAAAGTTTCTAATTTACTTAAGACTGCTTTTTCAACAGCTCCTTCTGCTACACTCTTGAACCAATCAAGACTTAAAAATTTATCCATATTTTTCTTTATTAAGGAGAGATTTTACTCTCTCCTATTAATTAATCTATTAATTTATCTACTTGTTCTTCTGTTAAAATCTCTGAATTTAATGTAACATTATAATGTTTTAAGTTAACTTTATGTTTATAGTATTTAAATAAATCAGCTATTACTGTTATAATAGGCTCTTCTTCTCCTGCATAATCAATAGAATCAAATAAAGGATTTAAAAATGTTAATTTATTTAGTAATTCTTTTAATTGTAATAATTCTGGATATATATTCATATCAAACAAATTATGTTCTTCTGCAACTACTAACATAGCATTATAAGTATCTAATTCAGAAGAATTTGGATAAGTTGTTCCACTATAATTTGTATCTCTATAGGCTTCCAGTTTTATTAACTGGTTTTCTAAATCTTTAGAAATAAATCCAATCATATCACTTCTATCAAAAATACTTTTATTCTCTCTTATAAACTTATGAATAAGATAAGAGGTTATAATTCTTTTAAATGGTGCATTTTTACCTTCCATAAATTTTTCATATGATATTAAATTGTGAATATTAAGAGAATTTACAATTTTTAACTCTCTATCTGAAAAAGTAACAATTTCTATTTTTTGTTTAGATATTGTTGCATATAGTTTATCTAATTTTTGACTTTCTTCATGTTTTGTATATATTTTTAAATGTTTTTCTTTTTCTATTTTTTCTAAATCATATATTTGAGAATCAAATTTACAATTTTTTCCTGTTGTATATCTTAATAAAGGTACACCTTTTTTACCAACAATCTCTCCTTTAACTTTAAGTCTCTTAGATGAAACACTTTTACTAACTACAGTTTTTTGTTTTTTATTAGCTTCAATAAACTCTTCTGGAACTTCTAACTCATCTAAGTTAATAAAGTCTTTTGTAAGTAAATTTACTACAGTTTGATACTCTTGAATTCTTGTTCTCCACTCATCTTTTTTGTAAAGATGAAGATTTAATATATGATAATAAGAGTTAGGAGAAAATGATTTGGATTTTCCTAAAATTTTAGGATTTTCTTTTTTAACCAGAACTATTCTGGTTTCTCTTGTTTCCAAAGATTTTAAATAATCTTTTTTAGTTGAGTTAGTTTGTTTGAATATTGATATACTTTAGTATACCCATTTGCAACTTGATCAGGATAAAATGAGTATGAATAGCTTTTATCCAAGTTAATCATTCTACCACCTCTAATTTCAAATTTTCCTTTATACTCTCCTAGCCAGAAATTTTTTGTATTCTTATGTAGAACTGAAAAATCTGACAATACAATACCATCTAATTTAGGTTTTTGTAATTGAATTGAAGAAAATCTAATCATAGTAGAAATATCTTTTTTTGAACCATTATTAAATTCTATAAATCTGTATTTAGTCTCATAGTAATTTATGGCTCCAGCTAAGTCTGTTCCAGAACTAACAGTTGAATTGTACTTAGTTACAAAGTAATCAGCTACAGTTTTAAGCTTATTTAGAATAATTTCTTTTGCTTCTTTAGTGTAACGTAAAGCTTCTCTGTTTGGAGTAGGATATATTCCATCACTTAGAGAAAATCTTAAACCAATAGGAAGATTAATTCTAGCAATACCTAACTTATCAAAATCCAAAGGATAGTATACATTGTCTAAACACAAATGCATATTGTTATCAGTTGATAATTCAGAAAATTGAAAATCTTTATGTCTTGCAATCACAAATCCATTTTGTATACTAGAATCTCCAGGAACATCAAAATAAACATCTTCAAAGTAACAAAGTTGTTCTTTAATCTTTTTATGAAATAGATATAAATCTCCATATTTAACTGGAACTATTATCTTTACCCCATTACCTTCCATTGTTTCTTGTGTATCAAGAAGATCTATTGAGTTAGTATCTTCTCCTTCATACATCATATATTTTCTTTCAATTCCATTTTTTCTACAAACAAAATAGAAACTGGAACTATAAGCTAAAGGACTTTTAAATCCAAGTCCCATAGCTCCTATTTCTATATCACTTTCTCTTTTTGTTGATTTACCATATTTACTAATAATGTTTTCAACATCATGATCATCTAATCCTGTACCAAAATCTTCTACTGTAAATTCAAGTACTCCTGTTGAAGAATTTTTAAGAGAAACAATAATAGGCATACTCACTCCAGCTCTTCTATGACTATCAAGTGCATTACTTGCACATTCTCTGATAGTTGAGCCAATATCATCTGAATAGAGATTTTTACTTAACATCTGCATTAAAATTTGTGCAGAATCTAAGTCTAGTGACATTTTAATGTTTTCTTGTGTTGTTCCTTCTTCTATAATTATTGCTTCAGTTTGTTTTTCTAATTTCATATTTTTTTATTTAAATGTTGATGATTCTACATTAGTAACAGCTACAAATCCTCTTTCTAGTTCTGATATAATCCATCTCAAATGTTCAGCACTATCTCTAAATCCTTTTTCATGTGCCATATGTATATTTCCTACTAATCCTTGTATAAGTACATTTGATAAAACTTTTGATCCTGCACTATTTGGAAGATCTTCTGAATCTAGATATTGACTCTTACTTAAGTTCTTACTAACTTCTAAATTGAAATCAGTAGCTACATGTTTAGAGGTTGACATTCCTTTTTTATGTTCTAATTTTAGAACTACTTTTGCTTCAAATGAAAATTCCATAATATTAATTTTTTATTTTAACTAAAATGGTAAATCAAAGTCCATCCATTGAACTCCAAACCCATTACTACTTTCTAATATTTCATCTACTCTTGTAAAAACTTCTTCTGTACTCCATTTAGTTTTTTGATATGCTGCACTAGCAGGATGGCTTAAAACAAAACTCTTACAAAGAGGTCCAACATATTTAGTATAATTTGAAGCATCTTTTCCTAAAAAAATTATAGGTACTCCTGTTACATTAATAATATGTTCAAATAAGTATTTTATAAAAGGTTCCCATATAGGAAGATGCCCCCCTGCTTTATTCATTTCAACTGATAAAGAAGCATTGATCATCAATACTCCTTGATTTGCTAAATAAGATACATCTGGATTAGGTATATAATTTATATTTAATCCTTGATATAATTCTTCTTCCAATCCTTGATAAAAATTATCTAATGTTGGTTGTAGTTTGTTTGTTATAGAACATCCCATTAATAAACCATCTGCAAGAGGTAATCCATCTTTAAATGTATGATATGGAGCCATTCCCACTATTACAACTTTTAGATCATCTAATGATGTTTCTTTAAAACATCTCCATAAATGAATAGACTGAGGAGCAATCTTTTTTCCTTTTTTACTTTCACTTTTTAAAAAAGCATATATATTATCACATTCTTCACTTTCTATAAAAGGACGAATTTTAGCATGCCAACTTGGATGAAATAATGGTTTAAACTTTTCCCAGATCATATTCTTGATATTAAAGGTTTTATACTTAACTCAGATACTAAGTTTCTTAAATCTTCAATTTCCTGTTGTAATTTAGCATTTTCTAATTTTAACGTACTATTTTCTGTTTCTAATATATTAATTTTATCTGAAGCTCCCTCAATTTTCCAATCCCAATCATTATCTAACTGATAACTTTGTGAACGAGTTCTGGCAGAAGCTTCTTTAAGCATATATAGTTTAGATTCTTTTTCTGTTTGTTTATAACTTCTCATATTGTATCTATTATTGGTTTTAAATTTAACATAGATAATGCTTCTTTTAAGTCATATATCTCATTTTCTAGATTTTCTATTGTAATGTTTAATTGTTCATTCTCATTAGTTAATCTTTCATTCTCATTTTCTAAATTTTCAAATTCAGACTCTAAATCACCAAGTTCTTTATTAATAGCACTTAGTGTTTGTACCATATATGCACTCATAATTGTTGTAATTTTACTTTTATATTAAAAAATCTACTCAATATACCTTCAAGATTTTCTATTCCTATACATTCTACTTCATCATCTTGTGTTGTATATAACCACTCTGTATTATTATTTATTTCTTTTTCTAATAATTTTATATTAGATTCTGTTATAACTAGATTATTCATATTATTTGTTTTTGTATTAAATATTCCTCTACTGTCTTTAATCCATGTACACGAGCTAAATCACTCCAATCTTTAATTCCTTCTCCTAAATATAACTTAGGCACATTGCAGTATTCAAATCCAAATTTATCTGTTATTTTTTGAGAGTTTGTTACACCAGTTTTATCAGAATCAAAACTAAGAATTTGTCTATTTGAGTTTTCTTTTAAATACTCAACATTCTCTTCTGAAAAACAACCCATTCCTTCATTTTGAACAGCACAACAACATGGAAAGACTTTTTTCATAACCATATAATCTTTTTTACTTTTATTTATAAAAGCTGTATCACAATTTCTGATATCTTTTAATCCATCCATCATTGTAATAGGAACATTATTAGGCATCCATTTTTCTTTTTTATTGGCAAATGGTCTATATAGTTTCCAATGTCCTTCATATAAGTATCCAAAACGTAACTCAGTTTCCTTTAATGGAAACTTTTTTTTATTTAAATATAATGTATCTATTGAGTATACATTATTCTCTCTAAGATCATCTATATCCTGATAATATTCATTCCAATATGCTAATTCATTATTTGTGAACTTTCTAGCTTTTACTTGGATAAAATATTCACGTTTCATTAATTCTGTTGGTTGAGAATATTGAGAAACTATTTGTGTATAGTTTTCTGTTACTATTCCATTAGATATACCAAGACCAAAATCTCTATCTATCATAACTAAAACATCATTAAAAGTAGATAGGTTAAATAACATTTTAACAAACTGAAAACAATCTCCTTTTTTACTTGTGTCCCCAAAGTCTATAAAAGTTAAACGAGAGGATTTATATCCTATTAAAAAAGAAGGATTTTTCTCTGTTCTAAAAGGAGAAGTTGTTACAGAATTTATTTTCCAATTTTTATGAGGCATATAATAATAGAATATATCATAATCTGATATTTTTTTTAATATAGCTTCCATTGTTAGAGTTTCTTTTTTTGTTCCTTTTATCATAATATTTTTTTAAAATAAAAAGCCTCTGCATTTCTACAGAGGCTTTCCTAAATTTATATTTGATTTAGTAATCAGTACCATCATCTGAAATATAATTATCAGATGCTACTAAATTATCATCAGAATTATATTCTTGTAACTCTGAAAAAGTATAATAGTCTTTACAACCATACTCACCTATCACATTAACAACAAACTTTTCATGACTTTTTAAATCTTTAGGTTTTTTGTTTTTTAAATCTTGCTGTGTTTTCTGATTGTTGTAATCAATGTTTCTGAATTGTTTCATTCCATATCCACCAATAAAAGCTTTATTATAAACTCCTTGATATTCTTTGGTTTCTCCTTCTTTTTCTTTTGTAATAACAGTTGCCATTGATACAATAGAGTTACACCATTCTCCATCAATTTGATCTCTCAAGTCTCTTACATTTCCTTTCATTAATTTTTTCCAGTCTAACTGTAAAACAGTTGAAGCATCACGATAATCAAGATTACTTAACCAAGTTCTTAAGAAATTATATAAGTCTTCTTCTCCTGTATAAGCTACACGATAATCTCTGTCTTTTTTAAACCAATCTGCAAGATTATTTTCATCATCTGCCCAAGAACAAATACCTACAGAATTTATATACTGTTTTTTAGTACCATCTTTGTTTTCACGTTCTTTGTCTTCTAAAAAGAATGAAACTTTAAGTTTTTGTTGAGTTTTAACTTCTTCTAACCAAACATCAACACGAAGATAGTTGTTACCATCTCTTGTTTCTCCTAAGTATTCAGCAGCTTTACTGTCTTCTTTAAGTTCTATTCCCAGTTTATCTTTAAACTCTTCAATTGTTGGATTAATTGCAATTACTTTTGATTCAAATAAACCAACATACTTACTAGAATTTCCTTCTCCAGTTGTTTCTCTTTTTGTTCCTCCAATACTACTCATAGCTTTAATTTAATTTAGTTATTTAATTTAATTTTATTTGTTTTAATAAATTTATTATAATTCTTTAATGCTCTTTTAAGCTTAGCATTTGGTTTAGCTGGGTTTAAAATTGCATCAATAAATACTTCTTTATCATCTTCTGTTTTTAATACAACAATATTATTCATAATTATTCTTCTTTTGAAAATCTTTCCTCCCATATTTTCCTCATATTATCGGGATCAATAATATAGTTATTTAAAGCATCTATTCCTTCAGATATAGTTGAAAAAGGTATTGATTGACAACCTACATCAATTACACAGCCTACAGATAAAAATCTTATTCTTATCTCATGACTTCTTAATAATTCCTTTCTTGAAGGAATATATTCTTTTGGCATTCTTATACCATCTGTTGTTCCTGTTAAATCACTCATAATAATTATTTATATTATCTACAATCATTTGTAGGTTATTAGGTATTTTAATATCTTCAAACATTCCTTCTGGACTTTTAGCAGGAAACTTTCTATATCTATTAGTTACAAAGCTATATGAAGCACTTCCATCTTTATTTTCTTCAACATTTGTATATAAACAAACTGTTAATAATCCCTCAAGTAATACTTGATTATCAATCAACTTTCCAGCAGTTTTAATTTTATATCCAATAATTTCTCCACCATCTTCAATAGTTTCAGGATGAGTTAAATAAAATACTTTAATGTCATCTCTTAACATTCTAGCTGTTCTAAATAAATCAACCATATCCTTAGCCATAAGACTAAATTTAGTAAATCCTGTTTCAGTAGCTTTTGAAACCATATTGAATCCCATAATATAATTAGAATCTTCTATAACAATATTTTTAATATGTGGAGCTTTATCTGAAATAGTTTTTAAAAGCCGAGTGATATCATTAGCATCATCTACTTCTTTATAATTTTTTTTCTCAGTGTTATAGAGTTTTTCAGCACCTTTAAATGGAAGTTCTTTTTTTGCTACATTTATAATGTATGTTTCTTCTGGGTTTAAAAACTTAATACTGGTTGATTTACCAGTTCCTGTTGGTCCCACAATTCCTATTAGCTTTGAGCTCATAATTTTAATTTTTTTAATTAGTTACTTTTCATTATGTAAATATAAGAATAATTTTTTTAATTATAAGTATTTTATCTTTGTTTTATCAAAGAATTCTAGTGCATTTTTTAACCATTTTAACTCTACAGGTTCATTACTGCTCACTATGTATATGTGTGCTTTCTTATCTGGGGTATTGTACTCCATAGCCATACATCTATTTATTTTTTGAGCAAGATTTTCTGCATTACTATCAAAATAATTAATTATCACTTTGTTTAATGGTTTATATGTAATTCCTGTATTACCAATTTTTACTACAGCTAAATGATTTCCTTTTCCAGTAGCAAAATCTTCAAAAAGTTGTTTTTCTTTAGATTTAGTATGATAAGAAGGAATTCCTAAACTATCTGCAACTTTAGTTGTTCCACAAAACACTAGTACTCTTTCATCTTTATGTTTGTTTAAAAGAATTTTTGTAATTCTCACTTTTGCTAGAGAGGATTGTATAATTCTCATTCTTGCTATTCTCATAAACATTGTGTCAGTACCATTATTTTGGAGTTTTTTTATTATCCAGGATAAAGAATCAAATTGTCTTTTTTCTGTTTTTAATTTTCCTTTATAGTTCTGGGGAATAGAGTTGTCTAAAGGTGTTTTAATGACATGAATTTCATAATCAACAATAACTCCTTCTTCTATTGCTTTTTCAATAGGATAATGTGCTATAACATTCATACCAAGTTCTTGAAACAAAGTCTTTTCTGTCCAGCTAGAAAGTGTTCCAGTTAAACCAAGTATGTATTTATTATTAATAAACAAATCTTTACATACTTCTATTTGTGCTTCACTTAGTAAATGTATTTCATCTATAATTACAAGATCATAATTTTCATCAATATACTTTTTTATAGACAAATGTGTTGTATATGTAATATTACTATCATCATAACCTCTATCTTCAAAATCACTTTTCCAGGAATCTTTTATTTTGTTATCTGGATATGCAATTAAAATCTTTTTAGGTTTTAGTTCTTCCAGAATATTGATAGAAGTGTATATCTTACCAAATCTAGGACATAAGTTTAATATTCCAAATTTTCCATGTCGAATCCACATATCAGCAAATTCTTTTTGTCTCTTATTTCTTAATCTCATAAATCTATTGTCTTAAAAACCAACTTTTATCTGTTACTGAGTGATAATCTGCATCTGTCATATCTTTTTTTCTATTAAGTTCTTTAAACATTCCTATTTGACCACAAAATCCTAATCCAATTCTAACATCATCTGCCCCATAACTATTTTTAATAAGTCTAAGACTTCTATAGTATTTATTACCATATTCATCTACAAGTTTATCAAGATTATACCCAGAAGGATCTGGAACTTTATATCTCATAGGATCAAATAAAGCTAAAACAACATCAGCATCTTCACTAGGACCAGATGAATCTTTAAAATCATCTAATTGTGGTTCAACATCACCATTTTTAAGTCTTAAAGGATTAGAAATATCTCTATTAAACTGACTTACTACAACAGGACTAAATCCATAAAAATCTCTTGCAAAACGAAGTTCATTAGACATCTTATCTATTGTTGCTTTTTTGTTTGGCAAGTCTTTTGTAGTTTTAAGTAATCCAATATGATCTACAACAATTATGTTAATTTCATTAGGATCATTTGGGATATAAATCTTATTATACTCATCTAGTTGTTCTATTTTTCCTTTTGATTCTGCAAACTTTTTTAAATCTTTTGCAATACCAACAGGATTTTCAGGACCATCAAAAATAGTAATAGATTCTTCCATTTCTTTTATGTAGTCTTCATATGTTAAAAACAAATCATGCTCATCATGAGTTAACTTGTCTTTCCACCCTAGTAATTTTGGAACAGGTATTAATATACCTTGATCTGTAAAAATTTTTCTACTTACCCATTTAGCATATTTGTAAGTTCTATTTCTTTCCATAGATCTATACCAAAATTTAATTTTTATTCCTGATTTTTTACCTTCAGGAGATAATGTCCAGTCAAAGGGATTTAATACGTAAGCATCATCAACAAAAGATGTTTTACCAGATCCTGTTAATCCTCCTACTAATGTATAAATTCCTTTTCTTATACCTATATAATTATTGAGTCTATCAAAACCCATAGGTATTCCACCATTTTTATCAGCAAGACCTTTTGCTACTTCATCTCTTAGTAAATCAAAACTCATAATTTATTAATTTCTAATTTCACTGTATACCAATATTTGGAACCAGTTTCTTTAATTAATTCATCAATAGTTATTAAAGCACATTTTTTAGCGTTACGTATAGCCCAATCTCTATTTGTATAATCACCTTGCAAATCAGTCCAATCTACAAATGGTAAAAAGTTATTTACTAATTCTTTTGCTTTCTCTTCTGTTGTCATATATCAGTTCCTCCTTTCGGTTTATTAGGAGCTTCTAACATTATGGCTCCTTCATTAATTAATTCTATAAATGGTTCAAATGTTCTTTGATTTAAATATGTAACACTATTTTGCATAAAAGTAATTCTATTACTATTAGTAGAAACAGAAGTTTCTTTTTTCTGTGTAACTTCATACTTTAAAGCAGAAATAAGCTGAGAAGCTGTATACTCTCCTTCTAATAAAATTTTATCAAACTTTAATCTACATTCATCCTTACCTTTTCTTATAGCTCTTGTTCCTCTAAATACTCTTCCTTTATACTCAAAAGAATCTGTTCCAGGATAAGATTTCCACCATTCTTCAAAATCTGCAGTTGCAGGCTTTCTTTTGATAATCTTTTTAGAGTCTTTTGTTTCAAGAAAGTCTAAAAGATCTCTTCCTAAAACTGTTATCTTATCATCTGTTTCACTAATTAAACCTTTTCTTATTAAGGATTGATAAACTGCTGCTAACTTCATACTGTTTTTATACAATTGAGTTATATCGTATTTTTCATCTATCATTCTTAATAAAAAAACAATATCTAAATTATAACTTCTTTTTATAATTTCTTCAAACTGTTCAGGAGTTATTTGTAGTTTCATTTTTTACTGGTGTTAAAACTTTAATTATTGCTGGTTTTTTATTTTTAGATAATTGTTCATCTTCCCATTGTTGCCATTCTATTTCAATTTGTTTTTGTTTTTCAATAGCATATATTTCATCTTTGAAATACTCATGCTCCCAATCTTGAAGTATCCAATCCATAATTTAATTATTTATATAAGCCCAATGTGTTACTTTAAAATTTTTTGTTCTATCAAAGTTATGTAACTCCCAATTTCTATATCTATGATGTAAATAACTTATTGATTTTCCGTACATTTCAATAAGTTCACTATCTCCATATTCAAAGTAGTTACATTTTCCAATACAATAGGAACCATCATCTAATTTAAAAACACATTGTTCTAAATGTTTTGGAAGGTCTTCTTTAATATCTATCCAATCCATAATAAATTATGCTATAAGAGTTAAATCATCAAATGTTTCTAAACTTTCTGCACCATCATATTCTTCAACTTTAAAACAAGTTCCAATTGGTAACCAATATATACTTAATCCTTCAGCTCCTCCTGCATAAATACTTATTCCCAGATTTTCTTTAACCCAATCTTTATCTATTTCTTTAGCTCTACCATCTTCAACCATTTTTACAAGTTTAGGATTAAACAAAAGTTCTTGATAATCTGTGTTCCAGGTATACCATCCTGCACCATATCCATGAGAAATAAGTATTGCAACTTTTCCATCTCTAATTACTTTTTCCATATTATTTTATTTATTAATTCTTAATCCATACGTCAAATCAAACCATCCAAATGTTTGAATAGCTTTTGTTTTATTAAACTTAAATATTTTTTGTAACAAAGGAATGGCATATTTTTTAAATGAATCATGTTGTTCTTGAGTCATAGTATTATTAACATACCAGTATTCATCATTTCTAACATCTTTAATAGTTTTACCAATTATTTTTAATTGATATTCAATTAAATGATTTGTAATATTATTTCTATTAATTTTATTTTGCTTCCCCCCATGATTTTCCAGTGTTTGCATCTGCTTTAATTTTTAAATTAGTTAAATAATAATTTCCTCCTGTTAACATAGCTGTTTCTAAAGCTAATTTAGATTTTTCAGTATACTTATGTGGAGATTCTAATATAATCTCATCATGAACAGTATTACATATTTTAACTATATTGATTAATCCTTTTTCTAAGATCCAATCAAATATCAAACATGTTGCTAGTTTTAATTGATGTGCAGATCGTGCTTGAACAGGATTGTTTAAACAAAGTCTTTGATATTCACTTCTAAGTTTAAAATAATTAGAAACTACTTGTTTATACTTTTTATAAAAATCAACATTCTCTTGTACTTTAATAATATATTTTTCTGTTGTTTCTTCTTCCAAGCTTTTTTGTAAAGCTACACATTCTTTCTTTCCAGCAGAATACATTTGCCATTGTAGTTTTGTAATTTGTTGAACTTCATTTTGATATTTTAAAAATATATCAAATTTAGGTAGTTTTAATTTCCAACCATCTGCAGATTCAATATATCCTGTTTCTATAGATTCTTTAAATACTTTATCTCCCCAAGCGTATAAACCAGCATGTAATTCTTTAAATCCTTGTTCAATTTCTATTGCTCTAGCTAATGGAATACCTTCATTCATATGAATAGTATAAGAGTTACCACCATAGGACATTGCAAATCTTGGAGCTTTAGAAGCATTTCTTTTATCTTTATGATCTTTTGTAATTTCTTCATCTGATAAATCACTTATTTCAGGAAATAAAACTCTTGCTAATAAACAATGTAAATCAGCACCTTCTACTACAGATTTTGTCATAGCTTCATCTCCAGACAGATCAGCTGCTACAACGGTTTCTTGTCCAGAATAATCACAAACAATCATATCATTTCCCGTTTTAGCCTTAAAACAAGCTCTTGTTATTTTATCAGCAGGGAAATTTAAAAAGTTAATACCACCTTTTCTTGTTGACAATCTTGCTGTATCAACCATTGGATTAAAATTTGTGTATATTCTTTCATCAATTACTTTATCTAAAATCTTTTGTCCAAAAGTTGTAACTCTATGATTAGCTTCTTGAAAGTTTAACCACATTTCTACAAATTCATGTTTAGATTTTGATATTATATTTTCATTTATAGAATCTTTTCCATCTTTATCTTTTGTATTTATTCCAAATTTTTTAAATACTTTTAACATTTGAATAGGAGAACTAACAGATAAAATGATTTTTTTATCATCATTAAACATATCTATTTGATTGTCTCTATATTCAGGAATATTATTATATATGTATTCTTCTATTGTTTTTTTCCATTTTTCTGTATTTTCAATATCTAATATCATCTTTTCAGTCCAGTCTTTAGAACTTATAGGAAGTCCACACTGTTCTATATAAGCCAGAGCTCTAATATATCTGCAATGAAGATTATAAGTTTCTCTAAATCCTCCTTGTATAATCTTATCTTCAAGAGCATCATGTAACTCAATCAGTCTATCAACATCATTAAAAGAATAAAGAATTGTACTGGGTTGACTAAGTTTAACAAGATGAATATTTTTTTGATCTGTTTTATCATAGAAAACTTCTAATTCTCTCATCATAACAGAACCAAAATCTGCTTTAATGTTTTCTACATCACCATTATATAATATTTTAGTGGCTAACATAGTATCTTTAATTTTTTCTGGATAAAATCCATATTTATAACAAAATCCAAGATCAAATAAAGCATTATGAAATATTAGTGTTTTGTTTTCTATATAAGGAATAACATCACTAAACTGATAATTATTGTTATACATAACTATAATATAGTTATTCTTACCTGTACCTAATTGTACACAAAAAACATCAGATGTTAAAGCAAATAAACCTGTTGTTTCTGTATCTATTGCTATTGTTTCTGGAAGTATCATATCTTCTAAGTTGCAATAGTTATAGCTACCTATTGTTTCAAAGTAACTTCTGTCTTTACATATAATGTAGTTCATATTCTGTGTTTTAATAGTTTACAAATATAGTTATAATTATAGTAATTTTGTAAAATAAGTAACTTTGTGTTTTCTAACATCTTCTATATTCTCAACAAATTTATTTATTATATCAGACAATAATGTAGCATCTGCTTCATCTAATTTTCCTATCTGACTTATAACTCTATGTTTAGAATTCATAATATTCGTTACAATTTCTGGATCATTACCATATAGTTTTCCATAATTGGACTCTACATTCTTTTCTAATTCTTTTACAAACATGTTTCCAAGTTGTTTTGTTCTTCCTTTAAGTCCTGCTTCATCCATTATTTCTAATACAAGTTGCATAGCTATTGTCAATTCTGTTGTTTTATTACTCATAATTTTGTAATTGTTATTTTAGTTTTAATTTCTAACATATCTATTCCTAAAGTTTGAATAGGGTTGTTCCATTTAGATTTTTTTGTGTGTATATCATTGAATGTTTTTAAACGTTCTTCAACTATATTTAGTTGATCTTTATTTAACTCATTGTTAAACCATATAACTACATCATTTGATGAATAATTAGAAGTTAATTTACATCCACCAATAGAAACTGGTCTAAAACAACCATTATCATCTGATTTGTTATTTATAATTTCTTCAAATAGTAAAGATATTTTTTCTTCTTTATATTCTTCACCTACTTCACAATCACCTATACAACCTGTTAAATGAGCACACAACTCTCTTTCAAAGTTTCCTGCATAAGAATCTGTTCTTATAATTAATGCATATTCTTTCATAATTTTTTTTATTAATATTTATTATTAAATTTCATTTTCTTCATATGTTAAAAATCTTAATACTACTTTATCTTCTTGTTTGACAGGAGATATAATCTCTTCTTCCTGATCATCAATTTGTATTTCAAGCATACCATCATCTTCATTAAGAATAATATTTAGTTCTTTTAAACTGATACTTGTTAATGTATCATAATTATCTCCTAAATCAAACCAACCAATTTCTTCTGGTGTTGCTAATATAGTTCCATCATAATCTATAATAAATAGTTCAACAGGAGCACCATTTTCAGATAAAAATTTATCCTTATTATAAGGAAGTCTTTCTAGGGTCCAAAGTTCTACAGTTTCTTTAGTTGTTCCTATATGAAGGATATTCATGAATAACATACCTGGTTCTAGTTTTTCTGGCATGTAGTTTTTATATACAAGTTCTGCTGAGTAATACATTTTAAATTAAATTTTTTATTTTATTAAATAATTCTCCTAAATCAAAAGGTTCTTCTTCTATTAAATGTTCTTCAATTAAACTGTCAGGATAACTCCATTTTACATTTCCAAAATCAACTTCATAACCATTATAATGTTTAAAATAATTAATAATTGTACCTGTTTTTCCTATAAATTCATTCATATCTATATTGTATGGTATTCTTGTTGTTGATTTAAATTGAAATCCCCTTATATTTCTACCAATTAAATCTTCTTTCATTTTATATATTTTTGATAGTGTTAAATAATGTTTTTAATTCTTCATTAGATATTTCTTTTACTAAATGTTCTTCTACCATATTTGCAGGATACCACCAAGTTCCTTTGTCATTATTAAAAATAATTTCATAAGCATCTAAATTATAATCATAATCTTTAATTACACCTACTTCATTTATAAATTTATTCATATTTGCAGAGTAGTGCAATTCATTACTTTCTTCAAATCTAAATC
>Ga0247817_10000890_pt1 | contig 15879 bp, 19 predicted proteins | sample UWRJL212509R1_FD_178010 | JGI IMG/M metagenome (GOLD analysis project Ga0247817, IMG submission 178010) | Plant litter microbial communities from Arlington Agricultural Research Station in Wisconsin, United States - UWRJ-L212-509R-1 | ecosystem: Environmental > Terrestrial > Plant litter >... | reverse complement strand
CACCTGCAGCCCGTGCACGACCGGCGCGCTGTGGCCGTGCGCCTTCGCCCACACGGCGTCGTAGTGCACGGGATGGTTGTCGGCCGACACCGTCTGGAACGCCGACGAGTGCGCGTCGGTCAGCGTGCGGCTCGGGGCACGGAAGACGTCGCCGACGACCAGGTCTTCGAACGTCTTGCCCTTCACGATGGCGAAGTCGAGCGGGTCGAAGTCCGTGCCGGGGGTCGGAAGATCGAGTGTTGTCATTGCGCTGCTCCAATGCTCGTCGGCTGAGGGCATCAGCGTAGGAGCGCGGTGACCGCGCGGCAGTAGACGCGAGTCAAACCTTGTCTCGACAAATGTCCAGCACCATTGACAGGCAAGCAACGACTTGCCTATAGTCGAGCCGTGGCAGACGTGTACAAGGCACTGGCAGACGAGACGCGACGCGCGCTGCTCGACGAACTGGTGCAGCGCGACGAGCAGACCCTGTTCGAACTGTGCGCGAAGCTCGCCATGAACCACGACTTGACGCCCTCGCGTCAGGCCGTCTCGCAGCACCTCGACGTGCTCGAAAGCGCCGGGCTCGTGCGCACCGAGCGGCGAGGCCGCTACAAGTTCCACACCATCGACACCGCCCCTCTCGGCGAGATCGCCGAGCGGTGGCCCCGAAGAAAGGCGCAACCGTGAAACTCCAGACCGTCAGCATCTTCGTCGACGACCAACAGCGTGCCGTCGAGTTCTACACCGAGCGGCTCGGGTTCGCCGTGACCGCCGACATCCCGATGGGCGAGCACCGTTGGCTCACCGTCGTCGACCCGGAACGTCCCGACGCAACGCAGATCTCCCTCGAGCCGAAGGGCCACCCCGCAACGGCGCCGTTCACCGACGCTCTGGCCGCCGACGGCATCCCGTTCTGCGTGCTCGGCGTCGACGACGTCCGGGCCGAGTACGACCGGTTGACCGCGCTCGGCGAGACGTTCACCCAGCCGCCGACCGCTATGGGCCCGGTGATCGTGGCCGTGCTCGACGACACCTGCGGCAACCTGCTGCAGCTCGCGCAGTTCACCGGTTGAGCGGCACGACCCGTTCGGGCACCCCTAGGCGCCCCGGGCTCTCCGCTGCCCGACTCGATGCCGAGCCGGCTCGTGATCTCGGCTCCTCCCGGTTCATCCGAATCGCATGGCGGTCGCGGGCGTCGTCCAGCGCTACCGTGACCGGATGCGCTCCCCTATGGTTCGGGTACGAAGCGCCCGCTCCCCTCAACGAAGGTGTGCCATGAAACCCGCGTTCATCTACGTCCCGACCGACGATCTGGCGGGCACCGCCCGCTTCTACGCCGAACAGCTCGGCCTCGCGGAGGCCTGGCGGGAGGGCGACGACACGATCGCCTTCGCCCTACCCGACAGCGATATGCAGATCATGGTCTCGTCGGCGCCGGGCGCGCACGGTCCGATGTACCGGGTTCCCTCGGCCGCCGAGTGGATCCGCGACCATCCCGACCTCGAGGTCGTCGTGCCGCTCGACGAGATCCCGGGCGGCGCGGTCGTCGGCTTCGAAGACCCCGCGGGCAACGCGTTCTACATATTCGACCAGGCCGAGTGAGCCAGCCGCGTCAGGCGATGCGGATGAGTTTCTTGTTCACGAACTCCTCCATCGCGAAGCGCCCCATCTCGCGCCCCGATCCCGAGCGCTTGACCCCGCCGAACGGCAGCTCGGCCGCGTCGCCCAGAACGATGTTGACCCACACCATCCCGGCGTCGATGCGGTCGGCCACACGCAGCGCCTGCTCCGGGTCGGTCGTGTAGACGTACGATCCGAGACCGAAGGGTGTGTCGTTGGCCAGGCGGATCGCCTCGTCCTCGGATGACACGCGGTACAGCGCCGCGACCGGGCCGAAGAACTCCTCCCGGTAGGCGTCCATCTGCGGTGTCACGTCGGCGATCACGGCCGGAGGGAAGAAATTGCCGACGGCCTCCCCGCTCGCGAGCACGGTCACACCCTGTCCGACCGCGCGGTCGAGCTGCTCCGACAGCCGCTCGGTCGCCGCCTTCGACGACAACGGGCCGAGCAGGGTGCCCTCGGCGAACGGGTCGGCCGGCTGGGCCTCGGAGAACTTCGCGGTGAACTTCGCCGCGAACTCGTCGTAGAGCCCGTCGACGACGATGAAGCGCTTCGCCGCGTTGCACGACTGCCCGTTGTTGTCGAGGCGGGCGTTCACCGCGTCGTCGACGGCGGCGTCGAGGTCGTCGGTGGAGAGCAGGATGAACGGGTCGGATCCGCCGAGCTCGAGCACGACCTTCTTCAGGTGCCGGCCGGCGAGCTCGGCGACGGCCGCGCCGGCGCGTTCCGATCCGGTCACCGAGACGCCCTGCAGCAGCGGATCGGCGATCAGCGTCGCGATCTGGTCGTTGTCGGCGTAGATGTTCACGTAGACGCCCGCTTCCGCGCCGGCTTCGGCGATGGCCTCGTCGAAGATCGCGGCGATCGCCGCCGCCGACTCGGGGCACTGCGGCGCGTGCTTGAGCAGGATGGTGTTGCCGACCACGATGTTCGGGCCGGCGAAGCGGGCCACCTGGTAGTACGGGAAGTTCCACGGCATGATGCCGAGAAGAACGCCGAGACCCGAACGGCGCACGAAGGCCGATCCCGTTCCCTCGCTCAGGTCGATCGTCTCGTCGGCGAGAAACGCCTCGCCGTTGTCGGCGTAGTACTGGTAGATCGCGGCGGCGAAGTCGACCTCGCCCAGCGCCTGCTCGTAGGGCTTGCCCATCTCGCGCACGATGATCTCGGCGAGCGCCTCCCTGCGCTCGGTGTGCAACGCGGCGACCCGGGCGATCAGCGCGGTGCGGGCACTCACGGGCGCCGTGCGCGACCACCGCGTGTACGCGTTCTGCGCCGTCTCCAGCGCGAGATGCAAGTCTGCATCGCTGATCGTCGGATACTCGCGAAGCGTCTCGCCCGATGCCGGGTCGACTACTGCGTAATGGCTCATGGGGTAGCTCCTTCGGTTCGCGGACTGTCGTTGTCGCTGCTGTCGTGCTCGAGGATCTCTGCGGCCAGCCGCCGCCCGACGCGGATTCCGCCGTCGACGTGCTGGTAGCCGTGGGCCGCGACGTCGCTCGATCCGAAGCGCATCGCGCCGACCGGCTCCAGCTGCTGTGCGCCGTAGCGGGTGAGCCCGCCGAGGTCGAAGCTACTGGCGTACGCGCCCTGGGTCCAGTGGTCGGATGCCCAGTCGCTTTCGAAATAGACGGCCGGGTCGAGGGCCTGCGGTCCGTAGTACGCGGCCAACGACTCGAGAATGCGGCGGCGGCGCTCCTCGGGCTCGAGCCGCAACAGCGCGTCGGCCTTTTCGTCGGAGACGAAACCGACCAGGGTGCCGCGGGTCTCGCCGAAGTTCGAGTTGTCGTAGGCCTCGTGCACGAGCTGGTACGGGCTGAACGCCGTTCCCGAGAGCCCGTCGGCACGCCAGAACGGGGTGTCGTAGGTCGCGTGCACCTTGATGACCAGGCCGAGCGACTGGTGCTGCTGCGCCTGCTGCCGCAGCGCGGGAAGCGGTGGCCGGTACTCGACCCGGGAATGCAGGTTCGGCGGAACCGCCATGATCGCGTGGCGGGCGTCGACGACGATGCCCGCGGCGGCCGATACGACCCGCACCGCGTCGTCGCTCCAGGCGATCGCGCTCACCGGCACACCGAGCAGCACGTCGGCCCCCAGGGCGTGCGCGAGACGCAACGGAACCTGCTGCAGCCCGCCGACGACCCGGCGGTCGAGGATGAAGTCCGCGTCGACCAGGTTGCTGAAGCTGCCGGCACTGGCGGCCATGAGCAGCGCCTGCAACAGCGAGAACGCGTGCGCGGGTTTGGTGAGCATGGCGTCGGCGATGAACAGGGCGATGTTCTCGATCGCCTCCGAGTCGGCGGTCTGGTTCTCGAGCCACTGCCGGAACGAGACGTGGTCGAACTCGGCGGCCCGCGGGTGATCCCACGGCCGGGCGGGATCGACCTCGGCGACGAGCGAGTCGAGCAGCACGATGAGACGCTCGAGCTCTGCCTGCGTCTCGGCGCCGGCCGGGAAGATGTCGCCGCGGTAGCGGTGGGCGACGCGGTCGGCACCGATGTAGACGCTGTCTCCCTCGCGGTAGCGCTCGTAGGTCTCGAGTCCGAGCTCGTCGAGGGTCTCGATGAGCGCCGACTGGTCGGGCGAGACCCACTGGCCGCCGACCTCGAACATCTGGCCGTCGACGATGTCGGTCCACAACCGGCCGCCGACACGGTCGCGCGCCTCGAGCACGATGACCGAGAGTCCGGCCGCCCGCAGCCGCGTGGCCGCGGTGAGCCCGGTCACACCGGCACCGATGACTACGACATCACGGGAGAGATTCGTCAAGACAACTCGTTTCGAAGTTTCTTATCGCTGACTCGGAGGTTTACGACGGTGACCTGTCGCATCCGCTGGGCATTCGCTCCTTGCGAGTCTATTGGACGGCGGTACCCGGCACTCGACATGTTCACGGCGTCTACATAAACTGGTCGCCACCGTTCACCACCTCCCCCACCGCCGATCGGAGAGTTCGTATGGCCGCCCCCGACGAGACGACCGGCTCTGCGACATCCGAATCTGCGACGACCGTCACCCACCGACCATCGCCCGGCGCCTCGCGCACCTTCGCCCAGGTGCTCGTCAACACCGCGGTCGCCAACGTCACGACGAGCTTTCTCTGGTTCGCGCTGACCTTCTGGGTGTACCTCGAGACGCGGTCGGTGCTCGCGACCGGCATCATCGGCGGCGCGTACATGCTGCTCGTCGCCGTCTGCTCGATGGCGTTCGGCACGATCGTCGACCGGCACCGCAAGCACGCGGTGATGGTGTTCGCCGGGGCGGTCACGCTGGTCTCGTTCGCGATCGCGTTCGGTTTCTACACGGCGTTTCCCGAGAGCACGCTGCTCGACCTCGGCGGGCCGATGTTCTGGCTGTTCAGCGGGGTGATCCTGTTCGGGGCGGTGATCGAGAACATGCGCAACATCGCGCTGTCGACGACGGTGACGCTGCTGATCCCGGTCGAACGGCACGCGAACGCGAACGGTCTCGTCGGCACCGTGCAGGGACTCGCGTTTATGGTCACGAGCGTGTTCAGCGGCCTGTCGATCGGCCTGCTCGGCATGGGCTGGACCCTCCTGCTCGCGATCGCCCTGTCGGCAGCGGCGCTCGTGCACCTGCTGTTTCTGCGCATCCCGGAGGAGCAGCCAGAGCAGGAGGGCGAGCGGCGCCCGCTCATCGACCTGCGGGGCAGCATCACGGCGGTGCGCGCGGCGACCGGCCTGTTCGCCCTCATCATCTTCTCGACGTTCAACAACCTGATCGGCGGCGTCTACATGGCGCTGATGGACCCGTACGGTCTCGAACTGTTCCCGGTCGAGTGGTGGGGCGTCGTGCTCGGCGTCACCTCGACCGGCTTCATCATCGGCGGGCTGCTGATCGCCAAGTTCGGCCTCGGGCGCAACCCGATCCGCACCATGCTGCTGCTCGTGGTGGTGATGGGCGTGCTCGGCGCACTGTTCACCATCCGCGACTGGTGGTGGCTCTACGCCGCGGGGATCTGGCTGTACATGACGCTGATCCCGGCGGTCGAGGCGTCGGAGCAGACCGTCATCCAGAAGGTCGTGCCGTTCACGACGCAGGGCCGGGTGTTCGGATTCGCGGCGGCGTTCGAGTCGGCGGCCGCCCCCGTCACCGCGTTCCTCATCGCGCCGATCGCCGAGTTCGCGATCATCCCGTACATGGATTCCGAGGCGGGCCGCGCGAGTTTCGGCTGGCTGCTGGGCGACGGCGAAGCACGCGGCATCGCGCTCGTCTTCTTCGTCGCCGGCGTCGTGATGGTGCTGGCCGCGGTCGGGGCGTTCTTCACCCGCTCGTACCGGGTCATCTCGGCGCAGTACCTGGCCGACGACGAACCCGTGCCCGCGCCCGACGCGCCCCCGCTCGGGTCGCCCTCGGCCGCGGCGCCACCGAGCTGACCGCGCGGTTCACTCCAGTCGCGCAGACACCTCTTCGGGGCCGACGGATGCCACGGTCTGCCGTCTCTTGCGCGTGACGAGCCACGATCCGGAGAGCACGAGCACGAAACCGACGACCGTCCAGACGCTCACCCGCTCACCGAGCACGAGAACGCCGGCGACGATCGCTACCGCCGGATTGACGTAGGTGATCGTGGTCGCCTTGACCGGCCCGATCTCGCCGATGAGCGCGACCATGAGCAGGAAGGCGAGCGCGCTGCAGACGACGGCGAGCACGACGATCGACCAGGTCACCTGGGCCGACGGCCACACGGTGGGCCAGCTCTGCGTCAGCAGCACGACGGGGATGTAGACGAGCGCGGCGCCGGCCAACGAGACCGCGACGACGCCGACGCCGGGCAGGTCGGGCATCCAGCGCGACAGGATGGCGGGGCCGAGCGCGTATCCGACGACCACGACCGCCATCTCGAGCACGCTCGGTAGGTCGGAACCGCCGACATCGAGCCCGACGAGCGCGGCGACGCCGAGCATGCCGAGCCCGATGCCGAGCCAGTTGGTGCCCGAGAGCTGGGTCGGACGCCCCATGGCGAAGGCCACGCCGACTCCGGCGAGCGGCACCGCCGCGAGCAATAGACCGGCCGTCGAGCTCGGCAGGTGCTGCTCGGCCGAGCTGAGGAAGTACCACGGCAGCACGATCTCGACGACCGTGTAGGCGAGCATCGGCTTCCAGCGGCGCAGCACGACCGCGACCTCGCGGCGGTACAGCGCGAGCGGCGCGAGCAGAACGGCGGCGAGGGCGGATCGCGCCAGCACGACCATGGCCGGCTCGAGCTCGCCGACGGCGACCTTGATGAACAGGTAGGGGATGCCCCAGGCGATGCCGAGGCCGGCGAAGAGAAGGAGTCCGCGGCGAGTCACGATCCCATTGTGTCCCCGCGCGCCGACACCGGGGCGGGCGCGGGCCACCGAGGCAGTTCTTCGCCCATCGCTGGCAGTTACTCGACGATGGTCGGGCTCAGGCGGCCAGGTGGAAGGTGCTCGCGAACCGGTCGAGCAGGTCGCGGCGGCCGTGACGCACCTCGACCACACCGCTCGCGATCGCGTGGTCGGCCGACAGCTCGCCCGAGATGAGGAGGCGGATGTCTGCCCCCGCCGAGAACGCGAGATCGGCCGGGCCGTCGCCGCGGATCACGTCGAGATCGGCGCCGTCGACCCGGATGAGCAGCTCGGCCGCGCCGAGGCGCGCCGCGTAGGCGGTGGCCGGCAGGTTCGACGCGACCGACGAGCGGAACGCCGTGCGCAGTTCCATCGTCATCGAGTCGGGGGTGATGATCTGCTCGTCGCGCACCTCGTCGAGCGACTTGAAGCCCCAGGCCCCCAGTGCGAGCACGACCGGCTCGAGTTCGCGGCCGTACGCCGTCAGCTCGTAGACGATCACGCGCGAGTGCGGCACCCGGCGCAGCACGCCGACCGCCTGCAGCTCTTTGAGCCTCGCCGCCAGGATGTTGCTCGGAATACGCGGCAGCCCCGCGGCGAGCTCTCCATAACGACGCGGCCCGACCAGCAGGTCGCGCACGATCAGCAGGGTCCAGCGCTCCCCCACGAGCTCCAACGCCCGGGTGATTCCGCCGTACTGCCCGTAATCGCGCGCGACCATGACCCTCAGGCCTGCTGCTCGGCGAAGGCCTCCGGGCCCTGGGCGGCCGCGGCCGGATCCATCCAGCCGAACTCGAGGAAGTTGCCGTCGGGGTCGGTGAGCTGGCGCTGGTACATAAAGCCGTAGTCCGTCGCCGGCTTCGGCTCGGCGCCGCCCGCCGCGAGCCCGTCGGTCACGGCCTTGTCGACCGCTTCCTTGCTGTCGAGGAAGATCGCCGTCGCGACCGAGGGGTTCACGGCCGGGTCGCCGATCGGCAGGTCGGTGAAGGTCTGGAAGAAGTCGCGCACCAGGATCATGAAGTAGCTGTGGTCTTCTTCGACGATGACACACGCGGCATTGTGGTCGGTGAACAGCGGGTTGATGGTGAATCCGAGGGCCGTGTAGAACGCTTTCGCGCGCTCGAGATCGGTCACCGGCAGGTTGACGAACATCTGGGGCATCGTGCTTTCCTTTCAGGATTCGGAACTTCGATGCCGACCACACTTGCAAAAAACAAGTAGTGCGTCAAGACCCCGGTGTCGCGGCGGCACGGCTGCGCGCCGCGAGCACTCCGAACGCCGCGGCGAGCTCGGGCGGGCCGACCACCTCGACGTCGCAGTCGAAGCGGGCGACGGAGGCCGCGAGCGCGACCCACGACCACGCCCCGGCGGTGTACCGGCACCGGTCGGGGCCGAGCGGTTCGACCGATCCGTCGCCCGCGAACGGCACGACGTCGCCGGCAGACCGGTGCAGCACGACGGTGCCGGTACACGGCCACGCGTCGGCCCGGTCGGAACCCTTGAACCGTGCCGAGACGAAGTCTCGCGCGTCGCCGCCCGGCAGCTCGCGCGGCACGAACCGGGGTCCGTTCGGGGCGCGAGGGGCGACGCGGTCGGCTCGGAAGATGCGCCAGTCGTCGCGGTCGAGATCCCAGCCGACGAGATACCACCGGCCGTGCGAGGCGACCAGGTGATGGGGCTCGACCCGGCGCGCCGGTGGCGGCGTGGCCTCTGCGGCATCCGCCCTGTACACGATCGAGCCCGCGTTCTCGTAGTCGAACCGCACGACCACCCGGGCGCGCACGGCCGCGGACAGCGCGAGGAGCACCTCGGGCGCCACGGTCGACGTCGGCCCGTCTCCCGGGCGCGGCACGGTCGAGAACTCGACGGCGTCCGACCGGTGACGCAGTCGCGACGGCATGACCTGCCGCACGGTCGCGAGCGCCCGCAGCGCTGCCTCTTCGATGCCCGCGCCCGTGACGGTCGCCGCCTGGAGCGCGACGGACAGGGCGACGACCTGGTCGTCGTCGAACAACAGCGGCGGCAGCTCGCTTCCGGCGTCGAGCCGGTAGCCGCCGTCGGGCCCCATGGTCGCGCTGATGCGGTACCCCATCTCGCGCAGCCGGTCGACGTCGCGGCGCACGGTGCGGTGGCTGATCTCCAACCGCTCGGCGAGAACGGCGCCCGGCCAGTCGCGCCCGGCCTGCAGCAACGAGAGCAGGGTGAGCAGCCGCGAGGTGGTCGTCGTCATGCCTCGACAGTATCCGCAGCCTAGGACGAAAGCTGTCCTATACGAGCGGGAGAGTGGATGCTGCCAGGGAGAAGCCCGGCGACGAAACAACCAGGAGCAGACATGAGCCTCACCACGACCACACACCTCAACTTCCGCGGCGACGCCCGGGCGGCGCTCGAGTTCTACCGGTCGGTCTTCGGCGGCCGGGTGACGATCGCGACCTACGGCGACTTCGGCATGCCCGCCGGTGTTCCCGGCGCCGACGACGTCGTCTTCGGCCAGGTAGAAACCGACGACGGGTTCCGCGTGATGGCCTACGACATCCCGGGCCAGTCGGGCGGCTCGGCGCAGTCGGGCGGCTCGGCGGCACACGCCGGATCGACGCGCCGAGAGAACGGCACCACCGTCACCGACCAGCCGTTCTTCGTCGCGGTGCGCGGCGAGACCCTCGGCGAGGTGCAGGGCTACTGGGCCGCGCTCTCCGTCGGCGCGACCATCGTCGAGCCGCTCGCGGCGTCGGCCTGGAGCCCGGGCTTCGGCATGCTCACCGACGGGTTCGGCGTGACCTGGATTCTCGACGTGGCCGCGGCGCACTGACCCGGGCGCCCACTGGCCCGGGCGCGCCCTCGCCCGGCCGCGCTCTGATCCGGGCCGCGCCACCTACACGCCGTCGTACTCGTCGTCGGTGATGTGCTCGGCCCACGTGGTGGTCTTCGCGGGGTCGTCGCTGCCTTGGATCATCGCGATGTGCTCCATGAAGACACCGGGTGCGGCGGCGTGCCAGTGCTCTTCGCCGGGCGGCGTGTAGATCGTCTGCCCCGGGTGTACCTCGATGATCGCGCCGTCGCGGGTGCCGAAGCGGCCGATGCCCTGGGTCACGCGCAGGTATTGGCCGTTCGCGTGCGAGTGCCATGCGGTGCGGGCGCCGGGGGCGAAGCGCACGGTGGCGACGACCATCGTCTGGTTCGGCTCGTGCGGGAGTGCGATCGGGTCGAGCCAGACGTCGCCGGCGAACTGTGCGGGCGGGTTCTTCGACGTGGGGGTGGCCGGTTCGATGTTCACGGTGGTCAGTCCTGTTCGGTAAAGGTCGTTTTGGCGACGCCCATGGCAGACATGCCCCTGGGCCAGCCGGCGTAGAGGGTCACGTGGGTGATCGCCTCGATGAGCTCTTCCCGGCTCAGGCCGTTCTTCTCGGCGAGCGCGAGATGCGAGCCCAGTTGCTCGGTGTTGCCGCCCGCGGTGAGCACGGCGACGGTAATGAGGCTGCGGTCGCGGGGCGAGAGTTCGGGCCGGTTCCAGACGTCGGCGAAGAGCATGTCGTCGGTGAGCTCGGCGAGTTTCGGCGCGAAATCGCCGAACAGCTCTCGGCCCCGGCCTACCTGCTTCGGGTGATCGTTCATGGCGTTCCTTCCATCGCTTCGGTCTTGATCTGCTCGAGCGCGTCCATGAAGCCCTCCGAGCATCCGCTCGACCCGGCCAGTCGGTCGACGGCGAGTTCGTCGATGTCGCGGCCGATCACGGCCTCCGGCAGCGCCTCGGCGAAGCGCTGCTGGTAGCCGAGGGAGGTCTCGTCTTCGGCCGGCGTGGTGATCTCGACCGCCGTCACCACGTCGTCGGCGATCGTGAGGGTGACGTCATGGTGCGAAGGCAGCCCGCCGTACCAACCGGTCGCCGAGTACACCCCGTCGCGATAGCCGGGCCCGGACGGGCCGGTCTGCTCGGGCTGCTGTGTCGGCGCCGGGCGCGGGGCTTCAGCGCTGCATCCGGACATCCCGATAGCAGCGACCATCACCGCCGCGCCGAGCGTCGTCTTCGTCCTCGTCATCTCGCGGCCTACCGACGGCGCGCGGCGGGCGCCAGCTCTGTGGTGCCGTAGCTGTTGTCGTCGGGGTTGATCGTGACGCCGGGCGCCACGAGCTCGTCGATGCGGTCGAGGGTCTCGGTGCCGAGCGTGATGTCGGCCGCCGAGATCTGCGACTCCAGCTGTTCCATGGTGCGCGGGCCGATGATCGCCGACGTGATCGCCGGGTGGTTGATCACGAACGCGATGGCGAGCTCGATCAGGGTGATGCCGGCGTCCTCGGCGATGCCGGCGAGCGCGTCGACGACCTCGAGCTTCTGCTGGTTCGCCACTGTCGACATGTCGAACCGCGCGCTCGGCCTATTGGCCGACGTCGGCACGGGCGCCGCGTCCTTGCGCCACTTGCCCGAGAGCCAGCCGCCGGCGAGCGGGCTGTAGCTGAGCGTTCCCATGCCGTAGCGCTCGGTCGTCGGCAGCACGTCCTGCTCGATGCCGCGCACGAGCATCGAGTACGGCGGCTGTTCGGTGACGAAGCGGGCGAGATTGCGGTCGCGGGAGGCGACCTGCGCCTCGACGATCTGGCTGCCCGAGTACGACGACGAGCCGATGTAGCGCACCTTGCCCTGGTGCACGAGGTCGGTCAGCGCACCGAGGGTCTCTTCCACGTCCATCAGCGCGCTCGGGCGGTGCACCTGGTAGAGGTCGATGTAGTCGGTGCCGAGGCGGCGCAGCGAATCCTCGACGGCCTTCATGATGTACCGGCGCGATGCGCCGCCGCGGTTGGGGCCATCTCCCATCGGCCCTGTACCCATCGGCATAAAGAACTTGGTCGCGAGCACGACGTCGTCGCGGCGCCCCCTGAGCGCCTTGCCGACGATCTCCTCCGACTCCCCCGCGGAATACACGTCGGCCGTGTCGACGAAGTTGATGCCGGAATCGAGAGCCTTGTGGATGACACGGATCGAGTCATCCGTGTCTTTGTTTCCCCACGCACCGAACATCATGGTGCCGAGTGCGAGCGGGCTTACTTCGACGCCGGTGCGTCCGAGAAGGCGGTAGTCCATGGGTGTCTCCTTAGCTGGCGAGCGCGTCGAGGTCGGCGCGCACGCGGTCTGGTTCGGATTCGAGTGGCAGGTTGTCGCGGTCACGCACGCCGTCGACGGAACCCGACGGGTCTCTGTCGAGCCGCGCGAACACGGGCTCGAGGTCGTCTTGGGCGGGGCCGTGCTCGGCGACGAGCTCGACCGTGAGGTGGTCGGCGGCGTCGGAGGAGAGGCTGTCGACGAGCACCCGGGCGATCTGGTGCCGGGCGATGACACCGTCGGCCGGGCTCCCGGCAATACGGGTGTCGCCCTGCAGCAGGGTGATCTCGAGCTGGTCGTCGTCGTTGTAGTCGAACCAGCCGGGACGCACGATCGTGTAGGCGTTGCCGCTGGCGCGCACGAGGCGTTCGCCGCGGCGCTTCCATTCGTGGCTGCCGCCCGGCTTGGTAACACCGATCGTGGTCATCAGAGCGATGCGCACCGTGCGGCCCCCGAGCGCCGCGAGCACGTTCTTCACTGCGCCGTAGTCCACCGCTTCGGCCGCAGCGGAATCGCCGTACGACGAACCATGGGTGAAGACGACCGCGTCGATGCCTGCGACCGCGTCTGCCAGGGTGTCGGAGCGGGTCAGCTGGCCGACGACCGTCTGCGCCCCCGGGTCGAGCCGGCCGGCGCGGGCCGGGTCGCGCACGAGTGCGCGCGTCTCGTATCCCTGCCGCACGGCTTCGGCGACGACGTGCCTGCCGATGCTGCCGGTGGCACCGACGACGAGCACGACCTTCGGCTCCACAGAGCCGCTCATGCTTCGGGGATCTCGCGTCCGAACGCCTCGAGGGTGACGACCTCGGGCTCCGGGCCGCCGCGCACTCCGGTGTCGAGGGCGTCGATCCAGGCGAGTTCGTCGGCGGTCAACTCGAAGTCGAAGACGTCGAAGTTCTCGGCGATGCGCTCGGGTTTGGTCGACTTCGGAATGACCTGCACGCCCTTCTGGATGTGCCAGCGCAGCATGACCTGGGCGGCGGACTTGTCGTACGCCTCGCCGATGGCCAGGATGACGGGCTCGTCGAAGCTGCGCTTCTGCGAGTCGCGGTAGGAGGTGATGCCGCCGATCGGCGACCAGGCCTGGGTGACGATGCCGTGCTCGGTGTCGAAGGCGTGCACCTCCGGCTGCTGGAAGTACGGGTGCAGCTCGATCTGGTTGATCGCGGGGGCGACGTCGGTCTGTGCGAGCAGGTCGGTGAGGTGCTCGACCATGAAGTTGCTGACGCCGATGGCGCGCACCTTGCCGTCGGCGAGCAGCTTCTCGAGCGCCTTGTACGCTCCGACCGTCTTGTCGAACTCGCCCGGCAGCGCCTGGTGCAGAATGAGCAGGTCGATCTGCTCGACGCCCAGCTTGCCGGCGCTCTTGTCGAAGGCGTGCAGTGTCTCGTCGTACCCGTAGTCGCTGATCCACACCTTGGTCTCGATGAAGATCTGTTCGCGGGGCACGCCGGAACGGCGGATGCCCTCGCCGACCTCGCGCTCGTTTCCGTACGCGGCCGCGGTGTCTATGTGGCGGTACCCGGCTTCGAGAGCGGATGCCACGGCATCCGTCGTCTCGTCAGGGGGCGTCTGGAAGACGCCGAGTCCGATGGCGGGCATAACCACGCCGTTGTTCAGGCTGATGTCGGTCATTGTTATTCTCCTTCGGTTACGGGCGTACGAGTACTTTGAGCGCCGCACGGTCGGCCATCGCCTGGTAGCCGGCGGGCACCTCGTCGAGGCCGATGGTGCGGTCGAAGACGCGGCCGGGCTCGATCGTGCCGTCGAGCACGAGCGGCAGCAGCTCGTCGATGTAGGCGCGGGCGGGGGCGACGCCGCCGGTGAGGGTGATGTTGCGCATGAATTCGGGGAAGCCGAGCGGCACCTCGCCGAACTGCGGTGCGCCGACACGGCTGATGACGCCGCCGTCGCGCACGACACCGATCGCCATCTGCATGGCCGAGAGCAGGCCGACCGCCTCGAGCACGACGTGGGTTCCGTCGCCACCGGTGAGCGCCTTGACCGCCGCGATTCCCTCATCGCCGCGTTCGGCGACGACGTCGGTGGCGCCGAACTCGCGCCCGAGGTCAGTGCGCGCCTCGTGGCGACCCATCAGGATGATGCGCGACGCGCCCATGAGCTTGGCCGACAGCACCGCCGAGAGTCCGACGGCGCCGTCGCCGACGACCGTGACGGTCTGGCCAGGCTCGATGCGGGCCTTCTTCGCGGCGTGGTAGCCGGTCGACATCACGTCGGACAGGCTGAGCAGCGACGGGATGAGCTTCTCGTCGAAGCCGGCGGGAACCACCACGAGGGTGCCGGTCGCCTGGGGCACACGGGCGCGTTCACCCTGTCCGCCGTCTTCGGTTCCGCCCCAGTGGCCACCGTGGCGGCAACTCGTCTGCAGGCCCTCGAGGCAGAATTCGCAAGTGCCGTCGGAGGCGAAGAACGGCGCGATGACGAAGTCGCCGACGGAGAGACCGGATGTCTCGGAGCCGAGCTCTTCGACGATGCCGACGAACTCGTGCCCCATGCGGGCGCCCTCGGTGCTGTGCGGCTTGGAGGCATACGGCCATAGGTCGCTGCCGCAGATGCAGCCGGCGACGATGCGCACGACGGCGTCGGTCGGCTCTTCTATAACAGGATCGGGCACGGTCTCGACGCGGACATCGCCGGCGCCGTACATCAGTGTTGCTCTCATACGTCCAGTCAACGCCTCGGCGCCGGGATGCGAGAGTCCCTGTCGTTCGGGGTACTGGCAGGGCCTCCCTCAACCCGCGTCGGCGCGCGCCTCGGCGGCGGTCGTCGCGGCCAGGCTCGAGAGCAGGCGCAACGAGTTTTCGGTGACCGACCCGGGTTCGGCGCCGTAGACGATGAGTGCCTGGCCGGGGTCGGCGGGCAGGTCCATCGTCTCGAAGGTGAGGTCGAGGTCGCCGACCTCCGGATGGTGCACCGTCTTGAAACCGGTGTCGTGGTACCGCACGTCGTGCGAGGCCCAGAGCGTAGAGAACTCCGTGCTCTGCGCCAGCAGGTCGCCGATCAGTTCGTGCAGAAGCCGGTCGTGCGGGTCACGCCCCACCTCGGTGCGCAAGTTCGCGACGACGTCGGCGGCCGCCTTGTTCCAGTCGACGAAGAAGACGCGCGCCCTCGGGCTGAAGAAGAGAAAGCGCACCGTGTTCACCGGCTGTCCGGGCGGTGTGTCTTCGTAGATCGGCGCGTACACCGCACGCCCGAGCGCGTTGCTGGCGAGCAGGTCGCGGCGGTTGTTGCGCACGAACGCCGGGGCGTCGGCGAGACCGTCGACGACCCGCTGCACCGCCTGCCGCACGTGCGGTGACGCCTCGCGGTGACCGCCGGGCCTGATGGTCGCCGTCGCGTTGGCGAGGTGGAACAGGTGTTCGCGCTCCGCCTCGTCGAGCTGGAGCGCACGCACGAGGGCTTCGAGCACGCCCTCCGATACCGACCCGAAGTTTCCGCGTTCGAGCTTCGTGTAGTAGTCGACGCTCACTCCCGCGAGCATCGCGACCTCCTCCCGACGAAGGCCGGCGACACGTCGGTTTCCCCCGTAGGCGGGCAGTTTCGCCTGCTCCGGCGTGATCTTCGCACGCCGCGAAGTCAGGAAGTCTTTGATGTCGTCGCGGGAGTCCATGGGGCGACTTTACGCCGCCACCTCGCGCGGATGAGAGGCTCTGCGAGTACCTGTCGTGTGTGCCGACGTCGCAGGGTCGCCGTAGTGTGATGCGCGCATGGCCGGATGCTTCGTCACTTCGAGGAGCAACCAGTGGGAACAGCGAAACGGTACGCCGACAAGGCCGACCGGCAGATGAACGACCGCATCGTGCGCGGCATCATGGAGTCGGGAGAACC
>Ga0247817_10000889_pt1 | contig 15887 bp, 10 predicted proteins | sample UWRJL212509R1_FD_178010 | JGI IMG/M metagenome (GOLD analysis project Ga0247817, IMG submission 178010) | Plant litter microbial communities from Arlington Agricultural Research Station in Wisconsin, United States - UWRJ-L212-509R-1 | ecosystem: Environmental > Terrestrial > Plant litter >... | reverse complement strand
GTGGATCTTGCGATAGATCGCCACTCGCTGACCACGGTCGAATGCCACGAGGGTGTTCGAAAGGCGGTCAGGGTCGTCGGTCTTCTCAAGGACGCCGGCAATCAGATGGATGTCGAGACGCGCGCTCAGCGCGGCAAGGCCGGTCACAAACTCGCCGTCGAGCGGTTGCGCGGCTTCTACCCAGTCGCGCCCCATCGTTGGCGTGAAGTACGACGAGTACTCGGGAAAGACGACGAGGCTCGCGCCGCGCTCGACAGCGGTCTCGGCGAGGCGGGTGATCGTCGCGAGATTTTCTGCGCTGTCACTGCCCGGAGCGAACTGGGCGACGGCGATCGCGGAATCTGGCATGGGTCAAGGCTAGCGGGCGCGACTAGTACGCATACCTGCGCGCGAGCGCGGTTGCGAGAAACGGTGCAGTAACACTCGCCGCGTTGTCAGCGACCTCTTCGGGCGTACCCTCGGCGACCACCTGCCCGCCCGCATCGCCCGCGCCGGGTCCGAGATCGATGACCCAGTCGACCTCGGCGACAACGCGCATGTCGTGTTCGACGACGATGACCGTGTTGCCGCCGTCTACGAGACGTTGGAGATGCCCCATGAGTCGATCGGCATCGGCGGGGTGTAGCCCCGAGGTCGGCTCGTCGAGCAGGTAGAGAGTGTCGCCCCGCTGGGCGCGACGCAGCTCAGATGCAAGCTTCACGCGTTGCGCCTCACCACCAGACAACTCCGTTGCCGACTGGCCGAGCGAGATGTAGCCGAGTCCGACGTCGAGGAGGGCGTCGAGGTGCTGCACAACCTCGGGGTCGTCTTCGAAGAAATTACGTGCGCTGCTCACACTCATCGCGAGAACGTCGGAGACGGTCTTGCCGCCCAGCGTAATCTCCAGAGTTTCTCGGTTGTATCGCGTGCCTGCACACGCCGCGCATGGAGCGTGAACCGTGGGTAAGAACAGAAGCTCGACCTCGATCATGCCCTCGCCCTTGCACACCGGGCACCGGCCACTAGGGAGATTAAAAGAGAATCGGCTGGCGCTGTAGTGCCGACGTCGGGCCTCCGGGGTCGCGGCGAATCGGTTGCGAATGTAATCGAAAACGCCCGTGTACGTTGCGACGTTTGACCGGGGTGTTCGTCCGATCGGTTTCTGCGTCACCTGCACAACACGACGCACTCGATCGGCTGGGCCTGTTGCGCGACCGGTTGTTGTGGTCGGCACCCCAGAGACGAGCGGATCGTCTGACGCAGACTCAGTCTGCCGCTCTGACTCATCGGTGAGGCTGGAAAGATCCGCCCTGAGGAGGTCGGGGATGCCGTGATTGATGAGAGTCGACTTACCGGATCCGGACACACCGGTGATCGCGGTAAAAGCCCCGAGCGGAAAGCTCACCGAGACGTCGGAAAGGTTGTTGCGCCTGACATCGCGAAGAGTGAGCTGGGCGTCTCCGCCACGACGCTCGCGCAGCGGATCGTCCGCAGAGTCGGGGGTGTCGAACAGGTACCGACGAGTCACAGATTTTTCTGCGTTTCGTAAACCATCGACGGTGCCCGAGTACACGACAGTGCCCCCATCCGACCCCGCACCGGGACCGATATCGACAATCCAGTCGGCCTCTCGGATGACATCGAGCGAGTGTTCGACGTAGAAGACTGTGTTGCCCGAGTCCCTCAAATTTTTGAGGATACGAAGAAGCGCTTCGGTGTCGGCGGGGTGGAGACCGGCAGACGGCTCATCGAGAACGAAGACAACACCAAAGAGTTTCGAGAGAACCTGTGTCGCCAATCGCATGCGTTGGAGCTCTCCAGACGACAGGGTCGACGTCGTGCGGTCGAGACTCAGGTATCCGAGCCCCAGGTCGGTGATCGGCGCCAAGCGGTCAAGAAGCTCGGTTGCGAGTCGCTCGGCCGCCAGACGCTTCTCCGGGGGCAGCGTCGACACGTTCCACCCAAGCAGCAGAACTCGCTTCATAAGGCGCGCGACCTCGTCGAGCGGCATAGACGAGATCTCAGTGATGTCGGCGCCTTCGAAGGTGACCGCAAGGGCATCCGGCTTAAGTTTCTTACCGTCGCACTCGGGGCACTGCACACTCACCATAAAAGTGGCAGCTTTCTCCCGCATTCGCGCACTCTTCGAGTTGGCGAACGTATCGAGCACGTAGCGCTTTACGCCCAGAAATGTGCTCATGTACGACGCGTCGTCGCCGGCGGCCACCGCCGCGCGCACCTCGCTCGGAGACAGATCTCTGAAGATCGGTACCTGCGGCGACTCCTGGGTGTACAGCACCCAGTGCCGCTTGTCTGCGGCAAGCTCGCGCCACGGCACGTCAACGTCATATCCGAGAGAGATCAGACTGTCTTGCAGCTGCTTTCCATGCCACGCGGTGGGCCACGCTGCGAGTGCTCGATCGCGAATCGACAGCGAGTCGTCGGGAACCATCAATTCTTCGGGAACGTCATAGACGCGGCCAAGACCGTGGCACGCGGGACATGCGCCCTGCACGGTATTCGCGGAGAAATCTTCTGCAAAGAGCATGGGCGCGTCGGCTGGGTAGGTTCCGACCCGGGAGAACAGCATTCGAACAACGTTGGCAACAGTTGTCGCGCTTCCGACCGTCGATCGAGCCGAGCCGCTGGTGCGACGCTGGGGAAGCGCGACAGCGGGCGGGAGGCCATCAATGGAATCCACATCGGGCACGCCCACCTGATCGATGAGTCGCCGCGCGTACGGTGCAACGGATTCGAAGAATCGACGCTGCGCTTCGGCATAGATCGTGCCGAACGCGAGTGAACTCTTGCCCGATCCCGACACACCCGTAAAGGCAACGAGTGAGTCTCGAGGAATGTCGACGTCAATGGAGTGCAGATTGTGCTCGCGAGCTCCTCGCACGCGTACGCCAGTGGTTCGTGGCTCCGCAGTTGAGCCCCCGGTTACATCCATGCCACGCATCTCCTCGTGGGCCTCAGTTCGCGAGTGCCCGGCTGTTCGACTAGCGCGGAAAAATGCGGCAGGCGTGTGGCAATCCTGCCATTCACTGGTGAGCGACGGCCGAAATGCCTGCCGGGTTTGATGGACTCTCACGCTGCGCTCAGGCAAAGCAAAAGGCCCGGAATCATGTGTTCGAAAACACCGTGATTCCGGGCCTTTTGTTCTTGCTTTTGTTGCGGGGACAGGATTTGAACCTGCGACCTCTGGGTTATGAGCCCAGCGAGCTACCGAACTGCTCCACCCCGCGGCACAAGGGTTAACACTAGCACGGGTTTTAGGTGCGCGTTACCGGAGGGGTGAAATCTCGGCTTCGATCGATTTGGTTTCGACACGCTCAACCACCGGCATTGCGCGTTGCCACGAGGCTCATTGAGAGCGGCAACCACTTCTTGTCGGGCCACGCGAACATACGATCAGGGGTCGGCTCGAGAGCCGCAAACATTCGCCACGGCACCTCGTAGTGCTCGTGCAAGTAGTCAAGGTGAAGACCAGCGTCGAGCAGGGCGCCAACGGTGTCGCTGAGTGGATGCATCCATTCGAATGTTTTTGTGTTGTGTGTTGCTACGCCATCGGCCGCGTACGTCTCGCCACTCTCGACAACGTCGGCAACCCCGTCGGTGTCGTACGGGTAGGTCATCTCGAGAGCTCCAGAGGCATCGTCGAAGACGAACGCCGCGGGATGACCATCGGCGAAGTAGAGGCGCCCACCCGGCTTGAGGTACCAGGCGATGAGCTTCGCCCACTCCTTCACATCGGGCAACCAGCCGATCGTTCCCCAGGTTGTGTAGACAACGTCGAAGCTCTCGGGCTCCGGCAGGATGTGTTTGAGCTCGTAGACGTTGGTCTCGATAAAGCGCGATTGGCCAGCGAGCCCGACCTCCGCCGCGAGCGCTCGGGCCTGTTGCACCGCCGGCTTCGAGAAGTCGACACCGACGACAGTTGCACCGCGTTGCGCGAGCACAAGGCTGTCGGCACCAAAGTGACACTGCAGGTGCAGCACTCGCAGACCCTCGAGCCCGTCAGGAAACAGCGCAGCGAGCTCGCGCTCCTCTATCGGGTAGAGCGAGCCGTGACCGGCACGCAGAGCGCTCTGATCGTAGAACTCGCTCGCCACGTGCAGTGGGACTCGTTCGTCCCACTGCGCGCGGTTTGCATCAAGCCATTCCCCTGAGGTGAGGTCGACCATTCGACTAGTTTCCGCTCGCCGCCAGTGCTCGCGTAAGGGCCTCGGTGAGGTCCTTGTCGGCCTCGGCCGCTGCAACGAGGTCGTTGGCAGCGTACGCCGCCGTGCGGGCCGCGAGAGCAGTCTTGGCGTCGGCGAGAGCAGCCGTCAACGCGGCGCTCGGGGTGCCGGTTCCGGTGCCGGGATCTTCTTCATCGTCGCCGCCGTTCGTGGGATCCGGATCGGGCTCGACCGGGGTCTCGCCGTCACCGGCACTCGCACCGGAGTCACCATCGAAGAGCTTGTCGAGCGCGAGGTCGAGCGTGTCTTCGAACGCGATCTTGTCGCCGAAGCCGACGAGAACCTTACGCAGCAGCGGGTAGCTTGTGCCACCCGTCGCTTGCACGTAGACAGGCTGCACGTAGAGCAGACCGCCACCGACGGGAAGCGTCAGGAGGTTTCCGAGAAGAACGTCGGTGTCTCCCTGCTTGATGATCGCGAGCTGGTTGGCGACGATCGTGTCAGAACTGAAGTTGTTCTGAACCTGACCGGGGCCGGGCACCGTATCGCCGCTCGGCAGGGTCAGGAGCGTGAGTTTTCCGTAGTCCTCCCCCGCGTCTGCATTCACCGCAAGATAACCGGTCAGGTTATTGCTCGTGGATGTCGCGCTCGAACGAGGGATATAGCTCGAGTACAGCGTGAACGCTGGTTCATCTGCTCCCGGAAGCTGCATCGTCAGGTAGTACGGCGGCTGCAGGGTTTCGGGCGAGGTCGGATCCTGCGGTGTTACCCACTGGTCGGTTCCCGAGTAGAAGGTGTTCGTGTCGGTCACGTGGTACGCGCCGAGGATCGAACGCTGCATCTTGAACAGGTCGGCGGGGTACCGCACGTGGCTCAACAGGTCGGCGCTCATGTCGTCGGCCGACTTGAGGGTCGACGGGAAGATCTTCTGCCAGGTCTCGAGCAGCGGGTCTTCGTCATCCCACGCGTACAGGGTGACTTCACCGTTGTACGCGTTGACTGTTGCCTTCACCGAGTTACGGATGTAGTTGAGGCTGTCGGTCGGGTACAACTGCGCCTGCGTGTTGGTGTCGGCGATTGTCGTGCTCAACTGCTGAACCGTCGAGTACGGGTAGTTCGCCGTCGTTGTGTAGGCATCGACGATCCAGAGCAGGTCGCCGTCGACGATCGCGGGGTACGGGTCGCTGTCTACCGTGAGGTAGGGAGCAGCCTTCTTGACGCGGTCGAGCGGGTCGCGCTCGTAGAGAATCTGCGACGAGTCGGTGACCGCGCCGGAGAGGAAGATGTCTTGCGACTGGAACTTGATTGCGTAGACGAGCTTCGCGAGGATGCTGTCGAGCTTTGGCCCGCCGTTGCCGTCGAATGTCGTTACGCGGTTCGATGACGAGTCTTCTTCGTCGGCCGACGCCGGGTAGTCGAGCTCGATCGGGTCGGCGCCCTCCGGGGCTCCCACGATTGAGTAGGCCGGCGAGCTCTCGCCGAAGTAGACGCGCGGTTCGAACTCCGGAAGGTCACCAACCGTCGGGATCTCCGACTCGAGGAAGACCGGCTGTCCGTCGGTCGTGCGCTGGTTTCCGTAGGCCGCGACAACACCAAAACCGTGGGTGTAGACGACAGCGTCGTTGTACCAGCTGCGGTTGTCTCCGAGGCCGTCCTGGTTGAGCTCACGAACGGCGATAACCGTGTCTTGTGTCTTGCCGTCGATCTCGTAGCGGTCAACGTCGAGGTTCGGCGCGAACTGGTAGAACTGGCGAATTCGCTGCAGCTGAGCGAACGAGTCTGAGACGAGCGCGGGGTCGATGATGCGAATGTTCGCTGTCGTCTCTGCGTCTTCGCGCAGAGCTCCGGCCTCTGCATCGGTGGCCGCGTCGTACGGGGTCTCGGCAACATCCGCGACTCCGTAGGCGTCACGCGTCGCCGCGATGCTCCTGTCGATGTATTCAGCCTCGAGCGTACGAGCGTTCGGGTTGACCTGGAAGGTCTGAACGACCCACGGCACAAGCGAGCCGATAACGAGGGTGCTGACAACCAGAAGAGCCGTACCGATGACGGGAAGGCGCCAGCGGCCGATGACCGCGGTGACGATAAAGAGGATCGCGACAAATGCCGCGATGCCCGCGAGGATGGCCTTGCCGGGGATCGTCGCGTTTGCCTCTGTGTAGCTCGCACCGGTGGCGACGAAGCCGTCGCCTGTCGCGGTGAGGGTCGTGTACTGGTCGAGCCAGATACTGACGCCCTGCAGAAGCAGGTAGAGCGACGCGGTGATGGCGAGCTGCACGCGAGCGGAGCGCGAGATGCGCACCTCGCGGCCGGCGACGCGGATCGCGCCGTAGAGGTAGGTGGTTGCCAGAGCCGCGAGGCCGGCGATGAGCACAACGGCAGACGCGAAGGCGACAACACCGCGGTAGAACGGCAACTCGAAGACGAAGAACGAGACGTCGAGACCGAACTGCGGGTCGACCTCACCGAAGGTCGTGCGGTTGAGATACTGCAGAACGGCTGGCCAGCGCGTCGAAGCCGAGACACCGGCGAAGACGCCGAGCACCACGGGGATTCCGATCATCGCGAGGCGACGCAGCGGCTCGATGACCTGCTGGTAGCGGTCGAGCTGCGAGTTGAGTTTTGCGTACGTGGGTCGGGCGCGGAAGGCGACCTCGATGCTCACGTAAACGGGGATCGCCATTCCGAAGAATCCGACGAGGAACATCACTGCAATGGATGTCCACTGGGTAGTAAGAACCGAGAGGTAGCCGAGCTGGTCGAACCAGAGCACATCGGTGTAGAGGCCCGCGAATATGAAGAAGATCACAATGAACACGGCGAGGATCGCTGCGGTAATTGTGAGGGCTGCCCTCGTGCGGTTGGCTGGCGGCGTTGCTGTCGACGTCACGTGACTGCTCCTGTGTCTAGTTTGCGGTCAGGGTCATCTTAAGGGACGACTGCCGGAGTAAATGCTGAATGCTCACGCTGCTGGGCAGGTGGCAATGCCCTCGAGGTCACCCGATGCGATCGCATCGAGGGCCGTGAGCGAATCGTCGAGTGTTGCAACCGAGAGAACAGTCAGACCGTCGGGGATATGCCCGGTCACCTCGTCGCAGTTGCTCGCCGGAGCGAGAAAGTATTCGGCGCCCGTGTCGAGCGCGCCATACATCTTCTGGCGAATCCCGCCGATCGCACCGATCTCGCCCTCACCGGTGATGGTTCCGGTGCCGGCGACATTTTCGCCGCCGTTGAGTTCACCCTCGGTGAGCTTGTCGATGATGCCGAGCGCGAACATCTGGCCAGCGCTCGGGCCGCCAACGTTCTCGAGCTGAATTGTCACGTCGAACGGAAACTCGTACTCGCTGCTGAGGAACACCCCAACAACCGGTGCCTTCGGTTCTTCGTCGCTCAGCACGGGCGTGATCTCGAGTTCCATCGTCTTGCCGTCGCGCTTGATAACAAACGACGCGGGCTTGTCGATGCCGTTCTCCTCGAGCGCTGCGCGCATCTGGCTCACGTAACGAAACTTCTCGCCGTTGACGCTGACGATCTCGTCGCCCTTCTCGAGAACCCCGACGGCGGGGCTGTTCTCAAAGAAGTCCTCGACGATGAGTGTGCTTGTGAAGTCGTAGTCGAGCTCGGCGAGCGCCGCGGCGATGGCCTCCTGTTGTGAGACCTCCATCTGGATGCGGCTCTGCTCAGACGACTCTTCGACGGTCTCTCCGACCGGGTACACGGAGTCAACGGGAACAACAGCCTTGCTCGGGTCGAGCCAGGCTGTTGCGGTTTCGAACCAAGTCAGCGGTCGCTCGCGGTTGCCATAGATCGACACGGTGAGCATGTCGAGTGTGCCCGTTGTGGGGAACGTCTCTTCGATGGGAATGTCGATGAGAGGCACCTCTTCATCGTCAATCGTGACAGTGCCGAGGGTGTCGAAGACCGGCCCCGGCTCCTGCACAACGTAGGGCGACCGCACGAACGAGACGGCGATGATCGCCACGAGTGCGATGGCGAGCAGAATCCAACCAACGCGTGCTGCAACCGGGCTGCGGCGGGGGTGATCGGGTTGTGTGTCGGTGAAGAGTGACACTTGTTCCTTTGGCGACGTGTGCGGTGAACGAGGGTGTTCGCCACGGGCGCACAGCCAAGGTCTCCAGCTTAGGTGAATTCCCGGCAATGCCACCGGTGCAGGGTCTAGCGTAGTTTTTATGCCTGAAGATTCGCGGGAAAACCCCGAAGACGAGTTCCGCGACATGTTGCGAGAGCTTCTCTCCGGTAACGCCCAGTTCGACCCGAGCCAGCTCGCAAGCGCCGCGGGGCTTCCCAACGATCCCGCGCTTCTCGAACAGATGATGAGCCAACTGCGCAACGTTCTCAAGGCGAGCGAAGACGGTGTTAATTGGGATGTCGCGCTCGAGCAGGCGACGAAACTGGCGGGTGGCTCGAGCGTCGTTTCGCTGCCCGCCGAAAGGTCGCAGCTCGAACAGTCGCTGCACGTTGCATCCCTCTGGCTCGCTGAAACGACCGAGATCTCAGAACTGACCGTCGAGCCCCGCCTGATGAGCCGCACGGAGTGGGTCACCGCGACGATGCCGATCTGGATCCAGCTCGCTGAGCCGGTTGCCACGAGCATCGCCAACTCGCTCTCGAAGGCGTTCAAGGAGCAGGCAGCTGAGGGCATGGGCGGGCTTCCCGCCGGAGCAGAGGGCGTCGTTCGCAACCTCGGCGGAACCCTGTTCGCCATGCAGCTCGGCCAGGCCGTCGGTCAACTCGCGAGCGAGGTTGTCTCCGGTGGCGACATCGGCATCCCACTGCTTGGCCCCCTCGGTGAGGCCGACCAGCAGGCCGCACTCATCCCCCAGAACGTTGTCGCTTTCGCTGCCGGTCTCGATGTACCCATCGACCAGGTGCAGCTCTACCTGTCGGTGCGCGAACTCGCTCACGCCCGCCTCTTCCGTCACGCGCGCTGGTTGCGCCTGCAGCTGCTGAGCTCGATCACCGAGTACGCCCGCGACCTGCACTTCGACGCTGAGCACATGGCCGAGGCACTCGAGGGTGTCGACCCGTCGAACCCTGAAGAGATTCGCGAGATGCTCTCGAGTGGCGCGTTTATCCCGCCGAAGTCTGACGACCAGCTTGCCGCCCTCGAGCGACTCGAGACGATGCTCGCTCTCATCGACGGCTGGGTTGACGTCATCACCTCAGACGCAACAACCCGACTGCCGCGAAGCGCCGCCATCGCCGAGACCGTGCGTCGCCGTCGAGCGGCGGGCGGACCGGCAGAGTCGGCCTTTGCGACCCTCGTTGGCCTCGAACTTCGCCCACGTCGGCTGCGCGAAGCGTCGGCGATGTGGCGAAAAATCACTGAGGCGGTTGGCCCTGCAGAGCGCGATGCACTGTGGTCGCACCCCGACCTCGTGCCGACCGCAGAAGACATCACCGACCCGACTGCGCTCATCGCACGTATCACCGGCGGGCCAGCCGCCCCCGACGACATCGACCGCGCGCTCGAAGACCTCCTCAACGACGACTCCGACGACCGGCCGCACGAAAAGCCTGTGGAGTAACCGCACCCAGAACAACCTCCTCATGGCATCCTCGCCCGATGGTGCTCAAGCTCGATCCGCGGTATCCCCTCGTCTGGCGCAGCCCCGACGGCGTGCAGTTTGGCGTTGCCGAACCGATAGCAACAATCGACGGCATAACGAGCGCCGACGAGAGAATGATCGCGGCGCTCGCTGAGGGCGTGAGCGAATCCGGACTGGGAATGATCGGCAGAAGCGCCGGAGCAACCGGGTTGGATGTCGCGGCTCTCCTTCAGCGCGTGCGGCCCGCGCTCGTCGCACCTACCCCGGTTGCGCAACGGGTGCTCGTCTCGGGTGCCGGCGCGACCGCCGACGCCGTGGCGGTGGCCGTCGCATCCACCGGGCATTCGCTTGTTTCTGAGCACCCCGATCTTGTTGTGCTCGTCGCAAACTTCGTTGTCTCGCCTCCGCTCTACGGCGAGTGGCTGCGGCGTGACGTGCCCCACCTGCCGGTGGTGGTCTCGGATGCCGCCGTTGACATCGGCCCCGTCGTCGAACCCGGTCTCGGGCCGTGTCTCTACTGCCTTCTGCGCGACCGTACGGAGCGCGACAGGGCATGGCCGGCGATCGCGGCCCAGCTCAGCGGACGGCCGAACCCTGCCGACACTCCCGTGCTCGCCGGAGAGGTGGCCGCGATCGTCGGGCGACTCGTGTCGTCGCGGCTCGAGAGCGGGCCGGCGTCGGTGCATCGAGCGCTGTCACTCGATATTGACTCCGGTGTGATCTCAGCGACTGTGGTCACGGCTCGCGACGACTGTGGCTGCGTTGGGCTTACCGCTGCTACAGGTCAGCGAGAAAACGACTCGCCTGGCGTCGCCCCTGTCGCGATGCTGCACCCCCGCCAGCCTCGCTCCACGAGAGAGCGAGCTTCTTCCGGGCCCGCGTGACTCCGACGTAGAGCAAGCGGCGCTCTTCTTCGACGGCTTCTTTTGTTGTCGCGTAGCTGATCGGCATCAGCCCCTCCGAGAGCCCGACGAGATAGACCGACTCCCACTCGAGCCCCTTTGCAGAGTGCACGGTTGCGAGGGTTACTGCCGACCGGTTGGGCTCGTGCTGGCCCTGCTGCCTCTCAAGCAGTTCTGCGACGAACTCCTTGAGAGTCGTTGACGCGTGTGCCTCTTCTGCGAGCGCCATAATCGCGTTGAGCGAGTCCCACCGGTCGCGCACGGCACCGCGGGTCTCGGGAGCCTCCTGGGTCCAGCCGAGCGAGCGAAGAACGTCGCTCACCGTCTTGAAGAGCGGCTCACCGAAGATCGAGACGGAGGCGCCCTTGAGCATCATGATCGCCTCCTTGACCTCGCGGAGGTCGAAGAAGCGCGTTCCACCGCGCAAGAGGAACGGCACTCCCGCGTCGCCGAGAGCGGCCTCGATCACCGCGGCCTGAACGTTGATGCGGTAAAGAATCGCTATGTCTTCTGGCTTGACGCCCGCCTCGATCTCGGCGGCGATCGACTGGGCGACCGCTCGCGCTTCACGAGCGTCGTTCTCAAACGCCGTGACAACCGGCGGTCGGCTCGGCACGTCGCTCGTCGCGGCGTGCAGCGAGAGCGCTCCGGGGCGGCCGCGCATCAGCCGGTTCGCCGAGTCGACGATCGCCGGTGTCGAGCGGTAGTTCTGCTCGAGTCGCACAACAACCGCGTCGTCGTAGGCCGAGGGAAACCCGAGGAGATACTGCGGCGTCGCGCCGGCGAACGAGTAAATGGTCTGGCTCGCGTCACCAACGACGCAGAGGTCGTTGCGGTTTCCGAGCCAGAGTTTGAGCAGGTCGTGCTGGAGCGGCGAGACGTCCTGGTACTCGTCGACGACGAAGAACCGGTACTGCTCGCGCACCTGCTGGGCGACGCGGGGTTCGCTCTCGATCATTCCGGCCGTTGCGAGAAGCACGTCTTCGAAGTCGAGCTGCTTGCGCTCGTCTTTGACATCTTCGTACGCCTGCTGCAGGTCGACGGCCTTCTGCACGGTGAGCGAGGGCGGAAGCGAGCGCTTCTGCGCCGCCTGCGCGTACTGCGCGATGCTCAGTCGCGAGACCTTGCGCCACTCGATCTCCGCAGCCGTGTCGCGCAGGGTCGCTGTGTCGAGCTTGAGTTTGATCGTCTCGGCGGCGTGCGCGAGCAGGCGCGCCTTCGAGTCGATGAGCCGGGGCATCGTTCCGCCGACGACCTGCGGCCAGAAGAAGCTCAGCTGCGACAGTGCCGAGGCGTGGAAGGTGCGGGCGGAGACGCCGCCGGCACCGAGGTGCCGCAAGCGCGAGCGCAGCTCGCCGGCCGCGCGGCTCGTGAAGGTGAGGGCCATAACCCGCCCGGGTGGGTAAACGCCGCTCGCGACACCGTAGGCGATGCGGTGGGTGATGGCGCGGGTCTTTCCGGTTCCGGCACCCGCAAGAAGGCACACCGGCCCGAGCAGTGCCTCTGCTGCCTGCCGTTGCTGGTCATCGAGATCGGCGAGAAGCGACTCGGGGCTCGTGACATCCACCGTCATTTGTGTCCTTCAAGGGGGCCGCCGTACCACTCCTCGATAATCGCTCGCGCGATCGAGGTGGGCCCGGGAAGCAGAATCTCGCCGGCCGCCGCGCGCAGGTCATCGCGACTGAACCAGCGCAGGTCGAGAATCTCGTTGCCGTCGGGTGTCAGAACGCTCTCAACGCTCTCGTCGACGCGAGCGAGAAAGCCGACCATCAGCGAGGCAGGGAACGGCCATGGCTGGCTGCCGAGGTAGGTGGGGTCGGTGACGCGGATGCCCGACTCCTCGAAGACCTCGCGAATGACGGCGGCCTCGAGCGACTCCCCCGGCTCGACAAAACCGGCGAGCAGCGAGAAGCGGTTGTTCTCCCACAGGGCGTTCGACCCGAGCAGCAGGCGATCGTCGGCGTCGGTGATTCCCACGATGATCGCGGCGTCGGTGCGCGGAAAGACCTCGGCGCCGGAATCGGGGTCAACCCGCACCCACCCGGCCTTTGCCGAGACTGTCGCGTTTCCCGTGCGCGGCGAGAAGCCGTGCGAGGTGTGCCAGTTGAGAATGCCGAGAGCCTCGGCGAGAAGCCCCGTGTCGCGATCGCTCAGGGCGTCGCCCATACGACGCAGGTTGCCCCAGTCGCTCTCGGCGAGATGGCCGGCATCGTTGAGCAGGGCCGCGACGATCGGTGTGCCGACCGGCTCCGGGCTCGTCGTGGACAGCGAGCGGCCGAGGTAGACGAGCTGCGCGGCGGGCGGGATCGCGTCGAAAGGAACGAGTGCGAGATTGTTGGGCCCGGCAAGCAGCGCCGTGCCCTCGAAGATCGGCAGCACACGAGCCGTCGGGTCGTTGCGCAGAACCTCAAACAGGTCGGGAAGTTCGCGCGTGAGGTAGTCCCTGTCGACTTCGTAGCGTGACAGCGGGAGGCGCGCGAGAAAATCCAAAGACATTGTGGGAGACCCATCCGAAGTGCGTGGCTATGCGTGGCGTACAACGCCAGCGAGGCTAGGGCGACCTACCCTGTTGGGTATGGCACGGTCCCACCTCACTCTAGCCGCGCTCGCGACCTCGGCTGTCGCAGAGCTCGACCTCGTTGCAACGAGCGAATTCGGTTCGCGCGTCGACAACGAGTTCGACTCCGCTCTGCTCACCGGTCGCGACGGCAAGCACTGGATTATTCGCGTTCCCCGCACGGAAGCTGCCGAGTCGGCGCAGTCCGCCGACCTCGTCGCACTGCGGGCGATCAGCACGGGTGTGCGCACCCGTCTGCCCTTCGCCGTCTCCAACTACGTCGGCCAGACTCCCGTTTCGGGCACACGAGCCGTCGTCTACGAATTTGTCTATGGCAACAAGGTGCCCCTCGCCCACGTGGATGATGCGCTCGCGACATCCATCGGCAAGGCACTTGCGGCGCTGCACGCTCTGCCCACGAGCTTTGTCGCCGACGCGGGCCTGCCCGTGCTCGGCGCCATCGAGGCTCTACGCTCCGCGGTCAGCATCATGGATCGCGCGGCGGCCACTGGCCACGTTCCCACTCCCCTGCTCTCTCGCTGGGAGTCGGCGACCGAAGATTCAAAGCTCTGGCAGTTTCAGCCGACGGTCATCAATAACGCTCTCAGCGCTGACTCGTTTCTTTCGAGCGAGAGCAAGGTCACGGGTGTGCTCGGCTGGCAGGAACTGCGTATCGGCGACCCCGCTCGCGACCTCGCCTGGCTTCTCGCCGATCCCGTCGTCGCCGATCCCGCTTTTGATGCGTACATCGCGGCGCGCGGAACCGCCGACCGACAGGTCAAACAGCGCGCGACGCTGTACTCAGAACTCGAGGTCGCCAAGTGGCTTCTTCACGGTACAGAGACCCGGGATTCTGAAATCGTGGATGACGCGGTGTCGATGCTCGATTCGCTCGTCGATGACGTGCAAAACGACGTGATGAACCCGATCGGTGCGCAGACTATGCCCACGATGGCCGTAGACGAGGTCGAGGCTTTTCTCGATCGCAACGAGCGCGCGGTCTAGTCAGCGCGGTCTAGTTGGATACGGCGAATGCGGCAACAGCCGCGCCGCTGACGCTGAGCGCCGTTGCGCCGATGACTACTGTCGCGATGAATGCCCTGCGCAGGTCTCTTGTGTCGTTTCCGTCGACGCGAAACTCCATCGAGATGATGTTCTTTGCGGTCTCGAGGTCGTCGAAGGTTCCGACCATCGAGCCGCGGGAGTCGGTGACCTTGTAGCCGACGATGTCGGTTTCGACCATCCCGAGGTATCCCTCGTCTGAGCGCGCGACCCAGAGGCCGTTGTCGGGGTTGCTCCACATTGCGCGATTGAGCTGGCGCGGGTCGGCGATCTCGTCGGCCGGTGGGGTTGCGATGGTTGTCACTCGTTTATATTGACATGGTCACTGAATAACTAGGCAAACTAGCAAATGGGGTTGACGGATCGGTCTATCGCCACTAGCGCGCGGCGATCTGCCTCTGCATGCTCTCGCGCCAGAGCTGCGTCAACTCTGACTCGCTGAAGATTCGCTCTGGCGAGATCACCGTGTCGTCTGAGACAAAGTAGAACACCGCGTCGATCAGGTCGGGGTCGATCTTCTTCCAGTGGGCATACGCGAGTCGGTAGAGCGCGAGCTGCAGCTGCTTCTCTTCGAGGTCGGCGGCGTCGCGCGGTGCCTTGCCGGTCTTCCAGTCGACAACCTGGTAGCGGTCGCCCTGCTGATAGACGGCGTCGATCTTGCAGATCACAATGCGACCATCGAACGGCAGGTGAATCTCGCGCTCGACCTCGCGCGGTCGACGCGCCGCCCACGGCGAACGGGAGAAGGTCTCTTGAAGGCGCGCGAGTTCGGCCTGTTCGAGCGGCTCGTCGTGTTGCTCGATCTCGGTAACGAGGGCATCGAGCACCTCGGTCGAGCCGGTCATACCGAAGCGCTCCTCAACCCAGGAATGAAAGAGCGTGCCGAGTGTTGTCGCGCGGTAGGGCCGCTGCGGCATGGGGCGTCGCAGGCTTGATGCGACCGAGACGGGGTCGGTGACGTAATCCTTGAATCTCGACGCCGGCACGCGGGTCGGCAGGTCGACGGTTTCGCTCGCCTCCAGTCGCCTGCGGCGCTCTTCGAGCAGCAGGTCGAGGTCGGCGTCCCACGCACCCCCGTTGCCCGGGCGGGCGCTCGCGACACGCAGCGCCGCTTCTTCGACAGCGTTGCGACGTTCACCCAGAGGGTCAAGCGGCCACGAGATCTCGTTGCCGGTGAGGTCGAGCGGGTTGTCGGTGTGCTCGCTGACAAGCGCAAGTTCTGCGATGACTCCCTGCTCTGCGAGAGCGCGCAAGAACGGGCTCGGTGGCCGCTGGGTCGACTGCCCTGCCCAGAACGAACTCGATATAAGCAGACAGTGACGCGCCCGCGTGACAGCCACGTAGGCGAGCCGCCGCTCTTCGAGTTCGTGGCGGTGTTTGACCGCCTCGACGAATGCCGCCCTGGCGTCGAGAAGTTCTTTGCGTGTTGTCGCCTCGCGCCAGGCGAACTCGGGAAGCTCGGCCGCATCACCCCGAAACTCATACGGCAGCGAGCCGAACGACAGCCAGCCGGTGAAGCCCTCGCGCGGCTTACCCGGCAGTTCACTCTCGGTGAACCGTGGCACAACGACGAGATCCCACTCGAGCCCCTTCGAACCGTGCACCGTCAGGAGTTGCACGGTTCCGGGCTCGG
>Ga0247817_10000887_pt1 | contig 15921 bp, 14 predicted proteins | sample UWRJL212509R1_FD_178010 | JGI IMG/M metagenome (GOLD analysis project Ga0247817, IMG submission 178010) | Plant litter microbial communities from Arlington Agricultural Research Station in Wisconsin, United States - UWRJ-L212-509R-1 | ecosystem: Environmental > Terrestrial > Plant litter >... | reverse complement strand
TCAGTTTACTGGACGGGTTTAAAAAAATTTGGAATCATATTGCCCGATATTACAATGTCGCAATTGCCTGTTTTTTTTTGTAAAAAATATAGATTGGAAAATACAGCATCCTTAAAACGCTTAACCAAACAAGACAAACTTGCGGATATATATGAAAATAAAGAAGCAGTCTATTTTACAACAGAAGATTTACCTCCATATCCTGGTATAAAAAGCCTTAGCCTGCGAATGACCAAACCTGAAGCGGAATTTCTTCGAAAACGTGTTAGGTTAAATGCACCAAAATCTATACTGGCATCTTTACTGGCTGACATAGAAAACAGGAAAGATTTTATGCTGGTTCCTTCATTTGAGGATTTAGTGACATACACGGGTAAGAGCTGTCCTTTATATGTATCACTCCAGGCGGCATTGTTATTTGACAAAATCATGAAAGGGGTTTATATACGGTATAATTATAAACTAAGTTTATATGCAGAAGCTCAGACAAAACTAGTCTGGACAAATAATTGGGATAACTATTTAATTTCATTGACAAAATTAGATTTTTCAGAAAACAGTTTTGATTTGTATTTCAGAGATTTTAAGATCAATGAGAATACGATTCAGTTTTGCAAACAATGGATCAGGCTTATCAAACAAGATACAATAAACGAAACAGCAGTTGATGAGCTTCTGCGTTTGCGTGAAGTTAAACTTAAGGGTAATGAAAGAAGTCGCTTGAATAATCCAACCTTAGCGCAGAAAACAGCATTACCAATAGGTGTAACTTTTAATCAGAATACCGGAGAAGTATCATATTTAAATTTCAGATTCTACATAGCAAAGAAAATAATTCAAGACATTTATATAGGGTTAACAAATACGGCATCAAATGAACAATAACGAAATAAATTTTGAATATTTTTCATTGTTATCTCCTCCTGAAGGATACAAACTTGGCAAAGCAATAGGCACAACGTACTCACTGGATTTAAAAACAGCGTTGTCTGTTCCGCTAGCATTTCATTTTCGCTATGGTATTGATGCTGAACTGATAAACGATCCTTTTGCCTTGTTTCTTTCTCTGAAAGGAACAGCTTCTAAGATTGATTTATTTTGTCAGCTGGGCGGGATAAGTTCTAAAGTGAATGATAATAAACTGTACAGATTTATTGAAAATAGTCTTAATGAAATAAATCTGGAAAACGGGAAATCATTTCATCCGAAAATCTGGATAATTCGATTTGAAAAGGAAGGAGCTCCGTCAATTTACAAAGTAATCAACTTGTCGCGAAATCTTACGAGTGACAGCTCGTGGGATATGGTGGTAGCTTTTGAAGGCGAACTCAGGGAAACAGGAACCGCGATTGACAGCAAAACAAATCAGCCGCTGGTTGATTTCATACAATTCCTTTATACTAAATCTGGCAAAATTACTCCTGCTGATTTAATAAATGATTTAGGAAAAGTATCTTTCCGTCCTTTGAATGATAATTTTTATAATTCAATTGAATTTTTACCGCTTGGTATAGGAAGGACATCAAGAGCCCTGGATTTTATATATAAGGATTTAGAAAAGACGCCATACGAACATATTGTTACTGTTAGTCCTTTTGTTTCACAAGGAATTATGGATAAGCTTCTTGAGAATACCAGTAATTTAACGCTTGTAAGCAGGTTAAAAACATTGGAAGAACTTGATCAGAAAAAATTAGCAGCTGTTGAATGTTTTTATATTAATGAAAAGATTGTAAACGGTGGTGCTAGCTCTTTAAGTGAGGATGTTGAATCTTCCAGCGCTAATGAAAATGATAAACCAACTGAAGATGTAAAACTTCCTGTTTTTGATTTACATGCTAAAACCTATTTATTAAAAGGCCGGGGAAGTTACGAACTGTTTTTGGGCAGTGCCAATGCCTCTTATAATGCTTTTAATGGTAATGTTGAATTTTTGATTCGCGTAACAGGAGAGCACAGAGATGCTGCAAGAGTTTTTATGGAGACGTATTTTACACCTAGCAATGATTTTTTGGTAAAATTTACGCCTGATCTTACAAGGCAAAAAAAAGCAGATGACACAAGAGAAAAATTATTAGATAAATACCATTTTGAAATGTGCATACAGTTTTCGAATGCTAAATCTCAATGTAAAAAACAGGATGAAAATATCTACGCCATTCTGATAGAGTTTGAATCTTTGTCACCTAATATAGATGGAATAGAAACTTTTATCAGGCCATTATCTGTAAGTCAATCATATCAAAAACCCATTTCTGACAAGATTGAATTTTCAAACATTCACTTAAAGGATCTTTCAAAACTGTTTGTGATAAGTGTTACAGATAATATAAGCGGTCTTAATAAATCCTCTATCCTTAAATTAAATATTGATAATTTACCTGCAAACAGAGAAGAAGCTGTTGTGCGTTCCTTAATAAATAATAAATCGGATCTGTTTAGACTACTGCGTCTGCTTTTGAGTGATGATATCGTTGATGCCTTATTAGACGGACCGCTAGAAGGTACACCAGGAAAAGGAAGTTCTAAGTGGAATTATCCAACAGATGATGAATATGCGATATTTGAAAAAATGATGGTAGCCAGTTCCAGAAATCCTGAAAAATTAAAGGAAGTAAAAACGGTTATCGATTATTTGGAGAATAATAATTCATCGCAGGGAATTGAAGATATGGATATTAAGGATTTTATTGCCTTTTGGAATAACTTTAAATCAGTCATTAAAAACTAATAGGTATGTATGAATTGAAAGACTTTCAGAAACTAACAGTTGAATATATTTATCAAAGACTAAAAAATACAGATTGCCATAGATTTTTATGTGCTGATGAAGTTGGTTTAGGAAAAACCATAATTGCCAAAGGGTTAATTGATAATTATCTGAAATTGAGAAATGGAAATCTCAAAGTATTTTATATTTGTTCCAGTCAGTATCTGGCTAAACAAAATTTAAAAAAACTACATCCTGAAAATCAGGTTGAACCCATTTCCCGTTTAACGGATTTGATTACAAGACCTGAACTAACTAATAAGCATAGTGGTCTATCTATTTTGCCATTATCTCCAAAAACATCCGTAGATCTGAAATCAAGAAGCGGATTGATATATGAGAGAGTTTATTTGTACAGGTTACTAAAAGAATCAAAAATACTTAAAGGTAGAAGAGAAAGTTCATTTGAAAGAGTTCTGGGATTAAATATTAAGAATTGGCATGGATGGATAAGTTGGGTTTATACTATAGAATTTGATGAGAAAATAAAGTCCGAATTTATTGAAGCATTACAATCCGATTTGGATTTAATTAAACATCTTGAAGATTGTTTTGATAAAATACAAACGGATTACAGAAAGCTGATTGGTAAATTACGAATGCTGTTAGCAACAGTTTCATTGAATGGTTTAAAACCGGATATTATTATTCTTGATGAATTTCAGCGATTTTCTGAAATATTGAAACAAAGTGAATCTGAAGATGCATCAGATTTAATTAATGCTCTTTTTAAAAATGATCATACAGAGATGTTGATGTTATCTGCAACTCCCTATAAGATGTATACAATACGGGAAGAAGATGAAGAGAATGAATCTCATTTTGAAGAGTTTCGGTTTTTAATGAAATTCCTGATGCGAGAGGATTACAAAAGTTTCTTAACAGACTGGGAAAATTACAGCAATGCTTTGTTGTCATTAAAGTCTTATTCGCCCGTTGAAATCGGGATGCTTAAAATAAAGGTTGAAAAGTGGTTGTACAAATACATGTGCAGGACAGAACGCGGAATTGTATATGAATCAGATCCGTCAAAAACGTTAATAGAGCCAAAATATTTTGACCTTCCATTTGGTTCCGGTGATGTGGCCAATTTTATCAGTGCAGATAATATTGTAAAATGTATCCAGCAAAAATATCCTGAAATGTATTCGCCTTTAGAGTATTCGAAAACAGTACCATTTCCCATATCATTTATGGATGAATATAAATTAAAAACACTGTTTGAAAAAATGTATGATAAAAATGAAAAAGATATTCAGAAAACTGTTGCACTAAATGAAGCATTTATAAACTTTGATGACGTTAATTCTTACCGTTTAACGGATTTCAGAAACGGTAAAATGAATTGGCTGGTTCAAAATAATGTACATGCTGGAGCTAATATTTTATGGATACCACCGTGTATACCATATTATAAATTATCAGGTCCTTTTAAGGATGCAGAAATGTTTTCAAAACTTATGATTTTTGGCCGGTTTGCTGTTGAACCTCGAGCTATTGCTACTTTAGCCTCCTATGCAGCGGAACTTTATTCAACGGGAAGTCAGGAAGCAACACTGGCAAATAAAGAAAATAAGCAGCGGCTATATTATACAGCAGCTACTGAAGAAATGGAGGAAGATTCAGATGAGCCGGCAGAAGAAAAGAAGAAGTATAGCAGAATACCAAGGCGCAGATTGAATTTCAAGCAAAATGAAATTCCTTATTCATTGTATTGTTTTTATTATCCTTCTTTATTTTTATCGTCAATTGTAAGGGAAACACTTACAGTTCAAGCAGACAAAAATAGTTCTGAACTTTTGGAGTTTTATAAAAATGAAATCAAAGTCAAACTTTCAAGTCTTGATAAATTTGTTCAGAGGAAGTCAGAGCGTACGGATGTAAGATGGTACTTATTCGCATTGATCTATTTAGATTATACTTATTGCAAATCTAGTATGAACCAATTATCGGAGGATAACTTTAAACGTTATAATTCTGAAAATAATCTTCATCCAAAATTAAATAAAATTGCAGAGTATATAAATATTATGTCACAAAAAGGACCTGCTGAACTGTCTAGCGTTCTTTCACTTGGCGATGTCCCGGAAGATCTCCCTAGGGTACTATCATCCATTGCATTAGGTTCACCAGCTGTACTTTCATTAGTTACATTTCAGAATGGGTATAAATACAAATCTGGAGATGACTTGAATCAGTTGTTTCTTGCTTCTATGTCGGTAGCAGATTCATTCAGATCTTGTTTTAATTCACCAGAAGCAATTTCTGTTATTGATATATTTAATCAAGGAAAAGAAGATTATTGGTTGTCTGTTATGGATTATTGTATTTCAGGTTGTTTGATTTCTGTTTTGGATGAATGCTTTTATATGTATTGCGATGGAAACTATGAAGGAAAACTAAGGAAACAAGTGTTAAATGATTTCATACAATATTTATCTGGTGTCCTTGGTATTCGTACTGCAAGTCTAACCATCGACATGGTCAATGCTGAAAAAAATGTTATTCAAAAATCATTAAGGACACATTATGCTTTGGCTTTTATGGATCAGGTTGAGAATGATGATACTTTAGCTAGAAAGGGAAATATCCAAGATTCATTTAATTCTCCTTTTAGACCATTTATACTTGCAACAACTTCTATTGGTCAGGAAGGATTGGATTTTCATAAGTACTGCAGACAATTAATGCATTGGTCTTTACCGGGAAATGCCATTGATTTAGAACAAAGAGAAGGAAGAATCAATCGTTATAAGCATTTTGCATTACGAAAAAACCTCGCAGTATCGTATAATAAAAAATTAGAGGGAGAGCGAATTGATAAATCTATTTGGTCAACCATTTTTAATATTGCTGAAAACGATCATCAGTTGCGTGGAGAAAATTGTCAGTTAATTCCATTTTGGCATGTACCAAAAGTTTCTGTTCCTTTGGAAAGATTGGTTCCTACATATCCGTATTCAAAAGATGTAAAGAAACTAAATCATCTGCTAAAGACATTAACTGTTTACAGAATGTCGCTTGGTCAACCTAATCAAGAAGACCTGGTTCGTTTTTTATTAAATAATTTTACTCCAGAAGAATTAAACGGATATAAAGCTAAATTGATAATCAATCTGAGTCCTGTTGCATATGAGATTTTAGAGAAATCGTTTACCTAAAACTAATCTATTTATGAATTGATACACATAGAGAAGAGTGAAAGTTTCTTTAAAAAAAATTATCCGTCATGATTTTATAAAAAATGTGTAGTTAATATCTTTCTCCTTCGGAACTCATTTCTTATTGTAGATATTAAAATTAGAATTCCTACTTATCAGAAACTTTTAGTAAAGATTCCATAGATTGCAAATTTTGCAAACCTTGCATTGCTTGCAAGGTTTGCAGTGAAAAAAGAAATCTATTACTAATCGTTGAGCAATATCTTTCTATAGTTGCCCAATCCATCTGATTCAAGCAATTTCTTGTCAACCAGTGATTTTAAGTGTTTCCCCACTGTTCTTTCCTTGTAGTTCAGTTTCTCACCAATTTCTATTGATTCTTTTTTCTTGAACGTATCAGGCAGATTGCTGTATAATTCAAACATTCTCATCGTGGAGTAATCAGGTTTGTTATCCTCTTCGTTTTTTAACGCCCTTAGTTGCTGGAATACAAAGAAATTGTGTTGCCTTATTACATCTATTATCTCTAAAGACATTTTGAAAGACTCATCATCGCAAGAAAGCTTAACAGATTTAGTAGGATTATTTAAGAAACTGTCGTCATATTTTCCCTGATCATATAGCCTAAGAATTGTTAGGACTGCCGCAATTCTTTTGTGTGCAATAGCTAGTCTGGTAATAGTTGCATGAATATTTTCGCCAAATATTTTGATTGCTTCAAAATGCCATCCAGAAAATTTTTCTTGTAGTATTTTAATATGCTCTGGTTTATCTATTTCAATTAAAACACGGTCAGATTGATGCACCATTTCATACAGTTCCTTATGTTGTAAAGTTAAGTCGTTGATCGCATCCATTTTTTTGTCAAAGCCAGAACAATCAAAAACTCTTTTGTCAAATACTAACTCTTTGTGATTTAATCTGAAAAACAAAAACCTAGAAACTAAACCGTTTTCAATTGAGCCCTTGAATAAGGAGATGCATTGATCAGGTGTGCCAGTTATTAGAAAACCTGTTCTTGGTTTATCTACCATAATCATACCTCCACCTTTCCTATTAATTTGAACGGGCTCGTTAGATGCTATTTTTCGCAGTACAGAATCATTGTTTTTCCACTCTTGGTTTTTCGATCCGATAAACGAATCAGCTTCTGTGTCAATCATGTTACCCGTCCCACCATTAATGTTCAATACCTCGATTAATGCAGCAGAACTTGTGTCTGCAGGTATTGTATGTATCTTTAACTGAGGTTTATCTAATTCTAATTCTTCTTCGCTCTCGCTGTTTTTAAGCATTAGTTTATAAGAAGTTAATTCTTCCTCATAATTAGAAGCATGAATTTTATTAAGTATTTGATTAAATTCAAAGCAATTCTGAATAATAGACTTACCACTACCCGCTTGTCCTACACCAAACAAGAATAGATTTAATGAATAGGCTTTCTTGTCATGTGAGATTTCTATATTATCTAAAAGGGTTGAATTAGTTTGTATTACTGACAGAACATACAGGCTTTTTTCCATTGCTGAAATATCACCTAAGTGTTTAATATCAAGCATTGTAGGAAGTTGCTCAAAAAGATGATCAGGTAACGGAGGTGGTGAAAAAATTTCATTTTCTTCTTTTTCTGCCTCATTTCCAATCATGCGGAATTTTAGTTCACTTGTTTCTGTCATATTGTTATTTTTAATTGTTAAACCATGCTGTTTACAGTGAAAAAAGAAAGTGCCTATTGTAGCTCTTGTCCCTTTGTTTAGGTAGTAGCTGAACTTTTCATCATTCTCATGCTGCTTATATTTTGGAGATTGTTTGGCAATCAGATGAAAGGACTCTCTCCCGTATTCACCTAATGAAGAAAGAGATCTTGCTATAGCGTCCCAAGGTTGATATTTATGAGCTATATTTAACCTTCTGTCAACAATTTCATCGACACACCTATTTACTTTCTGTAAGGTTTCATCTACTAATTCGGTTGTTGGATTACCTAACGGTTCTGTATTGCTATTTGTTTGTTCAGGAATTTTGTATTCAAATTTCTTTGGATTCAAATTAAATTCTGCGAAGGGATCGTAAGTAAATAACATACTGCGAGATATATCAGAACATGATGGATCAGCATTAATTCTGAATTTTTCCTTCATGAAATCGGTTACTTGTCTATATACAATCTTATGATAAAGAATAGCATCTGGTCCAATATAAGCTAACATCTTCAACCCATTTCCACTAGGACTTATAGCACACATCACTATAAAAGGATAATACATTACCCTCTTTCTTAGCTCAGTAATAATTGGCATAGATTTAAAAAGTTCTTCATTATCATGGAAATCAAAATCTAGTTGTATAACACCTGAATATTCATCAGGTATATTTTCGCTCCCACAGATTTTCTTGTTATCATAGAAGCCACTCGGATAAAAACAAGGTATTTTTCTCTTTATATCTTTGATTTCTTCCCTGTAATTCTCATGGTTCAAATCTGCACGATGCCTGCAATCTGAAATCTTTTCTCTGAAATCATTGTCTCCTAAACGACCTGTGGTAATAATTGTTACTAAATCTTGGAATGCAATGTATTTCTTGGTAATTTTTACAAAGATGTTATCTGCATAAGACATTTTAATTTTCATATTTAATTAGCTTTATTTTTTAGAAATTTATTAATTAGGTCATATCTACTATTTATATAACAGTTGTAATCTTCATGTTTAATAAATGGATGCATTTCTAATGTTCTCCAGGTGTTTTTGTGCAATAAAAATGTACCTTCGGACATCTCTAAATAGACGCACGCAAGCATTTTAATAAAAAAAACGCGTTTCATTATTTCATTTTTGTAGGGAAATTTAATTAGGGCTATAAAGTTTAATAACTCAGCCTTAAATGGAATGGATAAATCAGCAGTATTACATATTTCATCTATATTGTCATTGTGTAAAACCTCAGCTAAAATATTAATTTGATTTCTTAGAGCGGAATCTGCTTGAATATTCTTTAAATCAAATAGATACTCTATTATTAACTTGATTTCAGATTCAGGTCTTAATACTAGCACACAACAAAGCTCACTCATCCTGATATTTATTTCAGAATCATTGAAACCTCTGCTTTGTTCATAACGAGCGATGTCGAAGTCTGCGTCTGTCAGGTAATAAATAATCGCTACAATTATTTTCTGATAGTGAATACGTTGAATATTATCTTCAATTTCCAAGCATTCATCAATTAGTTCATCTGATAATTGATTTGCTTTATTAATAGCCAAATGATAATTTGGGAAAATACCTTTTGAATATTGGCCGTAATGTAATACGTGTAAAGCAATTAAATCTGTTAAGTGTGTGATTAGATTGTTTACCGAAAACACAGGCTCATTTGTTTTCATTAGTTTGATTTTTTTTAGTTTTTCTCTCATGATTAGAAGTTTTTTGGATAAATAGATAGGTTTACTCTTTTGAATATTGTTTAAAATAATACGTTTAGTTTCTTAGCTAATTTTCTCTCTATAGTTTAGGATTTCCGAGCGCTTAAAGTACAAGCTGCCTGCACGACGAATCGGTTGATCAAAGGGTTTAACTTCACGTTTTATGTAGTTGTATATTGTGCTGCGCGTCTTGTTGAGTAGCTTGGCTGTAGCATTTATGCTTAATAGTTGCTCATCCTCTGGCTGAAGTTCTTTTTTGAGGTGGCAAATACCTGCATGTATTTTTAATTCTAGTAATTCCTCAAACTCTTGTTTTGTTATTCCTTCAATCTGAAATGTTTTCATTTTATAAAGTTTAGTATGAATTTTATCTTGCAATATTAATGCGATAATTATCAACAAAAAAAGGTCACAGTAATCTATATTTCTAAGATTACTGTGACCAAGTTGATCATAATTTTTGTTGCTTTATTTCTTCTTTTTCACAGCCTTTTTTTCTTCCTGCTTAATTTTATTCTTTCTTTTATTTACAATAGTTCTATATCTGCTCTTAATAAAATCAGAATAATCATTTTCTGTGATGTTACCGTCTGCTTTTCTTGCATCAGAATAAGATGGTTCCCATTTGATTAGTGATAATAATTCAAATAAAAAATATGTAAATCCAATACCTTTTTTCTTTTCCATAAATTTTAAATTTTCTAAGCTAATAAGACCTTTTATAATATTCAGTATAAACTTATATTTGTAGTTGTGTTCATATTCCTCAGTCAATAATATTTTACCTTTTACCACATTTGCATCTTTTACCTCTTTTGATTTTGTTGGTTTTAAATCAATAACCATATTTGCATCAATTAACATTTGGATTTTATTTAGGATAAAATTTTCAATTTCTCTTTTTTCTTTTGAGGGGAACATCGTACTGCTTAATTTTAGTGGATACCTACCAAAAATAGCCATCATGTTTATCTCATCAGGAATCATTTCTTTAATATTAATTCGCATCATATCATCATCAATTTTTATTATTGAATTTAATTGACTAATAAATTCATTTTCTCCTTTAAATGTTTTTTTTCTAGGTCTGTAAGTAAATGATTTATTTAAGCCGTTTTCATTCTTAATAGATGAAGATTCTGTTTCCATTATTATCAACCTTTTTTCAGAAGCTTTGTAAATATTTGAATTATTAAGTAATGTTATTTTTGGATTATAACTTTCTATAAAAAACATGTTAAAATAATCATTATTAAAGTAATTACAAATAAAGCTTATATAATTAATAAGTTTTATTTCAAATGATGAGCAATGTTTTTCAAGTAAAATTTTAATGGTATTTCTCAATTCTTTAGAACAATCCTTATTTGAATACTCTAAGTATATTTGATAGGTCTCGGTATATTTCACATTTTTTCCTTCATCACTTAAATTGCCATTTCGTAATGGAACTATATGTAAACTAATAGTTCGGCAAGGTCATTTATTTCTTTTACAGTTAAACCTAAACTAATTGAATTGTTAACTTTCATAACTATTTCCATATTTTATTAAATTCACTAATTGTTGTTTGTTCAGATAAGGATAAGTACCTAAGCATTACTCGATGGTCTTCATGCCCGGTAATGCTTCGTATAAGGTCGGGTTGGAGGCCTTTGATTAGATTAAGTGTAACAAATGTTTTTCTTGCAGTGTGTATAGTAATAAACTGATGTTTAGGTTTGAGTACATCAATACGCCTCTTTCCAGAGTAACGGTTCTTGGAGACGGTGAATTTACCTTTGCTAGCTCAGCGACCACTTTTATGTTTTGATTCATTTTCTGATTACATTGAATCTTAAATGCATAACATTCCATTGGATTCCTGAAATCACACTGCTTTTTTAGAATTTCTACAGCTTTTGGCAATAAAGGAACAGTTATCTTCTTACGTTTATTTCCTTTAACTTGATATAGCATCCAAGTGGGATTGGTTGACTCAAGATTCAAGTCACCCAATCTGAGATTCTTTAGGTCCGAGAACCTCTGGCCAGTTAAACAAGCAAAAACAAAAATATCTCTTGTCTTTTCCAATGATTTACTAAAGCTGAGATTAACATTAATAATCTTATCTAACTCTTCTTCTGTTAATGCTAATACATCTACCGTGTCAGATTGATATTTAATTTGTTCAAATTTTGTATTGGCGTGATATTCCTTTTCTGAGGCCCACCTCATAAATGTTTTTATGATGGAGAAATGTTTGCTGATATTGTTATTCAGGTATTTCTTTTCATCTGTCATATAAGAGAGTAAGTCAACCTTAAAATCATTGTTTATTTTTTCAAAAGTCAAAGTGTAGTGTAACTTTTGGAATTCTATCAAAAGGTTGTAGGTTGTAACAACCTTTTTTACTGTACCCTCTTTACAAAGTTTTCTCTTTTCAGAGATATACATATCAAATGCACTCCAAAAAGTGATTTGTTGTGAATGATTTATTTTTCCGTTTACCAATTGTTCTACCAAATCTTTCACATCATCAGACATGTAATCGGGATTTCGTGCAATTAATGTAAGAACTGACTTTTCAATATCAGCTTTTAGCTGTGTAAGCCGGTGGTTTATTTCCAAGGAAAGAGGGTGTTGTTTTTTAACTCTTTGTGCTTTCTCATCCCATAATTTTGAAAAAACCTTAATCTTGCTATTTACTTTATTATACTTTCCTCTGGCTGTCCAGCATATGTATATGGCAGTTTTATTTTCGTTATAAAATTCATCCAAAGGTTTACCCATTCTCTCATATTCCTTTATCAAGGCTAGGTTAATTCCTTTCTTATACGTTTGGTCGCGGCAGTAATAGATTGTTATCATAGTTAATTACAAGTGTCTGATAATTAAACAAATAGAACCATTTAACAAAATTTTACAAATAACATGCCAGAAGATTTTCTTTGTGTTAATGTGTTGTTAAGGTTTGATTGTTATTCTTTTTGCCGTAGAAAACTCGTAAAAATAACTGTACAACTCTATGCAGAAATTGTTAAGAGTAGTAAAGAGAATTTTATTTTTTGGTTTGTGAATCAAATAATTGTACAGCTTTACACTATAAAAACTATTTTTGTCCAATAATCGGAGCTACATGCGGGACCACAAAAAAGGATTTTAGTAAATACTGAAATCCTTTTTTTATTTAAATTTTATGTAATATTATTCAAATTTATTACATGGTAATCATACAATAAAAGAGATATTAGATGTAAGGAAGCTTACTTAGATGATGCTAATTTTAACAAAATTATTAATCTCTCTAAATAACAAGTATGAAAACGAACCACCTTACAATGCTAAAATTTTTTTTCTTACCTTTAATAATTGTCTTATGTGCAACATATGGTTGTAAGAAAGATGATGACACATCAAAACCTGCAACACAATTATTAAACTTATCAGGAACAACATGGAAATTTTATACATCGCCATTAGGATCTGTTCCTGGAACAACTTACATTAAATTTAATTCCAATCAGAAATTTGACTATTCTGAAGCACCTGATGATGATCCTATTGTTTATTTTGGAGTTTGGGATCAATCGGTAAATAATGTTAATCTACATTTCGAAACAGGTTATAATACCGATTATTCAGGAACCTTAGTAAATAAAGACAGTATATCAGGTACTATGTTCGATTCTGTTACCATGACTCACGGTGCTTTTTCGGCAATTAGATATAGATAATAATCAATATTAAAATAAAAAACTCTATCAAAAACCTGATGGAGTTTTTTATTTTAGCAGCATGCAAAATATTACTACACTGATTTTCGATCTTGGTGGTGTTGTCATTAACCTGAAAACAGAACAAATATGGTTGCAGGAAAATCTGGCAACGAATTTTCATGCTGAAAAACTGAATACTTTACGACATCAAAATTTCTTTAATAGATTTGAAACAGGAGAAATTTCAGTATCAGATTTTATAAGACAATTAATGTCAATTTCGGTAAGTAATATAATAACCCAAGAAGAAATAAATAAATCCTGGAATGGAATTTTATTGGATATTCCAATATATCGAATTGAGTTGTTAAAAGAACTTAAACAAAGATATAGGTTGATTTTATTAAGTAATACCAACCATATTCACATGGATTATATTCGCATTTATATGCAACAACAATTTGGTGAAGATATATTAGATTCTATTTTTCACAAATGTTTCTATTCTCAGGAAATTGGATTGCGTAAACCTGATAAAGAAATATATGAATATGTTCTGCAACAAGAAAATCTTCAGGCAGAAAATTGTTTATTTTTAGATGATAAAGCAGAAAATTTAATTGAACCTCAAAAATTAGGCATTCAAACTATTTTAGTAGATAAAGATATTACAGTATTATTAAACAATTTCTAAACAATAAATTGTACATCGTAAATCGTAAATCGTACATTAAAAACCTTATTTTTGCGCTTCAATATTTTAATTTATGCAGCAATTAAGCGAACAAGAAATCGTTAGAAGAGAAAAATTAGAGAAAATAAAAGCACTTGGAATTGATCCATATCCTGCGCCTTTGTATCCTGTAAATGTTACTTCTAAAGAAATAAAAGAAAATTATAACGAAGAAGTTTTAGAAGATGGCACTAAAAATCGCTTAAATTATCAGGATGTTTGTATTGCAGGAAGACTAATGGCGTCAAGACCAGCAGGAAAAGCTACGTTCGCAGAAATTCAGGACGCAGCAGGAAGAATCCAGATCTATGTTCGTCGCGATGATATTTGCAAAACAGAAGACAAATCTTTATATGATGACCTCTTTTCCAAACTATTAGATTTAGGTGATTTTATCGGAGTTAAAGGTTATGTTTTTAAAACTAAAGTTGGTGAGATCTCTATTCACGCAACAGAATTTACTTTGTTAGGAAAATCTTTACGACCATTACCGGTTGCAAAAACAGATAATGAAGGCAATGTTTTCGATGCATTTTCTGATACAGAATTACGTTATCGTCAACGTTATGTAGATTTAGTAGTAAATCCAAGTGTTCGTGAAACATTCATTAAACGCACAAAAATGGTCAATTCTATTCGTGAGTTTTTAAATGCAAAAGGAGCATTAGAAGTGGACACACCGGTTTTACAAAGCATTCCTGGCGGTGCGGCAGCAAAACCATTCATCACACATCACAATGCTTTAGATATGCCATTGTATTTGCGTATAGCAAATGAATTGTACCTGAAACGATTGATCGTTGGTGGCTTTGATTGGGTTTATGAGTTTTCGAGAAACTTCCGAAATGAAGGCATGGACAGAACACACAATCCTGAATTTACAGTCTTGGAATTCTACGTGGCTTACAAAGATTATTTCTGGATGATGGAAACGACAGAGCAATTATTAGAAAAAGCATGCTTTGATACCAATGGAACAACTGCTGTTGAAGTTGGCGAAAACATGATCAACTTTAAAGCACCTTACAAACGAATTTCTATTTATGATGCCATAAAAACTTATACAGGTTTTGATGTTTCTGAAATGGACGAACAAGGCTTACGTGATGTTTGCAAACAATTGCATATCGAAACCAATCCAACAATGGGAAAAGGTAAATTAATCGACGAAATCTTTGGCAACCGTTGCGAACACAATTATATTCAACCAACCTTTATCATAGATTATCCGATTGAAATGTCGCCATTGACAAAAAAACACCGAAGCAAAAAAGGCTTGGTAGAACGTTTTGAATTGATGATAAACGGTAAAGAAGTAGCAAATGCTTACACAGAATTAAATGATCCGATCGACCAGCGCGAACGTTTTGAAGAACAAGTTACTTTAATGGAACGTGGCGATGACGAAGCTATGTTTATTGATCAGGATTTCTTACGTGCTTTAGAATACGGAATGCCACCAACTTCAGGTATCGGTTTCGGTATTGACAGATTAGCAATGTTGATGACAAATAATGTAAGCATACAAGAAGTGTTGTTTTTTCCGCAAATGAGAATTGAGAAATAGTATTATGAATTTTTAGCTATTATTTGCTTTGCATTTTCAACCATTATTTTTTAAATTTGAATATGGCAACTTCTAAAAAAATAGAAAAAGAACCAATTCGCAAACTTACTGCACACGATTTGGCTTTCGGCATTGGTAGAAAATTTACCAATGAAGAAATTGCTTTGCTTATCAAAGACCATGAAAATGATTCTTTTGTTGATGAAGAAACTGCAAGTAAAATGATAGATAAAGAAATCTCAAAACTTTATAAAGAGAAGAAAATTGCAAGTAAAGTATAGCAGTTTAGCACGAAAGACGCTTACTGATGTAGCTCGTTTCATAGAAACATTAAATACAAAAGGCTCTGGAAATAGATGGAAAAACAAATTTTTTCTGAAAATTAAAAAATACGCACAACCAATATCATACGCTTTGTGTCGACATGAAATTTATTCAACAAATGATTTTAGTTGTGTTGCAATAGATAATTGGATTGTCATATTTAAAATTGAAAACAATCAGTTTAATGTTTATCAAATCGTTTTAGCATCAAGTTTATACTAATTATCAAGCTCTTAAAAAC
>Ga0247817_10000886_pt1 | contig 15928 bp, 6 predicted proteins | sample UWRJL212509R1_FD_178010 | JGI IMG/M metagenome (GOLD analysis project Ga0247817, IMG submission 178010) | Plant litter microbial communities from Arlington Agricultural Research Station in Wisconsin, United States - UWRJ-L212-509R-1 | ecosystem: Environmental > Terrestrial > Plant litter >... | reverse complement strand
AAACCAATGCACCTTTTGCATTTTTCTTGCATAAGTGTGATCCATTATATACGCCTATCCAAATTCAGCGCTTTATTCCTGTAAGCATAGATACTTCATTCACGTTCAGCGGTACATGGACTAAAGGTAATATGGTAACACCAATTATTGGACCTGCAAAAAGTTGGACTGATTTCCACATGGATTGGCATGCAAAGGAAGCTTCATCCGGTGATGAAGGTACTACCAGCTTATATGGTTATGATACTTTAGGAAACAGAACTTTAATACCACCTGTTTTAAATAAAACAACAAACGCTATTGATGTAAATATTGATGCTCAGCTTTATCCTTATTTACAAATGCAGTGGAATACTTCTGATGACTCGACAGGAACGCCGCCACAAATGGATTTCTGGAGATTGTATTATGAAAAAGCACCGGAAGCTGTTGTAAATCCAACTATACATTTTTCAAAAACAAGAGATACTATTGTTTCCGGTGAGAATTTTAATATGTCTGTTGCAGTAGAAAATGTAACACCTATAAATATGGATAGCTTATTAGTACGTTTTATTATTAAAGATGGTTCTAATAATATCACTACTATTTATAAGCGGTTTGGACCATTGCCCGGAAATCAATCTATCAATATAGACTTCGATTATAATTTTGCAGGCTTTAATTTCTTTGGCTTAAATTATATTACGGTAGAAGTAAATCCGGATGAAGACCAGCCGGAACAGTTTCACTTTAATAATTTTGCAGAATTTACTTTGTTTGTAGATAGAGATCGCATTAATCCTTTGTTTGATGTAACCTTTGACGGACGGCACATTACAGATGGTGAGTATGTTTCTGCAAATCCTGAAATCTTATTCAGGTTAAAAGATGAGAACAAATACTTATTGCTAAATGATACATCAGAATTTCTGATTTACATGTTCTATCCAAGTGATCCGACAAATCCTGTTCAATTAGCGAACAATCAAAATGATGTTATTTATATTCCTGCTACAACCACTAACAATGGAAAGAATAACGAAGCACGTTTGATATATAAACCAACACTTACAGATGGTACATACGAAGTTCGCGCACAAGGTATTGACAGAAGTAAGAACGATGCAGGAAAATATGATTACAGGATCAAGTTTAAAGTAGATTCAAAACCAACGATCACAAATATTTTGAATTATCCGAATCCATTTTCTACATCTACGCAGTTTGTGTTTACACTAACAGGCGCTGCGATTCCGGAACAATTGATTATACAAATATTTAGTGCCACCGGAAAAGTAGTAAAAGAAATTACACGCGAGCAATTAGGTAATTTGCATATCGGAACAAATTTAACAGATTACAAATGGGACGGCACCGATAACTTCGGTGACAGGCTCGCAAATGGTGTTTATTTCTATAGAGTAATGACCAGGAATTTAGATGGAACTTCTACAGAAGTAAAACAAACTTCCATAGATAAATACTTCAAAAAAGGCTACGGAAAGTTGTATATCATTCGATAAAAAAACAAATTCATATTATAAAGAAAGGCGAAGTTTGTTACTTCGCCTTTATTTTATAATTTATTCACTTGCTCCAAAAACCATTCTTTTTCAGGTAGCTCATTGTCATCAATAATAATTTGTTTCAGCTTTGTTTTATTATTTTTAGATGCACCAATATTATTGTATAATTTTTTGCACAAGGTAATTACTTTCAAATATCTTGTTTGATGATAACCGATTTGTTTCTGTCTTTTAAGATATACTTTGTAGCTGTTCAGGAAAGTAAGCAATGCTTCGTATTCTGCTTCTTCAAAATACATTTTCAGCAGCATGTTCTTCGCATTTAAATTCCACAAAACATCAGCAAATTCTACCTGTTGCAAGATGCGCATAGCTTTCTTGTAATCCTTTTGTTCAAAATATAACGTTGCTTTTGTAAATAATACAGCATGCTCTCTATAAGCTTCAGGTAAGTATTGCCGATAGTCATCAATAAAATGTTCCGCTTTTTTAAAATCTTTTAAACGCTTGATGGCTATGAATGCAATATTTTTAAACGTAAACCTGTCGAGCTCATTATTTTCTAATAGATATTTTTTGCTTAAAGCATGCATAAACAGATCAAAAGCATATTGAGCGTAAATTTGCTTGCCAACATTTAATTCACTGATGCAGTAATTAATGCTTAGTAAAAAAATGTCTTTCAGTTCTGTTTCTGTAAAATTCTTTTCATAAATAAAAAGCGCGTTAAATAATTTTTCAAACACAATATCATCAGCTTCTTTTGAGAGTTTATACAGCAGAAAGTAGATTTGTACGGCAGCATTATTCGCATACAAGCCATTTTCAATCTGCTGAATATAATTTGAAGTATTTTGTAAGTGATACGTGTTGTCGCTAATACGCTGATGTGACAAGGCAATGCAGCTCCATCGCAAAGTTTCTGCAACTGCATATTCATCTATTTTATCAATAAGATGCTGAATGTTGAGTGAAGCATATCGAGTATTGTTAGTTGCAATATTATATAAATTCTTTTCGATTTGCAGTTGCTCTAAATAGTAGTCGCTGTCCTGTAGTTGAAGCTGCTCATTGTTTTTTTTTATTTTGGTTAAAGACTCGTTTGCATACAGCGGCAAATTTTTCTGCTGGTAAACAGACATTAATAGTAAGTGCTTATTGTTTCTTTGATTTACAAATGTATAATACACGAGGAAATCTTCTATGATTTCAATGCATTGCCACATCAAATGGCGCATGGTTTGATCGTTGTACAATTCGTCTTTAAATAAATATTCGAAAGCCCTGATCTTCTTAATGGTCAGTTCAGTAATACCTCTTCGAGTATCTATAAAATAAAATAATTTATAAACTGCATCATTTTTATTGACAAAATTAGCTGAAAACCATTTTCTAAGATGTCTTTTTTCAACGTTAGAAAGGCTTTGAAATATATTGATCAGTTTGCTGTTAAGCATTTATGAAACATTTTAATGCTAATAAACTTACAGTTTTTATTTGACAAATGTGATTATTTGTACCAAAAAGGCGAAAAAATACGAGCCATATTTGTATTGTGATAAATCTGAATTTAATTTTTAACTTAAACATCAATTATATGAAACCACTATCCACTTATTTAAAAATGCTGCTGCTCTTTGCAGTATTAAGCATTACAGGCATTTCTTATGCTTCTGTAAATGACAGTTTCAGTGTGCAGGCTGATAATTTTAACATGAATGAAGGCGAAACACAAACCTTTAATTTTCTTGCAAACGATTACATGGATGATATCAGTACTGTAACGATTACATTGCTCGATACAACAAATTCTAACATCAGCTATTTAGGAAATGGTTCTTTTTCACTGCACATACCAATCTATGATACGCTTAACTACTCGGTAAATTATACGAGGCAATTCAGATATAAAGTTGTTTCTAATAATGATCCGAACATCAGTCAAACAGCGATGGTATCAATACGTATTCATTTTGATAAGAAAAACCATAGAAGGATATTCGAATCTCTGCTGTTAAATGAAAAGATACAAAATTTCCAGATTCCATTGCCTGATGGTTTTGATGTTATAAAAACTAATGCAACCATTATTAATAAAGATGCAAATGTTGGCAGAACTCGTTTAGGCGAGTACAGCATGAATATAAATTTTAACGGACGCAATCTGCCATTCTTTACCTATTTGCCATTCTCGCGACCTGGCAGAGATACTTTTGAAATTGAAACGCACGATAGTGTTTCTAATCGTTTTGATACGACACAACTTATTGTGATGATCATTCCAATTAGCAATGCTAACGGTGTAGTTACACGTTGGTTTTATAAGAACAGTATAAATGATTACGATACTTCTTCTTTTAATGTGATTTCCAGCGACAGTATTATTTCTATTTGTAATGGACAAACTTCAGGTGCAAGTATTTACGGAAGCTATTATATTGATCATGGTTCGTTTCGCTTTACACCTAGCTTTTTGCAGGCTGGCTTAGATTCGGTTTGTCTTCGTAGTATCAGCGGAACGAGTAATACGTATTATTTTATAACAGTACTTGAAGACATTGTAAGAATAAAAGGAACATTATATGTAGATAAAAATTCTAATTGCACATACGATACTTTGGCAGACGCAAGTGCAAATATAAACGGCTTAGGCATTATTGCGATCAACAGCAGGAACGAACATTATTTTGGAACAATAGATAACCATGGAAATTATTATGTTACTGTTCCTGATACAGGTACATACACCATCAAACTTAATAATAATCCATTCCAGACATTTACAAGCGTTTGCGCAAATACAGTACACCTCACTTCAGACTATTTTGATTCGACTTATTTATTTGATGTTGGTTTTAATACACAATACACCGATTGCAGCTTTCCTATAGTAAACATTGGTACTTCAACTAATTTCAGAAGATGCAGAACCAGTGATTTTAATATCAATTACATCAATTTAGGTTTGCAGGCAATGCAGAACGCATACATAGATGTTACATTGGAAGAAATGAATATTATGCACGCAACAATACCTTATGATTCTTTAGGAAATAGTGTTTATCGTTTTCATATTAATAACCTGATCTTCGGTCAAACCGGAACAATATCATTAACAGCCTATGTGCATTGCGATGAAACGATACTTGGTCAGACGCTTTGTGCAGAAGCACACATTTATCCTGATGCTATTTGTACTACACCAAGCTACACAGGTTCTAATATTGTTGCTTCTGTACAGTGCTTAGGCGATAGCGTTCAGTTTAAATTGCAGAACAATGGCGGAAACATGCAAAGCATTAAAAGGTATATTGTTATTCAGGATGATGTAATGCGTATAAGAAATAATTATAACTTAAGCGCAGGACAAACTTTAACCGAAACAATTCCAACAGATTCAGGAAGCACTTATCGCATTGTAGCAGAAAGAGAAATTGATTTTCCATCTGTGTTAGGTGATCCATTTACAACGGCGGCAATTGAAAACTGCGAGCCGATAGATAATTTTAATACAGGATATTTTACACAATTTCCAAATTATGATGGTGAGCCATTCAGAAGTGTAAGCTGTAATGTAATTATTGGAAGCTATGATCCGAATGATAAAGTAGCGTTTCCTGTTGGCTATGCAACACAACATTATATAGAAGCGAATACTGCGATAGACTATCAGATCAATTTTCAGAATACAGGAAACGATACAGCTTTTAAAATAATTGTGGTAGATTCTATTGCGGCTACCTTAGATATTAATTCTATCGAATTAGGCGTATCATCACATGCTTTTATTTTTCAGCGAATGGATAGTAATACTGTAGCATTTGTTTTCAATGATATTAATTTGGTAGACAGCAACCGCAATGAAGCATTATCGCATGGGTTTGTAAAATTCAGGATAAAACAAAAAGCAAACAATCCTGATGGAACAAAAATTTATAACAAAGCAGCTATTTACTTTGATTATAATGCACCAATTATCACTAACCAAACTTACCATACTATTGGAAGAGAGTTTATAGAAGTAAGATTATTAAGTGCAGTTAAAAATACAAGATATAATATTAAGGACGTGAAGGTGTTTCCAAATCCTTTCCGCGATAAGACACAAATTATTGTAGAAGGTGAGGAACTTAAAGATGCTTCTTTAATATTGATGAATATGGAAGGACAGGTTATGAAAACCATTCCTGCTTCTACACCAAACATCTTTAATATTTATAGAGAAGACCTCGCAAGCGGTATGTATCTTTTCAAAATTATGCAACACAACGAAGTAGTTACAAACGGTAAGTTAGTAGTACAATAGTTCTTTTATTTGTCTTAGTTAGAAGTCTGCCGAAAGGCAGACTTTTTTTGTTTTTATAAAAAAAAATCTCGGACATTTCTGTCCGAGATTACTTGTTCTTGACAATGTAATTGATATTGTTCTACTGACAGAAATAATATAAAATAAAATTATTTTAATTGTAAGGAGCAATTCAGACTTAAACTTTTTAATGTCAGTAATATTTTTTATATTTGATACATAAAAGTGTATTTTTATAAACATTAGAAAAACGGAAAGTCGAAAACGTATTTAGAGTAGACAAGTAAAACAATCAAATGTATAAAATATTATTAGTTACAGTCTCAATTATTGCAATTACTCTTTCTTCTTGTAAAAAAAATGAAATCAATGATGACCCTTCTGTCCTAGGACAAGTTGTATATATGGATTATAAGAATGATTCAACAACGCAAATAATATTACAAAATGTCGATGGAACAGGTAGAACAGTATTGGTTCAAAGTGGCTTAAATTATCTTACTTCAAAAGTATACTATAGAAAATTTGTTTATGTAACAACAAGAAACAATATGGAATCTATTTATCTATACGACCTAAACAATAATTCTACCACAAAAGTATACGAAGACAACACGACAAAATATATTTCTTTAAGTCAGCTTTCCCCAACAGCAGATAAGGTAATATTTAATTTAAGTGGAAAGATGTGTACTATAAATATTGATGGAACAAATTTTAAAACATACAATGATTATGATATAAGAGAATTACAGCCCATTATTACAACTGATGGACAAAACATAATTTTTGCTGTAAATATAGATGATGATTGTCTATCAAACCAGAGATATCTTTATAATTTGAACATGCAAACTAATAGTGTAATATTATTAGATTCATTTGTTCCATTTTTGCTAGATAACCAAGTAAGATTAAGTGAGAAAAACAATAAACTTCTCTATGATAAAAATACAATAAGATGCAGTTTGGGTACAGTAAATTATAACAAATGGTCTTTAGGTGTTGTAAACTTAAATGGTGGAAATCAAGATGACTTATTTACATGGGATGACTTTGATGCCGGAAATTATTTTGTAGAATCAACATGGAATAATAATGGAAATAAAATCGCTGCAATCAATAACGAAGAGCTAATAATGATGAATGCAGATGGAAATAACAAAACTATTTTAACAAGTTTATCTGATAATAGGATACAATTCTTAATGTATATCGGAGAAGCATTACCAATAGATTGGTCTGCAGATGATAAAAATATTCTTACCGTTGAGACCGACGAAACAAAATATTATATCTGCATAATTAACACAGAAACTAAAGTTAGGACTGATATTTTTTCAAGAAATATAGATGATGTAAATTTTGATGACTTTATGGTCCGTGTAGCATATGTAAAATAATTGTCTTTAAAAAAAAATCTCGGACATTTCTGTCCGAGATCACTACTATAGAAACACAGCAAGCGCAAAAACAGTAGTTTATTATGAAGATACAAGATTCGAGATTATTATTTCTCATGTCTTGTGTCTCAAAGTCTCAACTCTATATCACCTGCAACACACCTTTATCCTTCGCTTCCAAAAGGCTTTCACCCATCAGGAAAATATCTACTTCACGTGCACATTCTCTGCCTTCAGAGATAGCCCAAACTACTAAACTTTGTCCTCTTCTCATATCACCTGCCGTGAAAAATTTATCCACGCTGCTTCGGTAATTGTTGGCTTTAACATTTCCTCTTTCGTCCAATTCTACAGTCAGGCTTTCCAACAAGCCTTGGTGTTGCGGATGCACAAAACCCATTGCCAATAAAGCCAACTCGCATGGCAAAACTCTTTCAGTTCCTTGAATTTCAACCATTTGCGGTTTTCCATCCACAGTCTTCCATTCTATTTCAACGATTTTTAAGCCTGTAAGTTCGCCATTTTCGTTGCCAATAAACTCTTTTGTTAAAATAGACCATTGGCGTTCGCAACCTTCTTCGTGCGATGAAGATGTACGCAATTGCATAGGCCAAAGCGGCCAAGGTGTACTTTCTGCTCTTGTTTCAGGTGGCTTGGATAGTAATTCTATTTGTGTAACAGATTTTGCGCCATGACGGTTGGAAGTTCCAACACAATCTGAGCCTGTATCGCCACCACCGATCACAATTACATTTTTGGCTGAAGCGAAAATATCGCCGTTTTCATATTTGCTGCCACGATGATCAACTTCTGTAACTATCTCAGAAACACGTTTGTTTTGTTGTGATAAAAATTCCATTGCCGGAAAAACACCTTTGAATTGTCTTCCTGGAATCGGCAGATCTCTTGGAATTGTTGAACCACCTGAAAGTACAATGGCGTCGAAATTTTTATTCAGTTCTTCAATAGAAATATCTATACCAACATTTGTATTGGTTTTAAAAATGATGCCTTCTTCTTCCATCAGTTTCACACGACGCTCTACTATTGTTTTCTCTAATTTAAAATCAGGAATACCATAGCGCAACAAACCGCCAATTTTATCAGCACGCTCAAAAACAGTAACGCTATGACCGGCTTTATTTAATTGTGCAGCAGTTGCCAAACCTGCAGGTCCGGAACCCACAACAGCTACTTTTTTGCCTGTTCTTTCTTTCGGAATATTTGGTTTAACCAGGTTTAAATGAAATGCTTTTTCTATGATAGATTTTTCGATGTGCTCAATAGCAACCGGTGGTTGGTTGATTCCTAAAACGCAAGCAGACTCGCAAGGTGCAGGACAAATTCTTCCGGTAAACTCAGGGAAATTATTGGTGGATAATAAAATATCTGATGCTAATTTCCAATCGCTGTTATAAACGGCATCATTAAATTCAGGAATAATATTTCCAAGCGGACAACCATTATGACAAAACGGAATGCCACAATCCATGCAGCGAGCTGCCTGCGTTTTGGTTTTCTCTTCTGCAAATTCCAGATAAATTTCCTTGTACTCATGGATGCGTTCTTTCGCATCTTTGTACTTAGGCAATTCTCTGGTAAATTCTAAAAATCCTGTTGGTTTTCCCATTTAATTAATTGTTGAATTAGAGCGTTAATGAATTAGAGAATTTTAATTTTTTATTTTACACACTTACTTTTCCAATCTTGTTTTTTCTTTCCTGCAACACTTTTTTATAATCAGTTGGCATTACTTTTACGAAGAACTTAGAAGTAACTTCCCAATTGTCTATAATGTTTTTTGCAATGTTGCTTCCGGTATATTTTATGTGTCTATCGATGTAATGTTTAAGTGTGATCAGGTCTTCGTCATCTAAGTCTTCCAACTCTACCATTTCCTTATTTACATTTTTTGGAAAATCATTTTCCATGTCATACACATACGCAACACCACCACTCATACCTGCAGCAAAGTTTCTTCCTGTTTTTCCTAAGATGATGGCAAGACCACCTGTCATGTATTCGCAACCATGATCGCCAACGCCTTGTACTACTGCTATTGCGCCTGAGTTACGCACACAAAAACGTTCGCCAGCCATACCACGAATATAAGCTTCGCCACTTGTGGCACCATAAAATGCAACGTTGCCAATAATGATATTTTCTGTTGGTCTGAATGTTGCTTTTGCAGATGGATAAACGATTAATTTTCCGCCTGATAATCCTTTTCCAAAGTAATCATTGGCTTCGCCTTCTAATTCAAACTTAATTCCGTTTGCAGAAAATGCACCAAAACTTTGTCCCGCGCTTCCTGTAAATTTGAACTGAATAGTATCTTCAGGCAAGCCTTGTTTTTTATATTGAGCAGAAATGTGATAGCTCAACATCGCACCAACCGTTCTGTCTGTATTTATGATATTAAACTGACCAGTCGTTGGAGTTTTTTCTTCCAAAGATTTTGTTGCAGCTTCTACTAATTGCTTATCTAAAATGGCATCATCAATTGGATGTGCTTGTCGCATTTGCTTATATAAACCAACATCTTCACCAACATTTGCTTTGAAAATAATTGGTGACAAATCTAAATGTTTGTATTTCCAATGAGTGATGTTTTCCCTGCGTTTTAATAACTGAGATTGACCAACCATTTCATTAATAGTTCTGAAACCTAACTGCGCCATGATCTCACGCAGATCTTGTACAATGAATGTAAAGAAATTTATTACATGCTGCGGATCACCGGTGAAACGTGCACGTAAGATAGGATCTTGTGTTGCAATACCAACAGGACAAGTATTTAGATGACACTTACGCATCATGATGCAACCTTCCACCACTAATGCAGCCGTTGCAATGCCCCATTCTTCAGCACCTAATAATGTTGCTACAGCTATATCTTTTCCTGTGCGCAGCATGCCATCTGTTTGCAATACAACACGACTGCGCAAATTATTTTTCACTAATGTTTGATGTGCTTCTGCAAGTCCAAGTTCCCAAGGCAAGCCTGCATGTTTGATTGACGATATTGGTGATGCACCTGTTCCGCCATCATAACCGGAAATTAAAATAACATCAGATTTTGCTTTTGCAACACCGGCTGCTACTGTGCCAACACCAGCTTCTGCTACCAGTTTGGTATTAATGCGTGCTTTTGGATTCGCATTTTTTAAATCGAAGATTAATTGTGCTAAGTCTTCAATAGAATAAATATCGTGATGTGGTGGTGGTGAAATCAAACCAACACCAGGCGTTGAATGACGAACACGTCCGATCCATTCATCTACTTTATGTCCGGGCAATTGACCGCCTTCACCGGGCTTTGCGCCTTGTGCTAATTTTATTTGTAATTCATCTGCATTTGCTAAATAATAAGAAGTAACACCAAATCTACCTGATGCCACTTGCTTGATAGCAGAACGTTCCCAATCGCCATTATCTTTTTTCTCAAAACGTATTTCATCTTCGCCGCCTTCACCGCAATTTGATTTTCCACCCATTCTATTCATCGCAATGGCAAGTGTAGAATGTGCTTCATGTGAGATAGATCCAAATGACATGGCACCTGATGCGAAACGTTTTAAAATATTTTCTACCGGTTCTACTTCATCAATAGATATTGGTGTTGCAGCCGAAAGATCAAAATCTAATAAGCTTCTTAAAGTAATAGCCTTTTCCGTCTGATTATTTATTTTCTCTACATATTGCTTGAAGATCTTGTAATCATTTTTCTTCGTTGCATATTGTAATAAATGAATCGTATCAGGATTGAACATATGTGCTTCACCACGACGTTTCCATTGATAATTTCCACCAACTTCTAAACGCTGTTCTAAGTTTTCAATATCAGGAAATGCAAGCGAATGACGTTTTAATACTTCTTTGGCAATCTCATCAAACCCAATTCCATCTAAACGGGAAATGGATCCTGTAAAACATTTCTCTACTACCTTTTTACTCAAGCCAACGATCTCAAAAATTTGGGAACCATGATAAGATTGATGTGTAGAAATTCCCATTTTAGAAAAGACTTTCAGCAAACCATTACTGGATGCTTTGATAAAGTTTTCTACTAATTTTTCATTTGTTTTATTTAAGTGTTTTAGCTTTTCTTTATTCAGGTCATAAATAGTTTGATATGCTAAATATGGATTGATAGAAGTTGCTCCATAGCCAATATGTGTAGCCATTTGATGCACTTCACGAATATCACCGCTTTCTACAACTAAGGAGCAATCGATACGTGTTTTAGTACGAATTAAATGATGGTGAATTGCACCTGTTGCCAGCAAAGATGGAATTGGTGCGAAGTCTTTGTTTACGCCTTTGTCTGAAATAATAATAATGTTGTTTCCATTGGCAACTGCATCTTCAGCTTCTTTGCAAATCCTTTCTATTCCACGTTCTAAAGCACCTTTTTTACCACTTGCAGTAAACAATGCTTGTATGGTTATAACCTTAAAATCAGGATGATTGATATAACGTAATTTTGAAATATCAGCATTAGATAAAATCGGCTGACGAATCGCAATTTGCTTACAATGGTTTTCTGTGGTGGTTAATATAGAACTTGCACCACCTAATGCTGCAAAAGTACTCATCACCATGCGCTCACGTATAGGATCGATTGGTGGATTGGTTACTTGCGCAAATAATTGCTTGAAGTAATTTGATAAGTTTTGTGACTGATCAGACAATACAGCCAAAGGTGTATCTGTACCCATGGAGCCGATTGCTTCGTAAGCAGTTTCCGCCATTGGCGTGATGATGGTTTTCACATCTTCACTTGTATAGCCAAAAGCTAATTGTTGTTGTAATAATTCCTTATGTAAAAGTTTTTCTTCTTTAATGGTTGATTTCGGTAAATCAGAAAAAGTAATTTTATGTTTGTTCAACCATTCCTGATATGGATATTCTGTGCAGATATTTTTCTTCAATTCATCATCAGAAATAATTCTGCCTTCTTCCATGTTTATGATAAACATTTTGCCTGGCTGCAATCTTCCTTTTTGTAAAACCTTTTCTTCTTCTGTTGGCAAAGCACCTGCTTCCGATGACATCACCACACGACCATCATTATATACTACATAACGCGAAGGACGCAAACCATTTCTATCTAAGGTTGCACCAATCATTTTTCCATCTGTAAAACAAATAGAAGCAGGTCCGTCCCAAGGTTCCATCAAGCAATCATGATATTCATAAAATGCTTTTTTCCAAGGCTCCATTTGTTCATTGTCTTGCCATGCTTCAGGAATCAGCATCATGATTGCATGTGGCAACGAACGACCAGCTAAATATAGCAGTTCGATGACATTGTCCAAAGATGCCGAATCAGATTGATCGCGATAACAGATCGGCATAAACATATCAATTTCTTGCTTTGTAAACACATCACATTCTAATAAGTGCTCACGTGTACGCATCCAGTTTAAGTTGCCTTGCAAGGTGTTTATTTCGCCATTGTGTGCAATATATCTGAATGGTTGTGCTAAGCGCCAGCGTGGAAATGTATTGGTAGAAAAACGTGAATGCACAATTGCCAAAGCAGATGTTACGCTTTCGTCATTCAATTCAGGATAATACTGACGAACCTGATGTGTCGTTAATTGTCCTTTATAAATTACGGTATGGCAAGATAAGTTGGTGTAATAAAACTGATCTTTACCACCTAAAATGTTATTGATTTCTCTAACGGTGTGCGCACGTAAAATATACAGCTTACGTTCAAGCTCAATGTCTTCTTTAAAATCAAATTCAGGCTTTATAAAAAGTTGCTCGATAGCAGGTTCTGCAGATTGCGCAGTAGGTCCGATAGGTGAGTTATCTGTAGTGATCTTTCTATAACCTAAAATGGTAAAGTTTAATTTCTTTGCGGTTTGCTCAATAAAATCTTTGCATGTATTTCTTGTTGCTTCGTCTTGCGGAAAGAAAATAAAACCTGTTCCGTATTTTCCTATAGCTGGTAAATCAACTCCAATTTTCTTTGCTTCTTCTTTATAATAATTATGAGGAATTTGAAGTAAGATACCTGCACCATCACCTGTGTTTTCTTCGCAGCCGCAAGCACCACGATGTTCCATGTTCTCCAACATGGTTAATGCATCACGAATAATTCTGTGAGATTTTTCGCCTTTTAAATGAGCAACAAATCCAATACCACACGCGTCGTGTTCCATTTGAGGTAGATATAAGCCTTGCTGTTCGTTTGTAGCACTCATTTATAATTGCATGTTTAAGGTGAAAAAGTTTTACAAACCAATTTTTCTTCGCATTTCAGTCTGTTTTATAATATTAGCCAAAAAGTTTTTGTAAACCGACCATAATTCTTTTAAGAAAATCTTAAGCATTGTTTTCTCTCTTAACAATTTAGTTATAAAATCAATAGTTGCAAATGAAACAATTTTGAACTGTAAAATAAATTATTGAACTATTTTGGTAAAAATTAATTGTTTACTCTACTTTAATTAAAAATTAAATGTAAATTTTTGTTACTATTTGTTAAAAATGAGGTTTATACTTGTAAAACTTTAATTATTAACTAAACAAGATTTTAAGCTATGAGAAAAAAACTACCTGTTGTGACACTCGTATTGCTATTATTTGGCAACCACACCATTTTTGCACAAACTGAAACTGACAGAATCAAAACATTGGAAGAAAAAGTAGAAATGCTTTCTAATCAACTGCAATCTATTAAATCAGAAAGTGAAGAAGATTCTGCCGCAGCAAAATGGACTTTGAATGAAAAAATTGACAGCAAGATCGATGCGGTCAAAAAGAAAATTCCGTTTGACATCTCAGGATCTGTAGATGTTTATGTGCAAACCAATTTCTTAGGAAAGGTTACTAATGATGTAAAGTACCGTGTTTTTGATCCAAGAGCAAATTCTTTTGAGTTAGGCATGTTCAACTTAATGATGTCAAAAACTATTAAAAGAGTAACTTTTATGGGTGACATCGCGTTCGGACCACGTGCTAATATTGCTAACTATTCTGCTAATGCACTTGTTTCCACTACAACTTTTGCTTTGAAACAATTATATGTTGCTTACGAACCGGTTGATGGTTTGAAATTTACTTTAGGAAATTTCAGCACATTCTTTGGTTATGAAGTAATTGAAGCAAATAACAACTTTCACTACTCTTGCTCACAAGCATTTTTAAACGGACCATTTTACCATACAGGTTTTAAGATGAATTATAACAGGAAGAAATTTGGCTTCATGGTTGGCTTCTTCAATGATACAGATACAAAATCTGATGGTGACAGAAACAAATATGTTGGCGCACAAGTAAGCTATGTTGATGATAAGAACTCACTTTACATTAACTACTTAGGTGGAAACCAAATGGATAAAAACACAGATACTATCAATAAACTTAATTATAAAAACGGTTTAGACCTAACTTTCTCTACACGTATTAAAGGTAAAGGAACGATCGCTTTAAACGGTGCTTTCTATATGTATCGTAACAAAACTTTAGCAGATCCAACTACGATTAGTCGTCCTAAATACTATACGGTTTACTTATATGGTAATGCTGATATCAACGACAAAGCGAGCATTGGCGCGCGTGTTGGTTACTTCAACAATACAGATGCTATTGCATTAGATGCAGTATCTGCACACATCGTAGATTTCACTTTAACAGCACCTGTAAGAATCGGACCATTGAAACTTGTACCGGAATTCAGGTTTGATTATTCTACAGAAAAAGTATTCTTAAAAAGAGATGGCTCAGCGAGCAATTTCCAAAATACATTAAGCTTAGCTGCTATTGTCAGCTTCTAAATATTATTTTACTACTTGCATACTTTCAGAGCCCGGATTTCTATCCGGGCTATTTTTTTGTTGTCATGCTGAGGCACGAAGCTCTAAATAAATAATAAGAGATTCTTCGCTTCACTCAGAATGACAAAGGCAGCTTATCTGCCTATTGTTGACCTTGTCATGCTGAGGCACGAAGCATCTACGGCGATTTCTCGTGCCACGATAATCGTGGCACGAGAAATCGCAAACCAACTCTGAAAATTTCAATATAAAATTTATCTTTGTAAGGTTCTTTGAGCAATGCCCACGTGGAGAAATTGGTAGACTTACCACCTTGAGGTGGTGGCGTTGGAAACGACGTGCTGGTTCGAATCCAGTCGTGGGCACATAATAAAAAGGAGAAGCTTATAATTATAAAGCTTCTCCTTTTTTTATTTAATTTTTATTATAAAAATGCCAGTTATTCTGCAGTAGTGCCATTTCCACTTCCACCTCCGTTGGTGTTAGGAAAAAACTGTTTTAATTCTTCTACTTTCTCTGTAAATCCCGGTGTTTTAGTACCGGCTTTATATTTTGAATAATCATAGTCTGTTAATCCATCCTGGTAATTATCATAATCATGTGCAATTTTAAAATCGCTAAATAAACGAGTGATAGTTGCAATTCTATCTAAGCGAGTATCTGCAAAAACCCTGTCTTGATAATCTGCTTCAAACTCTACCCAATCCACATCCGGTGATGCAAGATTTGGTTGGTTCATAAAATAATCCCTGTCTTTGTTTACAAATAATTTATTTATCTCTTTAACGCTGCCAAATTTGGTGCGGTCTTCTGTAGATAAGTTAAGTGTAACAGGTAAAAGTTGTGTTTCTAAAACAGTAAGAGCAGCATCAATTGCTGTTTTTTGTGCTGCAGTAAAGTGCAGTCTTCCTAAATTGT
>Ga0247817_10000885_pt1 | contig 15931 bp, 14 predicted proteins | sample UWRJL212509R1_FD_178010 | JGI IMG/M metagenome (GOLD analysis project Ga0247817, IMG submission 178010) | Plant litter microbial communities from Arlington Agricultural Research Station in Wisconsin, United States - UWRJ-L212-509R-1 | ecosystem: Environmental > Terrestrial > Plant litter >... | reverse complement strand
GCGGCTGGGCGAGCCGGTTCCCCCATCCGCGAGGATTGCGGTGGCACCCGAACTCGCGCTTGAAGCGGTGGTCGGCGAGGACGAATATGGCCGCATGGTGCTGGCGGCGAAGGAATATATCGCTGCGGGCGACATCTTTCAGGTGGTGCTGGCGCAGCGCTTCACTTGCCCCTTCCCGCTGCCGCCATTCGCGCTCTACCGCAGCTTACGCCGCATCAATCCCTCGCCGTTCCTGTATTTCCTCGATCTGCCGGGGTTTGCTGTGGTCGGTTCCAGCCCTGAAATCCTCGTGCGCGTGCGCGACGGCGAGGTGACGATCCGCCCGATTGCAGGCACTCGCCCACGCGGAGCTAACGAGACAGAGGACCGCGCTAACGAAGCCAGCCTGCTGGCCGATCCCAAGGAATGCGCCGAACATCTGATGCTGCTCGATCTGGGCCGCAATGATGTGGGCCGCGTGGCTTCGACGGGCAGCGTGAAGGTAACGGCCAGCTTCACGGTCGAACAATATAGCCACGTAATGCACATCGTTTCCAATGTGGTCGGGCAACTCGATCCATCGAAGGATGCACTCGACGCACTGTTTGCGGGTTTCCCGGCGGGCACGGTGTCAGGCGCTCCAAAAATCCGTGCGTGCGAGGTTATTGCCGAGCTGGAGCCGGAAACACGCGGGCCTTATGCTGGCGGCGTTGGCTATTTCGCGCCCGATGGCTCGGTCGATTCTTGCATCGTGCTGCGTACCGCCGTCGTGAAGGACGGGGTGATGCATGTTCAGGCGGGCGGCGGAATCGTGGCGGATTCGGACCCGGCCTACGAAGCAGCCGAATGCCGCCACAAGGCAGGCGCCTTGATCGCGGCGGCGCGCGAAGCGGTGAAGGTGGCGAGCGAGCCGGGGTTCGGGCAGTGAAATTGCTTGCATCGTTGATGCTGCTCGCCCTGACGGGCTGCGATGCCTTTGGGCAGAACGCACCTGCCGCGCGGATCGATCTGGACAAGATTGCCGAAGCCGCCCCCCTTCATACGGCAGCACCGGTCGCGCAGCCAACCAGCGCCTGCGAGCAAGTGGTGTTCGAGGAAGCAACCCTCACTCATTGTGTTGCCGATCCAGCGCAGCACACCGTTGCCACCGCGCTCGCGCCTGAAGGCCGGAGGCCGTACCGCTCCTTCGCCAGCTACAATGCGGAAAACAGTGCGGATGACGTGGCGTTTGCCATGAATGGCGGGATGTATGACGATGATGGCCAGCCAATCGGCTATTATGTTGAAGGCGGCGAGCGCCTGAAGGAACTCAACCGCGCCGATGGGCCGGGCAATTTCCACCTCAAGCCCAACGGCGTGTTCTTCGGCACCGGGGATAGCTGGCAAGTGCTTAGCGCCGACCGGTTCTACGCCGAAGTAACCGAACGCCCTACCTTCGCGACCCAAAGCGGGCCGATGCTGGTGGTGGATGGCGAGATTCATCCTGAAATCACCGAAAACGGCCCCAGCCGCCTCACCCGCAACGCGGTGGGCGTGGACGCGGCGGGACGCGCCCATTTCGTGATTTCCCGCGGGGCAATCAGTTTCGGTCTGCTCGCACGCTATTTCCTGAACGAGCTGCAAACCCCCAACGCGCTGTTTCTCGATGGCAGCGTTTCCGCCCTGTGGGATCCTGCGAATGACCGGATGGACGGCCTCGCACCGCTCGGCCCCTTGATCGTCGTGAAAAATAAGGCACAAGCCGCGCCATGAGCCAGCCGGATATTCTCGTAATCGATAACTACGACAGCTTCACCTTCAACCTCGTCCATTATGTGATGGAATTGGGGGCCAAGGTGGAAGTGGTGCGCAATGATGCGCTGACTGCTGCCGAGGCGCTGGCAATGGGCGCGAAGGGCATTCTGCTCTCCCCCGGCCCGTGCACCCCGAACGAGGCGGGGATCTGCCTCGAACTGATCGCCGCATGCGCCGAAACGCAGACGCCGCTGCTGGGCGTGTGCCTCGGCCATCAGGCCATCGGGCAGCATTTCGGCGGGAGCGTGGTGCGCGGCGGGTTGATGCACGGCAAGACTTCGGCGGTCACGCATGATGGCACGGGTCTGTTCGCTGGCCTGCCCTCCCCCTACACCGCCACCCGCTACCACTCGCTGATAGTGGAGGATATTCCGCCGACCCTGATCGTGAACGCCACCAGCGAGACGCCAGGGCTGGACGGCACAGCCGTGATGGGTTTCCGTCACGCAACGCTGCCGATCCACGGCGTCCAGTTCCACCCTGAAAGCATCGCGACCGAACACGGCCACGCGCTGCTGGCAAATTTCCTGCGGATCAGCGGGATGACACCCGCGCGCCTCGCATGAGCTTATCGCTGGCGGAGGCCGAAGACCTGTTCGGCCAGATGTTCGACGGCGCAATGCCGGATGCGGACATCGCTGCCCTGCTGCTAGAACTGGCCGAGCGCGGCGAAACTGCTGCCGAAATCGCGGGCGCTGCTCGGGCGATGCGCGCGCGGCTGATCCCGATAAAAGCTCCCCCCGGTGCGATTGATGTGTGCGGCACTGGCGGCGACGGGCTGCATACGCTCAACGTCTCCACCGCCGTTTCACTTGTAGTCGCGGCTTGCGGCGTGCCGGTGGCCAAGCACGGCAACCGCGCAGCGAGCAGCAAGGCTGGCGCGGCGGACACGCTGGAGGCCCTCGGGCTCGACCTTGCTCGCGCAGGCGAACTGGCGGAAATGACGCTCGCCGACCTCGGCATTTGCTTCCTGTTCGCCGCGCATCATCACCCCGCGATGGCCCGGATCATGCCGATCCGCCGGGCTCTTGGCCGCCGCACGATCTTCAACCTGATGGGCCCGCTGGCCAACCCGGCGCGCGTGTCCCGCCAGTTGATCGGCATCGCCCGCCCCGCTTATGTGCCGATCTACGCCGAGGCATTGGCTTTGCTGGGGACGGAGCGTTCGTTCATTGTCTCGGGCGATGAGGGCATGGACGAACTGAGCTTGGCAGGCGGCAACGAACTGGCGGAAATCACCCCCGACGGCGTATCGATGCGCCGGGTAAGCGCCGCTGATGCCGGGCTGGTTTCGGCTCCAGTGGAAGCCTTGCGCGGAGGCGACCCCGCGCACAATGCAGCCGCCCTGCGCGCGCTGCTGCAAGGCGAACCGGGCGCCTACCGCGACGCGGTATTGTTTAACGCCGCCGCTGCGCTGCTGGTGGCGGGCGAGGCGGCGAGTTGGAGCGACGGCGTGGAAGAAGCCGCCGAAGCCATCGACAAAGGACTGGCGAATACGCTGCTGGATTGCTGGATCGCGGCCTGCGCCTGATCCACCCTATCGACACACGCCCCTGCCCCCGGCATAGCGCGCGCACCATGAACAAGCTCACCGAAATCTGCGCCACCAAGCGCGAAGAAGTCGCCGTACGCAAGCCGCTCGCGACCATCGCGGAACTCGACGCCCGCGCCAGCGAGCAAACCGCTCCGCGCGGCTTCCACCAAGCACTGGCCGCGAAAGCCGCCGCCGGGTTCGGCCTCATCGCCGAAATCAAGAAAGCCTCGCCTTCTAAAGGGTTGATCCGCGCCGATTTCCAGCCTGCCGCCCACGCACACGCTTATGAACAAGGCGGCGCAGCCTGCCTTTCGGTTCTCACCGACGCGCCGTATTTCCAAGGCCACGAAAGCTACCTCATCGAAGCCCGCGCCGCTTGCGCCCTGCCGGTGCTGCGCAAAGATTTCATGGTCGATCCGTGGCAAGTGGCCGAAGCGCGCGCCATCGGCGCCGACGCAATCCTGATCATCGTAGCTGCGCTGGGCCTCCAGCAAATACTCGAAATCGAAGCGGCCGCCATCGAACGCGGCATGGATGTACTGGTCGAAGTGCATGACGAGGACGAAATGCACACCGCCCACGCGCTGCAATCTCGCCTGATCGGCGTGAACAACCGCGATCTCAAGACCTTCCGCACCGATCTGGCCAACACAGAACGCCTTGCCCCGCTCGCCCCGCCGGGCGCGCTGCTGGTGGGTGAGAGCGGGATCAACAGCCACGCCGATGCCATGCGCCTCGCCGAAGCAGGCGTGCGCTGCCTGCTGGTCGGCGAGAGCCTGATGCGGCAGGTCGATGTCGCGGCGGCCACGCGCGCTCTGCTTACGGGGGAGTAGCCAGCGCCAACGCCGCTGCTATACTCCCGGACAGAATCAACGAACGCTACAGTTCGATCGATGGGGAGCTAGGCAGTGGGCAATCTGTTTCATCATGTATTCGCAGTCATTTCCACAGCGCTGGGCATCGCGATGGTGATAATCGGGTCGATCTGGATGCTGCAAGGCCTTGGCATCGCGTTCCTCGAAAGCTTCATGGCCAACCAAATCCAGTGGACATATTACGGCGCCTGCCTCGCGCTGGTCGGCCTCGGCCACATCATCTGGACTGCTACGCGCGGGCGCTATTTCCGTAAGCGCTGATCGGGTGCCGGCACTTGGCGAGCGCCATCTGCCGGCCATAATTGCCGAGCATTAGATTCGCGCTATCGTCTACAATCGGGCGCAGCGGATATAAGGAACCGGCTTAACATGGGTATTTTCAGCTCGATCAAGGATGCGATTTTCGGCAAGGCAGAAGCGCAAGCCGCGCCTGCTCCTACAGCAACGCCCGCCCCTCGCGCCCCTACGCCGACCGCCACCTCCACCCCGTTCAACCGCCCCGCCCCAACGGCGATCAGCGAAGTGGATGTGGAAGCCAATCTGGATGCGATGGCCGGTGCAGACGCACTCAACTGGCGTTCGTCGATCGTCGATCTGATGAAGCTGGTCGGGCTGGATGCGAGTTTTGCCAACCGCAAGGAATTGGCCACCGAACTGGGCGACAACAATTATTCGGGCACGGCAGAAGAAAACATCTGGCTGCACCGTCAGGTTATGAACAAGCTGGCCGCCAATGGTGGCCGCGTTCCGGCATCGTTGCGGGATTAAGCAGCTTGAATACAGGGCGGCCTGTCTGCGATAGGCCGCCCATATGACGAAACTCACCCATCTCGATGAAACCGGTGCTGCGCGCATGGTGGATGTCGGCGGAAAGCCCGCCACCGCCCGTGCTGCTATCGCCAGCGGGCACATCCGCATGGCTCCCGCCACGCTTGCCGCCGTGCGCGATGGCAGCGGGCCGAAGGGCGATGTTCTCGCCGCGGCGCGCATCGCCGGGATCATGGCGGCCAAGCGTACGGGCGACCTGATCCCGCTGTGCCACCCGCTTGCGCTCGACACCGTCAGCGTGGATTTCGTGTTCACCCAAAGCGGCGTGGAAGTTACCGCGCGCGCCGCGCTCACCGGGAAAACCGGGGTCGAAATGGAAGCGCTCACCGCTGCCTCCATCGCGCTGCTGACAATCTACGACATGGCCAAGGCAATCGAAAAAGGCATGGTGATCGAGAATGTTCGGCTGATCGAAAAGACCGGCGGCAAGAGCGGAACATGGCGCGCGGAGTGACCCGAACTCCGCCCCTAAACCCGCCCAAACCAATCCCGCTGGCAGAAGCGCAAGCGCGGTTATTCGCCCTCGCCGCGCCGCTCGGGGCAGAAACCGTGCCGACGCACGCCGCCGATGGCCGCTATCTCGCCGCGCCGCTATCTGCCGCGCGCACCCAGCCCGCCGCCGATCTTTCCGCGATGGACGGCTATGCAATGCGCGCCGACGACCTTGCCGGGCCGTGGCGTGTGGTCGGTGAAAGCGCGGCGGGCCATCCGTTCACGCGCGCACTGCAGGGCGGCGAAGCAGTGCGAATTTCCACCGGTGCGCTGCTCCCCGAGTGCGGCGGCGCAGTGCTACTCCAGGAAGAAGCCTCGCGAGATGGCGACCGGCTGGCCGCTTCCGGCGGCGCGCCCACCCCGCGCCATATCCGCCGCGCGGGGTTCGATTTTCGTGTGGGCGATGCGCTGTTGTCGGCGGGCGAACGGTTGAATCCGGGCCGGATCGCTTTGGCGCTATCAGGCGGGCACGGCGCGCTCAATGTTGGGCGCCTGCCCACGGTGGCCGTGATGGATAGCGGCGACGAATTGTCGGTCGATCCTGCGGCCTGCGCACCGCACCAGATACCCGCCAGCAATGGCGCGATGCTGGCAGCGATGGCCGCGCCATTTGCGGCATCGGTGCGCCGGATCGGCCCCGTGGGCGACACGATGGAGGCCTTGCGGGCCGCGCTGGAACAGGCGGAAGGCTGCGATGTGCTCGTCACCAGCGGCGGCGCTTCGGTGGGCGATCATGATCTGGTGCGCCCGGCGCTGGAGGCATGGGACGCGCGGATCGACTTCTGGCGCGTGGCGATGCGGCCCGGTAAACCGCTGATGATCGCGCGGCGCGGCGACCAGATGGTGCTCGGGCTGCCGGGAAATCCGGTGTCCGGCTATGTCACTGCGTTTTTGTTTTTGCTGCCACTGCTGCGTCATCTGGCGGGCTCCAACGCGGCGCTGCCGGTGCCGCTACTGATGCCGTTGGCGGGTGACATGCCTGCCTGCGGCGACCGGACAGAGTTTGCGCGCGGACGGATGGTGGACGGGCGGGCAGTACCGATGGGCCAGCAGGATTCAAGCGCATTGGCATCACTTGGCGCGGCAGATTGTCTGATCCTGCGCGATGCAGGTGCGGGGCCGGCATTGGTGGGCGAGATGGTGCCGGTATTTCCGCTTTAATGTGACGGTAGCGCTTGACGCGCTCAAAACTGTTGCCTAATTGTTCTTTATCCGTTCCGAAATGGAACATGTGAAGGAGCATCGTCATGATGACTGGGCCATGTTGACCGCCAAGCAACACGAATTGCTGCTGTTTATCCAGCAGCGACTGGAAGACACCGGGATTTCGCCCAGTTTTGAAGAGATGAAGGAAGCGCTCGATCTGAAGAGCAAGTCCGGTGTGCACCGCCTGATCTCCGCGCTGGAAGAACGCGGTTTCATCCGCCGCTTGGCTAACCGTGCGCGGGCACTTGAAGTTACCCGGCAGCCGGAAAACGTGGTCAACGCGCGCACTACCAACGATGCCGTTGCCAAGATCATCGCACCGCCGGTGGCCATCCGTGAACCGGCCAACGACATCATCGAAATCCCCTTCCACGGCAAGATTGCCGCCGGTATGCCGATCGAAGCGTTCGAGGATAGCAGAATGCTGCCAGTCCCTGCGGCTCTGCTCGGTTCCGGCGAACATTATGCGCTCGAAGTGTCAGGCGATTCGATGATCGAAGCGGGCATTTTCGATGGCGATTTTGCGCTGGTAAAACGCACTAGCACTGCGCGCGATGGCGAAATCGTGGTCGCGCTTGTTCGCGGCGCAGAAGCTACGCTCAAATATCTGCACCACGACAAGGGCCGCATCCGGCTCGATCCGGCCAACGCCGCGATGGATCCGCAGATGTACGACGAAGACGAGGTAGAGGTTCAGGGCAAGCTCGCAGGGTTGCTGCGCCGCTATCACTGATTGGTTTCCTACACGCGGGCCGATGGTGCAGGACGGGCAAATCGCTCTTTCTCATCGTCGGCCCCGCGAGTCCCCGCCCGCGCTACGGAATTAAGCGCAGCGGACTAATTTTTGAATGTACTTCGTCAACTAACTCCCACGCCACCAGCCATGTTCGCCTTGGCTATCCGCCACCATGCGCACGCGCCGTTCGGTCAGGTTGATGGAAAGACCGCCGCTATCCGCGAGCATTCGCCCGTCGGCGAGCAGCCAACGGGGTGCGCAGGAGCGAGGCAAAAAGCGGTCGGCGATCACGATATCGGCCCGCTCACACGCCGCCGCCAAGGCGCGTTCCTCGATGAAATTGCGGCCCCGGCTCATCAAGATATGCCACTCGCGCCCACCCCGATTGAGCGCGATGGTGCAGAAATCAGCGCTGCATTGCGCTCCGGGCCACTGTTCCAACGGCAACGGCTCACCCGCAACTCCGGACAGTTCCATCAGGTTATCGCGAGTGAAATCACTGCGGCTTTCCCGCAATACCAGTAGTTTATCATCCTCGCCGACTATCCCGACATGCCGCCCATCGCCCGAAATCAGCACATCGGGTAGCGGGGTCGCCCATAGCAGCAGACCGCCAGCGATCGCCGGAACTGCCCCCAACAACCGTGCCCGCCCTCGCCAAAGGCCGAGCCAAAGCCCGCCCATCACGAACAGCGCTAAGCTTCCTCCTTCCATCTGCGGCACCAACCGCACAGCCCCCGGTTGCGCTGCCGTCACCCGCGCCAGCCACAATAACAGTTCGAGGGATTTGCCGGTGAGCCACCAAAACGGCTCCCCGAAACCAATCGCGTCCCCTGCCAACGAAAGCGCCAGCAGCGGCATCGTGGCAAATGTAACCAGCGGAATTGCCACGACATTTGCCGCCGCGCCGTACAGTCCTGCCCGGTGGAAATGGTACAGCACGATCGGCATCAGCACGAATTCGATCACGACCCCGGTCAGCAGCAGCATCGCCCCATGTCGCGCAACTCGCCACCACCGGCTTTCCTCCCGCGGCGCGAGAAATGCCTGCACCGGAGCGGCGTTATGCAAGGCGACGATGGATAGCACGGCGGCGAAACTCATCTGAAAGCTCGGCCCCGCCAATGCTTCCGGCCACAGCAGCAGCACGATCAACGCCGCCACCGCCACCATCCGTAAACTCAAGGCCTCGCGCCCCAGCGCCAGAGCGATCAGCACCAACAGCGCGCCGACGCAGCTCCGTACGGTCGGCACTTCGGCTCCTGTCAGCAGCGTGTAGAAGATGCCCGCCAGCGCGCCTAACCCCGCCGCCGCCACTGGCAACCGCACCCGCAGCACTAGCCACGGCCACAGCGCGAGTAGCCGCATCGCGAGAAAATAGGCCGCAGCGATCACCGCGCTAACATGCAAACCGCTGATCGAAAGCAGATGCGTCAGCCCGGAATCGCGCATCGCATCCTCGTCAGCCACAGCGATCGAGCCCCGGTCGCCGCTGGCAAACGCCGCCGCAATTGCTCCGGGAGAACCCTCCAACCGCGATCGGACATGCGCCGACAGCCACCGCTGCCACTGCGCTAACAGCGCGGCATCCGCCACCGCCGGTTCGAGCACCACCAGCGGCCCTTGCGCGCTGCCGGTCGCCGCCAATCCGTCGAACCACGCCGCTCTCGCGAAGTTGTAGCTGCCGGGTAGCATCGGCGGCGCGGGCGGCATCAGCCGAGCTTGCACCCGCACTACCGCTCCTTCGGCGAGCGCCGGTTGGTCTTTCTCCATCGGGACGTTGATCCGCACTTTCGCCGGTTCGCCGCTATCCGGATGGCGGATCGCCAGCACCAGCCGCACGCGCCCTTCTGCCGGTTGCTCGATCCGCTCCAAAACCCGCCCGGTAATGCGCGCCGACAATGGCCGCTCGAACGCCGCCGCGCCGACTGCCTCGCTACGCGCCCATGCCAACCCCGTTCCGAATGCCAGCAGCAACCCGCAACCGACCAGCGCATGAACCAGCCCGACACGGTCCTCTCGCCCTTTCCATGCAGCCAGCGCGCCAAGTGCCAATATCAGCCCGCTCGCAATCGCCGCGACCCAGTGCGCTCGCAATGGCAGCGCGAACCACGCGGCAATTCCGCCGGCGAACGCCACCGCCAGCCAGGGGCCCCGATCAAATCCCGCAGATCCAAGAAATGCCTCTGCCGCATCGGCGATGCTGGACAAAGACACGCGCCTTCGCCAAGGCAGGTGCTGCATCGCAGCATCGCCGGTTTCCTCCCCAAACGGAACCAGTGGCGTCTGCCGCGTAGCCATGTGTGGGCTTGGACAGGATAACGGTTTAGATGGCAAGTGCGGGCGAGAACAGTGATGTAAAGGGCCGCCCGGCCGTTGCCCGCGAAGGCGATACTCGCCCGGTCGTGACCCGCTTCGCCCCTAGCCCCACAGGCTTTCTGCATATCGGTAACGCCCGCACCGGACTGTTTTCGTGGCTTTATGCACGCCATATGGGCGGCAAGGCGCTGCTCCGGATTGAAGACACGGATAAGGCGCGCTCCACCGACGAAGCGATCGATGTAATTTTTGACGGCTTGAAATGGCTCGGCCTCGATTTCGATGGTGAGCCGGTATTCCAGTCCGCCAATGCTCCGCGCCATGCCGAAGTCGCGCAAAAGCTGCTCGATGCTGGCCGCGCGTATAAATGTTTCGCCACCAGCGAAGAACTTGCCGAAATGCGCGAAGCACAGCGCGCCGCTCGGCAACCGATGCGCTATGATGGCCGCTGGCGTGACCGTGACCCCGCCGAAGCGCCTGCGGGCGCGCCGTTCGTCATACGGCTGAAGGCGCCGACCACCGGCGAAGTGACCATCGCCGACAAGGTGCAAGGCAGTGTCACCGTGCAGAACCGCGAACTCGACGATTTCGTGCTGCTGCGCGGCGACGGCACCCCGACCTATATGTTGGCGGTAGTGGTGGACGATGCCGATATGGGTGTGACGCACATCATTCGTGGCGACGATCACCTGAACAACGCATTCCGCCAGCTTGCGCTGATCCGCGCGATGAATGGCGAAGGTTATGGCGAGGCGCTCGAACCGGGCTGGGAAGTGCCGGCCTATGCTCATGTCCCGCTGATTCACGGCAATGACGGGGCGAAACTGTCCAAGCGTCACGGCGCGCTGGGGGTCGATGCTTACCGCGACGAGCTCGGCATTCTGCCCGAAGCGCTGTTCAATTATTTGCTGCGCCTTGGCTGGGGCCACGGCGATCAGGAAGAATTCACGCAGGCAGAAGCGATTGCCGCGTTCGATCTGTCCGGCGTTGGCAAAAGCCCGAGCCGGTTCGATCTGAAGAAGCTGCACAATCTCAACGGTCACTATATCCGCGCTGCTGACGACGCTCGCTTAGCCGAGATTGCCGCCGCAAAGATCGGACCGCAGGCCGATGTCGCGCTGCTGACCGAGGCTATGCCAGTGTTGAAAACGCGCGCGCGCGATATGATCGAGCTGGCGAACGGCGCGGCATTCCTGTTTCAGCAGCGCCCGCTGCCGGTCAACGAAGCTGCGGCCGCATTGCTCACCGCCGATGCCCGCCAAACGCTAGCTGCCATTTCCGCGCGGCTTGCGGGCGAGCAAGACTGGACAATTGCCTCGCTGGAGGCCAATCTGAAGGCCTATGCGGAGGAGCTGGGGTTGGGCCTCGGCAAACTCGCGCAGCCGCTTCGCGCGGCGTTGACCGGGCAGACGACATCGCCCGGAATTTTCGATGTTCTGGTACTGTTGGGCCGGGATGAAAGCCTTGCGCGGATAGACGCGCAGGCTTCCACCTAACCGGACGGTACCCCACTGGAATTAACAAGGAGACAGCCTGTGGCGGACAAGCAAGCGCAACTCAATCTTGACGGGCAGCAGACGGATTTTTCGATCCTGAAGGGCTCGGTCGGGCCGGACGTGGTCGATATTCGCAAGCTGTACAGCCAGACGGGGATGTTCACTTTCGATCCCGGTTTTACGTCTACGGCATCGTGCGAAAGCGCGTTGACCTTCATCGACGGCGAAGAAGGCGTGCTGCTACATCGCGGCTATCCGATTGGCCAGTTGGCGGAAAATTCCAGCTTCATGGAAGTATCCTACCTGCTGCTGAACGGCGAACTGCCATCGGCCAGCGAGTTGGAAACTTTCTCGCACACCATCACCCGCCACACGATGCTGCACGAGCAACTGGCGACGTTCTATCGCGGCTTCCGCCGCGATGCACATCCGATGGCGATTATGTGCGGCGTAGTAGGCGCATTGAGCGCGTTTTATCACGACAGCACGGATATTTCCGACCCGATGCAGCGGCGTATTGCCAGCCACCGGCTGATCGCGAAGATGCCGACCATCGCGGCGAATGCGTATAAGTATTCGGTCGGTCAGCCGTTCGTCTATCCGGATAACTCGCTGTCTTACACCGGCAACTTCCTCAAGATGACGTTTGGCGTGCCTGCCGAACCTTACGAGGTGGTGCCAGCGGTTGAAAAGGCGATGGACCGGATTTTCATCCTCCACGCCGATCACGAACAGAACGCATCCACCTCGACCGTGCGCTTGGCGGGTTCTTCGGGCGCTAATCCATTCGCGTGCATCGCGGCAGGCATCGCCTGCCTGTGGGGCCCGGCGCATGGCGGCGCGAACGAGGCGGCGCTGAATATGTTGCAGGAAATCGGCACGCCTGACCGTATCCCGCACTATATCGAACGCGCCAAGGACAAGAACGACCCGTTCCGTCTGATGGGTTTCGGCCATCGCGTTTACAAAAACTACGATCCGCGCGCCACGGTTATGCAGCAGACGCTGCGTGAGGTTTTCGAGGCGCTCAACGTAACCGACCCAGTGTTCGAAACCGCGTTGCGGCTGGAGGAAATGGCGTTGTCCGATCCGTATTTTGCGGAAAAGAAGCTATTCCCGAACGTCGATTTCTATTCGGGCATCATTCTTTCGGCCATCGGATTCCCGACCACGATGTTCACCGTGCTGTTCGCCTTGGCGCGCACCGTGGGCTGGGTGGCGCAGTGGAACGAGATGATTTCCGATCCCGGCCAGAAAATCGGTCGCCCGCGTCAGCTCTATACCGGGCCTACGCAGCGCGATTACGTTTCGGTCGACAAGCGTTAGGCGTTAGGATCAGCGGGCAGGTCGAGCGTAAACCGCGCGCCCTGCCCCTTGGTGCTTTCTACGCTTAAGGTGCCCGCCATCGCGACCGCAAGTCGGCGCGAAATATACAGGCCGAGGCCTGAACCGCCATCGCCCTGCCGCCCGAGCCGTTCGAACTTTTCGAACACGCGCGCCTGCTCGCCTTCGTCGAGACCTTCGCCCTGATCGGCCACGATTACGCGAGCACGGCCGTCAGCAGTTTCTGCGCGAATCCAAATTTGTCCGCCTTCAGGCGAATAGCGGATCGCATTGCCCACCAGATTGAGCAGGATTTGGAGCACGCGTCGGAACTCGCCTATCGCGGGCGCCACCACCTCTCCGATAAGCGGTACATCGACGGTGATCCCGCGTTCGCGGGCACGTACGCCCAGAATGCCAGCAGCACGGCGGGCGACATCGGCCAGGTCGATCTGGTCGGGGGCGGGATCAAAGTCTTCATTTTCAACCAGATCGAGCGTGGCCAGATCGTCGATCAACGCCAGCAAATGTTCGCCGGCAGCAGCAATATCAGCCGCATAGGCACTATACTCGTCTGCCAGCGGACCAGCGAGTTGGGTGCGGATGGTTTCCGCGTTGGCGATGATGCGCGCAACCGGTTGGCGCAGCACCGGGGCGATATCCAAACCGATACCGTTGCCGCGGATCGTCGCTGGCGCGGCGGGCGGAGCCTCCGGCAGCGGCTGTTCGGGCACAAGATGCAGATCGAACCCGGCACTGCCAGGGTCGCTGCGGCCAAGCGGGACGATGCACGCAGTCCATGCGCGTGACGATCCCTCCAGCCGCAGCCGCGCACCATCGTTGAGCCGCCAATGCATCGGCTGGCGGTGCTGGTTGCCTTCGAGCGTGACGAAATCGGTCCACGGCTGACCGATCCCGCTGCGCATCCTCGCAGCAAGCGCGGCGAGTTCCGCGCCTTCGCTAACCACCGCGAGCAATTCCTGCCGCACGCCCAATCGCGCGCTCAGCCCGGCCATGTGCCTCGCCAATGCAACCCGGTGCATGCTGTCATTGGTTGCGGCATCTTCGCGCAACGGTTGCGCGTGCCAGTTCGAGATGGTGATCCGGATATCGCGGTTTGCAGCGTCGGGCTCTGCGAGATCAGGCTCGACCTCGACCCACATGGTCACGGCTTCGCGATCATCCTGCGCGCGGATCGCCCGCGCCAGTCGCAGGCCATAAGCGCGCGACTTCGCCACCAGTTCGAGCAGCGCCGGGGTGACAATCGGCCCCGGCAATTCACCGCCGCAGCGCCGGTGAAAACTGGCCAGCGGCTCATCCGCGCTGATCAGCCGGTTCTCCTCGTCTGCCGAGGCGCGGATCACGAAAGTTGTGTTGGCGACCATCTGTTCAGGCCGAAAGATCTGTGTCGGACATGGCCAGCAATTGCGCCGCCCGATCTGGACGCAACGCTTCAAAGCCGGGCGGTAAGTCGATGTCGGGGTGCAGGTAAACGAATTGCTTTTCCACCTCGCCTTGCGCCAGCCCGGCAGCCCGCAACGCAAGTGCCAAGCGGGCGAATTGATTATCGCACAGCGCCATCACGGCCAGTTCGCGGTCCTGCTCGGATGCCATACCAAGCGCGGTCACGAAAATCGCGAGCCCGGCATGATCGAGCGCCAGCGCACGCACGGCGGTGCGGTCCATCGCCATGATGAGCCGGGTAATCTGTGCGACCCGCCTGCGGCTTTCGTCATAGTCCTGCCGCAACGCCTGCTGTGCGGCTGCCAGTGTTTCGGCTGAAGCAGCGCCGGTGGTTTGCAGCACCATCATCGCCTTGTGAAACAGATCGCCGGGCAGTTCATTGAGCGGCCATTCCATCCGCCGCTGATGCTGAACAAACCGCGCCTGCGCCGCCAACACATGCATGGCTTGCGCGGCCAAGTCCGTATCGCTTGAAGCCGCCAGTTCCTGCATCAGCGGGGACAGGACCGGATCGATCCCGCTCCGTTGCAGCAGCCGCTCGGCCAACCGTGCTTCGAGCACCAGCGTGTGTGCATGGACCAGGAATGCAGCATCGGCGAACAGCGGCGCTGATAAACTGGCAAGGTTGTTTTCAACAAACGCCTCGTTGCCCGGCGGCCCGGCGACATCGGCGGTAAGCAATTTCGCCACTGCGCGGAGCATCTGCCGCGCGCAATGCAGCACCATCCCGCGAATTCCGGCAATCACCTCGTCACTGAACAGCGAATGGTCATCATTGGCGACCAACTGGCGCAGGATCGGGCCGGCGTTGGCAATCACGCGGTCGCCCAGCGCCAACTCGGTGCGCAAGGCGTGTTCCAGCAGATTGTCTGCAGGCCCGATTGAGATGTCCTCGCTCATTGTTCCAGCTTTAGGGACGCAGAGTTAAGGCCGCGTTAGTCTCAATTGCGTTTCTCTGGCCATAGATTGGCACACAGTACGAGCGCCGCCACCGCCATGATCGCAGGTTCAGGGCGCGTCACCAGCATCAGTCCGCAGAGCAAAGCCGCGACCACTCCGCGATCGCGCAGCGCTTCGGCAGCGGCGGGCAACGTCCTACGATCAAGCAACAGCAGCACCGCGACCAGTACCAAGGGCGTAAACACAGCCCGTTGCCACAGCCCTTCGATCGACCAGACGGCGCAGAACGCCAGCCCTGCATCGAGCAGATGGCGCAGACGCGGCCAATGGCGGGCCGACCCGAACGGCGCGGCGCGTATCCTCGCAAATCCGGTGATTGAATGGGTAAGCGGCGCTGCGAAAGCCAGCAGCGCGAACGCAGGCACGGGATGACCGCGCCAAGCCGCCGCCAACGCGCCGGTCAAAAGCACACCAAGCACGGCAATCAGCGCGATGAACGATCGGGGATGCGCAGCCAGCGTTCCGCCATACAAATGGAGCAGGAAAGATGCCACGCGGGCGGAGATGCCCTGCCCGGTGCCTATTACCCGGCGCAGCCACAACAGCTCGAACCGCCCGGCAGCGTCGGCAGATCGCAGCAAATTCCAACTGCCGTTATCAAGCAATTCTGCGGGAATCCGCGTCTCCGGCAAACCCATTTGCAGCGCGACGCGAAGTAGCGCGGGCGCGGGCGCTACATCATGCGGCAGTGCTGCGAGCCCGGCCAGCAGATGCCCCGGCAGCACCAGCGCACCCGCCCACGCACGGTCTAGATTGATACGCTCGAACCCAGCCTGCAATCCGGCCCCGGCAGGCAGCACCACAATGCAAGCGTCAGAGCGCAATGCTGCCAGCACTTCTGGCGCTTCCGGCCAAAGTCCCGCTTGCAGCACCAACAAGCTGTCACCCGCGCCAACGGAACCGATCAACGCGCGCGCATCGTTCA
>Ga0247817_10000884_pt1 | contig 15937 bp, 12 predicted proteins | sample UWRJL212509R1_FD_178010 | JGI IMG/M metagenome (GOLD analysis project Ga0247817, IMG submission 178010) | Plant litter microbial communities from Arlington Agricultural Research Station in Wisconsin, United States - UWRJ-L212-509R-1 | ecosystem: Environmental > Terrestrial > Plant litter >... | reverse complement strand
ATTTCTGCATCGTTAACAGCAAATGAGATCGCGGATATAAAAAATAAGTTTTATTCAAGTCCTGTTATGGAATAAACAAATTCTATAATCAACCTGTTATACAACTATGAAAATTTATACAAAAGGCGGCGACAAAGGAAAGACATCTCTATTGGGAGGAACGCGAGTACCCAAACATCATATTCGTATTGAAGCATATGGCAGTACAGATGAATTAAATAGTTGTATTGGTTTATTGATTGAAGAATTACCTGCGAATTCTGAACAAAAAGAAATTCTTAAAACGGTTCAATATAAACTATTTGAATTGGGTGCTTCGCTTGCAACGGAGCCCGACAAACAGCAGTTGTATGCGCCCAACTTAAACGAATCGCATATCAAACAACTCGAAGATGCGATCGATGCCATGCAAGCTGTTTTACCCGAACAGAAATACTTCGTGCTTCCCGGCGGACATAAAGCTGTTGCAATGGCTCATCTGTGCAGAACCGTTTGCAGAAGAGCCGAACGACAGGTTGTTTTGCTTCACGAAACAGATCCTATCCATCCAATCATACTTCCCTATCTAAATCGTTTATCTGATTATCTATTTGTCGTATCACGCAAATTGGCTCAGGATTTTGGTGCGGAAGAGGTGTTTTGGATACCAGAGAAATAAATAAAATTCCAAATAACAAAAAACAAATTTCAAACTGCTAAGGAGGAAAATCCAAAAATCAAATAATAAAATCCAAACGAATAGAAGAACATTTAATACCCATCCAGATTGATTGGCGGCTTACTGTAGAGTAGTTTGGCATTTGTTTTTTGTTATTTGGAATTTAAAAAAGCCTTACGATTTTTTCTTATCTTTACAACTTAATAATTACAAAAAATTCATGACTAACGACCAACTAAAGGATTTAAAAGCGAGTATTCTTGCATTACGAGGATATCTTGGCTATGATTCCAAAATGGACGAAATAAAGGCAGAGCAGGAATTATCTCTTGCACCAACTTTTTGGGATGATTCAAAAGAAGCAGAGAAAATCCTTAGAAGTATCAAAAATAAAAAAGTATGGACAGACCCATACGATGCTCTGCTAACTAAACTTGGCGACCTTGAAGCACTAAATGAATTCTATCAGGCAGGTGACATTGACGACAAAGAAATGGATGCAGAATTTGCAGCTGTAGCCAAAGTGTTGGAAGAGCTTGAATTCAAAAAAATGCTTAGCGCGGAAGAAGATCAGCTAAGTGCCGTTATAGAAATTAACCCTGGTGCAGGTGGTACAGAAAGCAATGATTGGGCGGATATGCTCATGCGTATGTACATCATGTGGGGTGAAAAGAATGGCTATACCGTTCGTGAAATCACGAATCAGCCAGGAGAAGTTGCAGGAATTAAATTTGCATCGCTTGGTATTGAAGGTCAATTCGCCTATGGAAATTTAAAATCTGAGATTGGTGTACACCGTCTCGTGCGCGACTCTCCATTCAATGCCGACGGTAAAAGACAAACATCATTTGCATCTGTATATGTATATCCTGAAGTGGATGAAACCATCAACATTGAGATCAACATGGGCGATGTGGAATGGGATACATTCAGAGCGGGTGGTGCCGGCGGACAGAACGTAAACAAGGTAGAAACTGCGGTGCGTTTGAAACACAAACCATCCGGCTTGATCATTGAATGTCAGCAGGAACGCTCTCAAATTCAGAATAAAGATAAGGCGTTAAAATTATTAAAATCACGTTTATATCAAATCGAAATTGATAAACGCAACGAAGCGAAAGCCGCGGTTGAAGGAACGAAAAAGAAAATCGACTTCGGTTCTCAGATCCGTAACTATGTGTTATTCCCGTATAAGTTAATCAAAGACGTCCGTACAGGTGTTGAACGTACAGACGTAGATAACGTACTTGCAGGCGATCTGAATGAATACATCAAAGCATATTTGTTGATGGCGTAGTTTATCCATCATCTTCATTATTATAAAAATCCCGTCCCGTCTCGATAGCTATCGGGACAGGATTTTTCATTTACATTCAGAAAATCATTTTATCTTCTCGCCAGGAAATACGATGTAAATGATTCGCAATTGCTTATTAATTCATCGTAATCGTCCGGGTATTGATTTTTCAACTGCCGGTAATATTTATTTGATTCAAATATATGATCTTCAAAATTTATTTCTGAATTATACATTTTTTCTTTATCGTACAAATCTATCAATTTATACTTTTCACACCTTCCAGCCATGCGCAAACATAGTGCAGCAAATTTTTTAGTTTTACTACATACCTTAGCCTTTAGATAGTATTGTTTTGCCATATTAACCTGAAAATAATCAATATCATTTCTTTCATGCCTCTCCCATGTTTGCCCATACGACCATTGATAGCGCCTCATTATCCAGGAGTTGCCATAGTATGTCATATTCAGATAACAATTGGCTGCTAAAAAATAATAATAATCCCGATCTTTGGTTTGAGGATTTTCAGCAAGCTTCAAGTATTCTTGCAATGTCTGCACCAGTTTTACTTTGGTATATTTAATTGTATCTGCATCTGTATAGGCATGTTCACTATAGAAATTCGTGTAAAAAGGATTTGCATCTAAATAACTATAAGGATGCGTTGACCAAAGTGAGTCTGGCACTTGCTTATAATAATATAAAGCAGCGCTCAATTCATTCTTTCGCATGTATTTCGTTCCGGTTAAATCATACAATAGACACAATTCCTTATGCAATCTCTTGTACGCCCACAAACTATAAGCGTCTTTTCCATTTTCATGTTCAACCCGGTTAATCAATGCCTTCAATTGTTCAGTTGTATATATGTAATCCAGATAGTCAAAATAATCTGTATAGAAATTTCCATATACCAGATAAGAACCATTTCGTGTTCTCCAGTAAATATCATTTCTAATCTCGTAATTTTCATCTTCATTGACCTCATTGGTATTTAAGGTTGATAAAAGAATTGCGGCATCGGTTGTATTTCCCCTAAACTCTAATTCCTTTGCTATAGCAAAAATGAATTTGTAATTTTTTTGTTCTTTTTGATTCGTTATTTCCCGTTTTATGTCTGGAGATAAATAAGCATTTCCTTTAGATTGAATTGCAACTTCACAAAAAGCATTTAGCATCAATGATCGCTCTTTTATAAGCATATACTGATTTTTAAAAGCCTTTTGTGCATTGATCTCATGTAATGCTTCTTGAAATTGCTCACGCATTATCAATAAATAAGCTTTGACACTTTTCCATAGTTCGGGATAAAATACGTTTCCCATATTCGATTTTTTTACAAGGTCAAGTACTTCACCCGCATACAATCTATCTTTACGGATACGCTCTTTATAAATAGCATCGAAAGATTCAATACCAGAAGCCCAATTACTTTCATCAACAGATGGAGCAAATTCTGTATAGTAAGGCGTATAGATCCAGTCCTCCAGCTTATTGATTTCACGTAGCAACAGAAAAGCCAATGCTTTAGACGAAGGATCAATAGCATAGATTTTTTTCATATAAGGAAGGCACTTATACGGGTTTCTAATAGCAGCCAACAGCCAAACCGCGGACTGTTCCTGTTTGGTTTTTGCAAGCTGAACAACTTTGGCTACATCAATACTATCATTATATTGTTGCTGCACCATAAAGCGTTTATCCGGTGCATTAGCAAAGACCTGCGCTGCATAATAATTTACCTTTACCGGATCTTTCTCTGCAAGGCATAAAAAATACATACTCCAATAATCAATTATGTTTTTACTTTTTTCTCCAGCAAAATATGTTTCGTAGATTTTTTTCACGAGTTCTGCTTGTGTATTATAATAAGCAAGCCGTATAGCAAGAAAAGCGTAGCGCTTTTTAAGATCTGCATCAGCACTAGATACTGATCGTTTTAAAGATTCTTGTAGAAGCTTTTCACGAACAGGCATAACAGCATAATCGTTTCGTTCCCACGGATCACTGATCTTTTCATTCAGAGCACTGCATTTTTTAGCAAACAACAGATAATTAATTGCTGCTGTATCTTTCAGTTGAAATAGTAACCGTATGAATTCATTGGAAGCAGATTCCTGAAAATCTATCCTTTCTGTTTCATATATAGCTTCCTCTATCGATTCAAGTGAAATATTGCTTTTATGTCTTTTGCTCCATAAAATACTATTCTCATCAAAATGCGGCGACAGTAGTTCCTCAGAGAATGTTGAACCAAAAGTATTTGATGAATACTGAAATATTTCAAACTCTTTAAATACTGGAAAATTCGATCTGTACATGCTAAAACGAACATCTTCTCCATATGGATAGAAGCCGCAGGCAAAAATAGATGCGCTGTTACTTAGTAAAATCAGAATAAAAAGAAGTAATCTCTTCATGAGAATAATTGGTTGCATTTTTTTGACTTAAATGAAAAAGAGAAATCGTTGTCGTATCTGACAATGGAACATGTCGTTGAATGATTGCTATGGAAGCATGAATGCTCTTTGCATTCACTTCTTCAAGCTTAAGTTTATCGCCTGCTTTCAAAAGTATATTATCATCACCTACAAAATCTTTTTGAACAACATACCAATTCGGTTTTATTTCTTTTAACACTTCCTTCAACCGATCGCTTTGAGCAGACTGGATCAATCCGGAAAAAACATTATTCTTATAGATATGCATCCAGCTGAACACAGGCAGTGCAACATCCAGATGTAAGGGATACCTTTTTATATTCTTTATGTATTTTTCCAGCTCATCTGTTTCAAGTATTGTATTCTCATTTTCTTTACTTAATGGCCCGCTCAAATTATAACACATCAGCATGGCCTTATCAACAGGAGGCACACCCATCTTGTCGGGATACTTATACGGATACAGACGTAAGGTAACGGAAAGCGTTTTTTCCGAAATTTTCTTAATCTGTTTCAAGAAATAAAAATATTTTTCCTGTGTCGCAGGCGTCCAATCGCAATCGATCTGAATTTCTGAAAATGTCTGCTTAATTCCGGAATATTTTTCTTTAAAATATTTATTTGTCAGAAACAGAATATTGTCTGCAAGCGTATCCAGCTCAACATTTGATGCATTCAAAAAAACATTGTTGCGAATATATATAGATGGAACAATGAATAAATTTTGAATCGTATTTGTGTAAATAGTATCGTTGCCATAAAAACCACCCTGGATATGCAATTGTGATTTTGCTACAGGAATATTACCCATAATTTCATCCGTTTCAACCTCAAAAAATTTCACATACAATTTTTGAACCGAGTCTTTATAAAGGCATTCTTTTTCCTTTTCATCCAGCCCGTATGGAAGATTCTGCCAGTAATAAAATGCTCTTTCAACATGTGTTGTATGGACTTCCTGCTTACATGAAGTCACACAAGTCAACGCTGTCAGTAAAGCAATAAGAAATTTATTAGTCATATAATTCAGGATACTAACGGTCTAAAAATAATCATTTGAATATTTACTCTTTTACAGACTAAATTTAGTATAATTTCAAAGCATTCAATTTATGTGAGAAATAAATATTTTTCAGAATATGGAATTCTGATTGCCAAAAAATCAGGACAATTCTCTTCCAGATCAAAACAAATTCAGCTGACCATCATCTTTCGGCGGTTTTGCTTTTCCAAAAACAGATCGGCCGCCGTATTTATACGATTCGGCACGTTCTTTCGCAATAACCTTTTCAAAAGCATTTTCATCAGGCTCAAATCCTTTTTCCATTTGCTGAGCAGCGAGAGTAAGGTTTTTAATAGCCTGCAGTTTATCTGTATCTCCAAGCTTTGCCTTTTCTACTGAAGAACGTAGAATATTGATGGTTTCATCGTATACTTTTGTAGGAACAGGAAACGGATGGCCGTCTTTGCCGCCATGCGCGAACGAGAACCGGGCAGGATCACTAAAACGTGATGGTGTTCCATGAATAACTTCACTTACCAATGCAAGCGACTGTATGGTTCTGGGACCAACTCCTTCGAGCATAAGCAACGATTCGAAATTGCTCAGATCACTTTCATGCGCGAGCGCAAGGACAGCTCCAAGACGTTTTAAATTTACATTGGCCGCACGTACTTCGTGATGCCGCGGCATCACGATCTTTTGTATCTCGGGTAAGATCAAGGATGGTTTTTCTTTTACAATATCCAGAATACCTGTCTTCGCAGATGCAGCCTGCAGATCAACAAGGTTCAGAATTTCACCTTGGTTTTTCCCATAAATAAATGTGTGTGGATTTTCTACAAATGAAATTACCTTTTCAGAATGCCAATGATACCGACGGGCCATTCCATTTGTATCATTCATTCCTTGTTGCACAACAGCCCACTCGCCTTCATCGGTTACAATAAAATTGTGCAGGTACAATTGAAATCCATCCTGTATTGCAGTATTATCAACCTTTGCAGAGAGTTTACTTGAACGAACTAATTCAACTCCGTTTAAGCCTGTACGATCAGCAAGTAGTAATAATTCATTTGGAGTTTGCCTGGAGTGTTTCCCTTTACCTCCACAAATATAAATTCCCAGCTCTTTAAATTTTGGATTTACCGCTGCTTTTAAAGATCCCATCACCGATGTTGTGATACCAGACGAATGCCAATCCATACCTAGAGCACAGCCGAATGCCTGAAACCAAAAGGGATCACTGAGCCTGCTAAGCACCGCTGATTTTCCATACTCAAGAACAATGGACTCCACAATTGCACCACCCAACAACGTCATACGCTGGGCAAGCCAAGGCGGCACCTTACCATAATGTAAGGGTAGATCAGCATAACGGGCGTTTGAATTGAAATAGAGTTTGGGCATACAATAATGTAACAAAAAATAATCTTTTTTTTACTATGTATCTATTTTTATTAAAAATAATAAGATACAATGCGTTTCTGTTTTTTTCAATTGAATTTGAATCATGTGGGTTACACGCGATTGATTTATTGTTTCAAAATTTCCATGCACTATTTTTTTACTTAGAAATCTTTAGCAGTTCAATGCATTTATTTGTAAATTCTGTAAGTACTAAAAAACATCTTTACTTACAGCTATTATGAAAAAGACTACATCTAAAACAGGACAAGCGCTGGATCCTAAATTAGAAGATTTACAAAAAAACATTTCAGATGCAACCGATCAGTTTATGACAACCGATCAAGGAGTAAAAATTAACGATGATAATAATTCATTAAAATCCGGTGAACGCGGACCATCTTTACTGGAAGATTTTATTCTCAGAGAAAAAATCACACATTTTGACCATGAGCGCATTCCGGAACGTATCGTACATGCTAGGGGTTCAGCAGCACATGGCTATTTTCAGGTATATGAATCCATGGCAAAATATACCAAAGCAGGATTCTTGCAAGATCCATCTGTTAAAACACCTGTCTTTACCCGTTTCTCTACTGTAGCGGGCTCCAGAGGATCTACAGATCTTGCACGTGATGTACGAGGGTTCTCTGTTAAATTTTATACTCAGGAAGGTAATTATGATCTGGTAGGAAACAATATGCCGGTATTCTTTATTCAGGATGCATCAAAGTTTCCGGATCTGATTCATGCCGTAAAACCTGAACCGCACCATGAAATGCCGCAAGCCGCTTCAGCACACGATACGTTCTGGGATTTCATTTCACTAATGCCTGAGTCCATGCATATGATCATGTGGGTTATGTCTGACAGGGCTATCCCACGCAGTCTACGAATGATGGAAGGTTTTGGCGTTCACACATTCCGCTTTATTAATAGTAAAAATGAATCTCACTTTGTAAAATTCCATTGGAAACCGTTGCAAGGTACGCATGCTGTTGTATGGGACGAAGCACAAAAAATTTCCGGAAAGAATTCTGATTTTCATCGTCAGGATTTATGGGAAGCAATTGAATCAGGAAATTTTCCGGAATGGGAATTGGGCGTTCAATTGATACCGGATGCCGATGAAGATAATTTTACGTATGACCTGCTGGATCCTACCAAGCTTGTGCCTGAAGAAGAAGTGCCGGTAACTATTATTGGCAAAATGGTTTTAAATAGAAATCCGGATAATTTCTTTGCAGAAACAGAACAGGTGGCTTTCCATCCGGGAAATATTGTTCCAGGAATTGATTTTACCAATGACCCTCTTTTACAAGGTCGGCTATTTTCGTATACTGATACACAACTGTCAAGACTTGGCAGCCCTAATTTTCATGAGATCCCGATCAACCGCACGGTTGCTCCTATGCACAACAACCAACGTGATGGACATATGCGTCAGGAAATTAATACAGGGCGCGTGAGCTATCATCCAAATTCATTGGGTGGTGGGTGTCCGTTTCAGGCAAAAATAGCTGAAGGCGGCTTCACCAGTTTCAATGAACGCATTGATGCTCAAAAAGTACGCGACCGCAGTGATAGCTTTTCAGATCATTTCAGTCAGGCTACATTATTTTTCAATAGTCAAACAGAAGTTGAAAAAAACCACATCATTAAAGCACTGCGCTTTGAATTGGGTAAAGTAGAAACGGAAGCAATCCGGGTACGCATGGTAGGTTTACTTTCACAGATTGATAAAACCTTGGCCGCTAAAGTAGCGGAAGGACTTGGCATACCGGTTCCCAAACCGGAAATACCTATGAACAAAGGTGTAGGTGCCGATGCGAACCCAACGAAGTATGAGTCCAGAGTAATACCTCAGACAACGTTGTCTTCAGATGCCTTAAGCATGCTTAAAAATCCAACGGTAACCAGCTCCATTAAAACAAAGCAGATTGCATTTATCTGCACAGACGGCGTACATAATGCAACAGTAGTAAATTATAAAACAGCATTAGAGAAAAAAGGGGCTGTTGTAAAAATCATTGCTCCACATCTGGGATTCATTAAAACGGAAGAAGGAAAAAAAATAAAGGTAGATCAGAGCTTACTGATCGCGGCTTCTGTATTGTTTGACGCGGTATTCATTCCTGCAGGAAAAGAAATCACAGCTTTAAAAGAGAGTAAAGAAGTAGTTGAGTTTATTACAGACGCTTTTAAACATTGTAAAGTAATTGGCGGCGAAGAAGAAGGTGCCAAAGTGATTCAATCGGTACCGATCATCGCAGAAGCAGTTAAAAATAAAGATGAAGGAATTGTTCTTAACAAAGACACAACTGCATTCATTAAAGCACTTGGCAAGCACCGCTTCTGGGAACGAGAAGAAAAATTATAAATTATGAGTTATGAATTATGAGTTATAAATGTGTAGCTCATAATTCATAATCGTTTAATTAATACAGATTCTACCAAATCACTTTCATCCGCTACATAATGTCGGCACTGCAAATGAGGTCGTTTAAGCACACTAAATTATGAATTCATGACTCATAATTTATAATTTATAATTATCTACGCACCCAGGTTCTTCAAACATTTCTGCATATCAATTCCTTTTCCTAGTACCCCCTTAAACAAATCACCTTTTTTTTCTAAGCGTTTAAAAATATTTTTAATGGTGAATTTAGATGGATGCAAACCTTTCTTTACTTCACTCCATTCAAGTGGTGTAGAAACAGTAGCTCCCGGTTTTGGACGTGCACTATATGCTGCTGCAAGCGTTTGTCCACCTCGGTTTTGCAAATAATCAATGTAAATATTTTTTTTACGTTCCTTCAAATTTCTTACTAAACTTGTAAATTCCGGTAATTCATTATGTGCAAGTTGCGCAATAATATGGGCAAAGTTTTTGCCTTGCTCATACGTATACTTTGCCCCAAGGGGCACATAAATATGCAAGCCTGTTGCGCCGGATGTTTTACAATATGCCTCTGCGCCTGCTTTATCCATAATTTTTTTAACTACCAATGCGGTTTGTATTACTTGTTCAAATGTATTTCCGTCACTTGGATCTAAGTCGATTACAATGTAATCGGGGTACTCTATTTTTTGAATTCTTGAATTCCATGGATTGATTTCGATGCATCCAAGATTCGCCATATATATTAATGACGCCTTGTTTTCACAAAGCATATAGTTTATATCCTTACTATTCGATTCAGAAAATACTTCTTCAGATTTAATCCAGTCAGGCAATGTCTCTCCCATATCTTTTTGATAAAAGCTAGATCCGTTTATCCCGTTGGGGTGACGATTTAACGATTGCGGACGACCTTTGAGGTAAGGGAGCATATAATCTGCGATCTTCATATAGTAATCGATCAAATCTCCTTTCGTATACCCATCTTCGGGCCAATATACTTTCGAACGGTTTGTAATCTTTAAAATCTGACCGTCAATTTTGACTTCACTATTTTTAGTACTAGTTACTGTATCCTCTCCATCTAATACCGATTCTTTAGAGATACCTTTAGACGAAATCGTTTTTTTAGTTACTTCTTTTTTAACTACAATCTTTTTTGCAATTGTTTTATTTGGTGCTGATTTTGACTTTACAGCATCTTTAGTTGTAGTTTTTGTTTTCGTTTTAGTTTTTGTTCCCATAGCATCTTCAGGAATAGTTGTAACTGTTGGCAATTCGCGTGTTACTTCTTTTGCTTTCTTATCAATGCGCATCCCTTGAAAAATAGGCTGCCGCATGTGACCATCATTTGTCCACTCTGAAAAAGCAATTTCACAAACCAACTGTGGTTTTATCCACGTTACTTTTTCATTGGTTTTAACTTTTACATCAAATGGTGATTCTCCCTGAATTAAGGGTTTCATCAACTTCAATGTAGATGCTAACAAAGATTCAGTAAAACCGCCGCCTGTATGTCCAATATAAACCAGCCGCCCTTTTTCATAGGCGCCTAAGATCAACGCCCCAAAATTTTTACGTGAATTTCTGGGTGCAGTAAAACCACAAATGATTGCTTCCTGAGCGGCAATGATTTTAATCTTAAGCCATTGATCTGAACGTGAACCCAGCCTGTACATACTATCGGCCTTCTTTGCCATGATGCCTTCTAACTTATTTTTTTTCGCCAATTCGAAAAACTGAATACCTTGCTGCTCCACATGATCGCTGTATCTTATATTAGATACATCTGGCAAAATCTCTCTTAAAATTATTTTCCGCTCTAATAAAGGCAAGTCCCGTAAATCATGCCCGTCGAGGTATAAAATATCAAACACACAATAGCATAAATCAGGACTAGGCTTTTCATCGTATTGCTGCAGCATCTGAAAGCTTGATGTTCCATCTGCATTTAATACAACGATCTCTCCATCCAAGACCACATTGCGACCAAAAGATTCAAGCGCCTCTACAATGGATTTATATTTACGGTTAAATGAAATCAAGTTTCTTGAATATAAATTCACTTCCCCTTTATTGATCTCGGCAATGGCTCGGTATCCATCCCATTTAATTTCAAATATCCATTCTTTCGAATCAAACGGAGCATCTGTTAATTTTGCCAGCATGGGTTTAACTTCATGCGGCATTGAATCTTTACCTTGCTTAACTTTTTTTAAGGGAATTGCCGGTGCTTTTTTTTTAGATGCAGACTCGCTTGCTACCGACTTCGTTGCTGCTTTTTTTGCATTGTTTTTAGCAGAAGCTTTTTTTACAGCTGCATCTTTTTTTATGATCTCAGAATTTGCAGGAACATGGTCTTCGCTATTATATGGTTCTTCCGTTGCATAAGCATCTTTGTGTTTAATTAATAACCAGGCATTGTCTTTAGACGAATTGTTGTTTTTTATTTTAACCAAAGCAAATTCACCTTTTAACTTTTTACCATGAAGTACAAACTTTAAACTGCCTTTTTTAAGTTCTCCTAAAAGCAGCTTTTCAGTTTCTTTACGATCTTCACTTTCGATCGCGTGATACGTTCCCTCATCCCAGATCTCAACAATACCTGCTCCATAATTGCCTTCAGGAATCACACCATGAAACGTACGATACTCAAACGGATGATCTTCAACCATCATAGCAAGCCTTTTGTCTTGAGGGTTTAATGAAGGTCCTTTCGGAACAGCCCAGCTTTTTAACACGCCTTCCATTTCAAGCCTGAAATCATAATGCAGATGCGATGCTGCATGGCGCTGAATCACGAATTTCAATTCGTTAGTTGCAGTTTTCTTTTTCCCTGCAGGTTCGGGAGTTTTTTTAAAATTTCGCTTCTCTTTATATGTTTCTAATGCCATGACTCATCTAATTAAATAAAACAAATTTATCTGGCGGCAGCTCTTTTCGTTGGCTGCAGACTTGCCTTCAATTGAGCCATTAAATCTTTTGTTGCTGTAGGTTTTGAGGTAGCTGTTTTTGTCTTGGGAGCAATACCTTTTGCTTTTGCTTTTATAAGCTTCAACAATTCGGAAGTGTATGTATCTTTGTATTTAGAAATATCAAACTTCTCTGTAAGCTGATCAATAAGCGAAAGCGCCATTTTCATTTCACCTTCTTTGATCGCACTTTTTGCGGGAAGATCCAGATCATCAGCTTCTAAAATTTCTTCCTGGAAACGGATCTTATTTAATACGATCACATTGCCTACTGGCTTTAAAATAGCCAAGGCTTCTTTGTTACGCAATACATAATTGGCAACAGCTACTTTTTTCGATTTGATCAAAGCTTCTCGAAGCAACGCATATGCACGTGCTCCCGACTTATCTGGCTGTATATAATAAGGCGTTTCAAAATAGACGGAATCAATTTCATCTTCCATTACGAATTGAAGGATCTCAATCGTTTTTGTTTTTTTTGCATTCGCCTTTTCAAAATCCTTATCATCAAGGATCACATAGTCATCATCAATTTTATATCCTTTGACAATGTTTTCCCATACAACTTCTTTTCCTGTCTTTTCGTTGATACGCTGGAATTTAATATGTGAATGATCTTTCTTGTCCAGCATATCAAGGTCAAGTTTGCTCTCATGTGTAGCGCTGAATAATTTTACAGGTATATTTACGAGACCAAATCCAATAGCCCCAGTCCAGATTGTTTTCATAGTTGTTTTTGATTTACGTCCATTAATTGCTGCATGGTTTGAGCATTTGCAATTGCATTGCCGCCCCAGGTATTATCAAAATAAATAAATACGTGCTTTGCTTTTGATCCATCAATCGAATCACGGAACTGCTGTAGCTCGTGATTCGAATAATTCGATTTATACAATTCCGTTTTGCCATGTAATCGAGCATAAACTGTATCAGCTGTTTTTACAAAATCATCAGGCAAGCCCGGATAACTGGATATGCAAAAAATAATTTTATTCGATTTCAATATTTTATAGACTTCTTCATTCCACCAGCCAGCATCCCGAAATTCCAGCACATTGTTAAAAGCAGGATTCAATTGTTCAACAATACGATCCAATGTTTCTCTGCTATACTTCACACTTGGGGGCAACTGAAAAAGAATACATTCAAGTTTATCTTTCAAACTGTTATCTGCTACATCATAGAATTCGTTAATCAATTCTTGTGTACCATTAAACTTTTTGAAGTGCGTGATCTGATTATTTGCTTTGAGCGAAAACCGAAAATGCGCAGGCGTTTTATCATACCAGCTTTTTAAAGATTTGCTCGAAGGGAATCGATAAAAACTTGCATTGATCTCTACAGTATTGTAGTGTTCTGTATAATATTCCAACCATTTACTTTGAGGGATGTTTTCAGGATAGAACATTCCCTTCCATTCTCTATAATTATAGCCTGAACAACCGATGTGAATATCCATTATAATCTTCTTTTTTATATAAGAATATTACAATAGATTCTTGTAAAAGATATTACATAATTCATTGAGAGTGTTACATAAGTAACACTTCGTTAAAAACTTCAAATGTTATATCATTCCCTCTACCACACCCATACCAAACAAAGCAAAATCATATTTCACCGGATCTTTTGGGTCTAATGTTTTCAGATTATTTGTAAGTTCTACCGCCGTTTGCCAATCTACCTGCGTACGTGTAATAAGACCCAATTGACGGGCAATACGGTCAACATGCACGTCACACGGACAAATCAGTTGCGCAGGCTGGATCTTTGTCCAGATGCCAAAGTCTACTCCCTTCTTATCTTTGCGTACCATCCAGCGCAGGAACATATTCAATCGTTTGCATGCCGATTTTGTTTCAGGTGAAGAGATATGTTTGCGTGTGCGATGCGGATGATCAAATGAAAAAAAGTAATTTCGAAAAGCAATTAATCCACCCTCAATATTCACTGCATTTTTATTCATTCCTTTCAAAAATACTTCTTCCATAGAAATGAATTCTGTATACATTTCTTTTAATGCAAACACAAAATACAGCAAATCTGTATCATTGAATGTACGATGTACAAAACCCTCCAATTGCTTCAGATCAACATCCTGATGCTGGGTAATGAATTGATGCGGCGCACCATCCATGCGTTCGATCAGCTCAGTGCATTTATTGATGATCGTTTTACGTTGCCCCCATGCCAATACCGCTGCAATAAAACCCATGATCTCGATATCCTCTTTCTTTGTAAACCGATGCGGAATACAAACCGGATCCACTGCAATAAAAGAAGTAGTATTGTATTCTTTGTATTTTGATTCGAGGAGTTGATATAGTGTATCTCTTGAATATTTATTCATAGAATCAATATTATTTATTTTAATTTAATCCGTATCGAATCTCTGAATAAAAGTAGCAATCTGTAATTAACGTCGTCGAGGTTTTAAACCTCGACGACGTTACCAGTTAAATAAAAATCCGGATCTCAATAAGTTATTATTATTGAAATCCGGATTTAAATCTTATACTCTATTCTATAAAGATAGAATTACGGAATATACATTAACGAAGCTGAGAACCTCGCTCCTGTTCCGCCTAAACGGTCGTATGCCTTTTTCGAAACACGAATGATCGTTTTTCCATCCGTACCGGCATCTGTTAATTTACCGATCACACGAACGTATACTTTGATGTTGGTTGTTTCATTGGTCAATTGAATGATGGTTCCAACGGGTGCTGTTTTATGATATGCCAAAAACTTAGGAACATCTTGATTATCTGCCATCAGATCAGCAAAGCCACTTTCAGTAATTTTCTTAAAGTCAGAAGCAGGAACAGTTGTTTTTACAGGAGTTGTAGTCTGCATCGTCTCTAAGCGTACTTTATCCTGCTGCAACTGTACTGTATCCGACTCAACCGTTGTTGGTTTTGCAGGAATAGTTGTAGTGGTTGTCGTCGTCGTCGTAGGCTTTGTTGTTGTTGTCGCTGGTGTAGTAACAGTAGTTTGAGCAACTTCAGCACCAGCAATTTTAATGGTTTGTCCTACTTTTAATGAGCCCAAGCCTGGATTTGCTTTTTTAATATCTTCAACGCTTACATTATATTTTCTTGCAATAGAATATAAGGTTTCACCTGAGGAAACTTTGTGCTCAACTGTTTCTTTGGAAGTCGTCGTTGTGGTTGTGGTTGTCGGTTTCGCCGTAGTCGTTGTTGTAGTTGGTTTCGCTGTAGTTGTTGTACCTGCTACTTTAGATGGAAGATTTAATTCCTGACCGACACTGATTGAACTGGACAATCCCGGATTGGCTTTTTTCAATTCATCTACCGACACTTTGTATTTTGTTGCAATGCTATACAATGTTTCGCCGGCAGCAACCGTATGGGTTTTAGCTGCTGTAGAAGCAGCAGTGGTGGTTGTGCTTGGAGCAGGAGTATTACTTGGAATATATAATACCTGTCCTACTTTTAACCCTTCCGACCATGTTGGATTATTCTTTTTGATATCATCAACCGAGACATCGTATTTGCGTGCAAGGGAATATAATGTCTCGCCAGAAGCAATTCTATGCAAAACAAATAATTTACCATCTTTACGTTCAACACCAATAGAATCACAAACCTCAGCCTGAGAAATGGTGTTCAATGAAAGCGACACACATAAAACTAAAAAAAATCTATTCAATACTTTTTTACTTAATAACATAAGCGGTCAATTCATTATTATTTTTTACTACAACTAATTCATCTTTCATAACGAAGAAAGTA